>Ga0265780_10001212_pt1 | contig 37379 bp, 30 predicted proteins | sample P1T30metagenome_FD_192432 | JGI IMG/M metagenome (GOLD analysis project Ga0265780, IMG submission 192432) | Plant litter microbial communities from East Loma Ridge, Irvine, California - P1 T30 | ecosystem: Environmental > Terrestrial > Plant litter > Unclassified | place: USA: California...
CCAGCCCTCGATGGCGCCCTCCAACATGTTCTCGTATCTGAGACCTGGCCATGCAAAGCGCACTGCCTCGAGTCTGGCGGCGCCCGAGCCCCTGCCCTCGACCAGTCCCGCCGCCCACCCGCTGCCATGGCCGTCGCAGAGCACCCAGAGCACCGAGTACTTCACCTCCCCACGCTTCGTCGACAATGCCAGCTACGTGTCCAGCTCGCCCATATCGCCCTATCCGCCGCAGCTGCCGCCCATCACCCGCGTCGCCTCCAAGCTGGACCGCCCACAATCCGACGCCAGGCCGCCAGCCATTGCAGGTCGACCGGCCACGAGCACCGATGCCGACGGCGCCCACATGCCCCCACCACCACAGAGGACGCACAAGCAAGCACCGTCCAGCCTGGACGTCAGCCTCTCCCCGGCGCGGCCCATGACGGCCAACACCCCCGTGGACACTCGGCGACCCGAACATGGCCACTATCTGGAGACACCCTCACAGTCTTCGACACATCTCGCGCCCTCAACCATCTCGCCGAGCTACTCCACCTTCTCCAGGTCGCAGACGTCGTTGATGGGCGGCATAGGCGAGAAGCTGTCGGGCAGCTCCAAGTCTGTGTCGACACCCACCGCTGCGCCAGCCAAGACCAAGTCCAGGCTCAATCTGAGAAACCCCATGTCGCTCTTGATGAGACGGCGATCGGGCCAGACGCTGGACCCCTTGGCCGACGAATCGCTGGTCAGTCACCGCTCGCCATCCATCGTTCCCCCGATGCCAGACAACTACGATCCGAGTATCCGCGGTCACATCGTCCACGACTTCAATGCCCCCAGGCTGAACCGGAATTTTTCATACAACAACGCATATGGTGGCGAACAGCAACAGCAGGATGTCGGCCGCGTCAGCCCCCAAAAGATAGACCGGGAACATACCCCCGTCTTTCACGAGCATTTTGACGACGAAACGAGCTATGAAGAGTCGCAAGCTGCCATCAGAGCCGAACAGCTGGTCAATACCGACTTTCTCGCAAGGAACTCGGTACAATTTCCTCCACCAGAGCGCTCTATAGCACCACCTCCTACTCTTCTCAAAGATCTACCGCCTGTACCCTTGCAGCCAAAGTCTTCCCCACCTCCCCTCCCATCTTTCAACCCCGCCGAGAGCGTCTCAACCATATTGTCTCCGGTACAGGAAGCAACCGACCCCTTGGACATCTCTGCCGAAGTCACTCCCCGCAAGAGGAAATCGACAAAAACTCCGCCTCCTGCTCGCTCGAGAGCCACATCCATGAATGATCCCTCGTTTCAGTCTGCAGGCTTACCTTCACACTTCACCAGCAGAGCGTCCAGATTCAGCTTCCAGATTTCTGGCGGTAGCGATGCTGCCCAAGAGGCGATACTGGAAGAAAGACACAAGAAGAAGGAAGCAGAGAAAGCATCCAAACAGGTTCGCATGTCAACCAACACAATCGAGGACGACTATGATGAATATGGAATGGACGATTACGATATGGACGGCGGCTTCGAGGAGGAGATTCCCATGCTTGGCGAGGAAGATGATTTCGGTGGCATGGGCCTGAGCGATCAGACCATGGATGCAGGAATCGATAATTTTGATTTCTCATCTCTGTCATTACAGACTAACATGAACTATCCAATGAATCACTTCGCGACCATGGGTCAGATCCAGACACCTGTCGATGCCAACGGCAATCCCATAGGCTTTGCCATGTCTGACGAGCAGTTACAGCAATACCACGTACTCGCCCCACTCGGTCATACCCACGGCTTGGATTCTTCTGTCGCTGAGACGCAAGTACCAGGACAGAGCGAATCTCAGTCTACACTGTCTGAACACAATCCACGTCTTCCAGATACGTCCTCACCTGGTGACTTGGACACAAACGCCAGGCAAGGCCCCGGTGACATTGATTTGGGAGACGACATGTACTTTGACGATGGCCTGATTGGAGACCAGGACGAACAAAATCCCGCCGAGTTCGACGAAAGCGTCTTCGATGACCCCAATGGTCCACTTTACGACCGCAAAGTGAAGCCGCCACCAACTGAACAAGTATCAAATGCTTTCGCGTCACATCCCACTGGGTTGCTAAGCTCCGAGACGGGTTACGAAGCCGACGATGATACCATGACTAGGCATCTAGATGTGTCTGCGCACTCGCTAGCCCACAAAACCTCCGATGCCCACCCGCGTACTGTACCCGAATTCAACAACATGAACGCATATCACAGCGCACTTGCCGATGCAGCCACTCGCGCTCAAGCTGCTGGGCGATTTACTCGGAAAGCAAGTGTCGATGTTGGTCAGCCAAGCTCTGAACCTGACGATGTTTCACTTTTGAGCGATTCGCGTCCAAGTCTGGTTCCCGATGACGGCCGCTTCAGCCTAGATACTCAGAACTTCCCTCGCGAAGATGATGTCTTTGGCATGAGCTCCAGCTTCATCGACGATTATGAGTATAGCGACTATGACTCTGCTCTTGAGGACGATCCGATGATTGCTGCTGCTAACGCCGAAGCACTTGCGTTTGACGATGAAGGCTTCTACGGCCAGGAGTTTGGCTTCTACGCGTCGGCTGTTGGCGACTCACCGAATGCCTGGGGCGGCTTCTTCGGGCCATCTGGAATAGGTCGTACTGTTAGTGGGCGGAATGCTGTTAGGGAACCCAACCTGACGCCCATCACGGAGCGTAGCGAGTACAGCACACGCAACTCGTTCATCAGTTTGAATCATTTCCGTGATGGTCAGCAGCCCATACAAAGCCCTGGACTAGCACAACTCGCTCGAATGTCTCCTTACGAATGGCCGGAGGAAGAGGGCATGAGTATTGAAACATTGATGAAACTGCGAAAGGGGGCTTTCGGGGGGAGTGCTGCAAGCCTGCCTGCAAGCACAGCAAACAGCCCTCGCAACTCATCACCAATGGGTATGCAATTTGTGCCTAGAATCTCGAGCGCTGCAGGGAACCGTATGGTCGAACACACCGACAGCGAGCTTGAGAGCGATGAATCGGCGAACATCGAGGATGGCCTCGAGGGTGTTGAAAAATACGATGGTGGCCTCATGGATGCTGTTAATGCTGGCCATGAAGATGAGAGCGGAGACGACAACGGCAAAGACAGACCAGAGTCTCCTACGCTCACAGCGAGCGAATACAACTCCATGTCAAGCCCGGATGGTAACCCCAACAAAGGCATCCCGCCATTACCGTCTGCTGCTCAGCTCCACGCGCTGCATAGTATGCAGTCACCTTCTCATGTTGCGCTGCCCATGTCGCCTGACGGGCGCCCTCCCAAATCGCCAGCGAACATGCCCCTTCCCATGTCACCATTCGGCATACCGCTTGCTTCGCCATTCAGCCCTTCGCAACGACCTACAGCTCCACCATCCATTGATACGTCTTTGTCGTCGCCGTCCGCCACGATGTCTAATTCGGCCGGACCACGGCGACCATCCATGGCACTCGTGTCGCCGATTTCTAATTCCTCGCCCATTACACCGGGTGGAAGCGGGTGGCGAGCTGGACATTCGAGGAAGGGAAGTGCGGCAGATAGTGTCACGTATGTGCGTGACCATGATGAAGCTGGTGAGGGTCGGTGGATTCTTGAACGCAGACGTACAGCAGAAAGTGGTGAGCTCGAGCTCATCGGACGTGAGATTGTCGAAGGTGGAAGGATATAGGACGCTTGGTCAATTGGAAACTCTGTCATTCTTGACTCCCTTCATATGGGTGTCTGGTCCCACGGGACCCTTGCATTGATTGGCGTTCTAGCGATTGGTTTTATACACGCACAAAACGGGCTGGACCTTGAATATTACGAGAATAGATGTATAGATGGTGTACATAGTAATGATGAAGGCTTCTCCATCACAGCATGTCGATTCTGTTGTGTCGTAGCATGATAGGAAGGGTGAGGCTGAGCATGGTGGCGCCCTCGGAGCCCATGGCCGGAGCTACTGGGTGGTCCCGATGTCAGACGGACGCCACCATGCTTCGCTATATCTCCCGCAACGGCATTCCAGATGGTTGTAGCACTCGTTGGAGAAATGCAGGTTGCTTCTCGTTCACAAACCGCCATGCACATCGTCGTCCCCTGTGCAGGTGTCTCCAGTTATGCGACGCGTCATCGCCAAGCCAGATATGCCGATTTCCGCGCCCGTTAACCTCATTCGTCACTCTGCGTGGAAGCGTGCAGGGAAACTGCGACCTGGCGAGAGTCAATCAAGATGGCAGGGTGCAGCATTAGGATGCCAATCTTTCTCCTTGGGTTTCCAATTGTCGCGACTCCGCTCGACCCTGATGCGTGCCTCACGACGCCCTCCATAAGCCCACGAACCACCAAGCATGGCCATCCGCGCCCTTAATTCGAGCCTCATCTTCGACCGGCGCGTCATTCTCGGACTTGCCGCTATTGTGACCCTGTCCTTTACATTTGCCTTCCTATATGCCCCCGATTTGCGTCCCAGCGCAGACTGGATACCACCACTCACATCCAAACCCGCGCCCGTCTTCTCCGCACCGCCGAAAGACCCGTCAGACCCCAACATCATCACTCTCGACTACTTGAGGATCAAGCCCAATGTCACGGACAAGGTGCGGACATACTGGAACATACCGTATGCGGCGAGCGCGGGAGGACAGAATCGGTTCAGAGGTCCGCAGCCGGTGAACCGCACTTACGGACTGGGCAGGAACGAGGGGCCGCTGGTATGGAGTGGAGAGCTGGGCATGTGCCCACGTATACAGAAGATCGATGCCGCGCAGAGGAACAGAGACGACATTGCTGGAGAAGACGTATTGGGCATCAACACACGATATACCGAGGACTGTCTCAGCTTGAACGTATTCACGCCCATCGATGCAGAGGCCGGCGATGATCTGCCCGTGCTGGTAAACATTCCCGGCGGTGGCTTCCATCTCCCAGGCAGGAGCAATGGCGGCGAAATGGTGGAGAAGAGTCGGCGAGAGCGCGGCGTTAACGGGAAGCTCGACAAGGGCATTGTTGTCGTGACCATGTACTATAGGAACGGCATCTACGGTTTCCTGTCCGGAGAACAGATTGCGAAAAACGGCGACTACAACAACGCGCTAAGGGATCAGAGGGCGTCTCTGGAGTGGGTGCAGAAGTACATTCGCTACTTTGGTGGCAATCCAGACCATGTCGTCACTATGGGAACAAGTGCAGGCGGAGCCTCGGTGCTGCTGCAGCTCACTGGCAATGAGGGAGACCATCACGTTGCTGTCCCTGGCACAGGAAGGAAACCACTGTTTCACGGCGCCATCGCACAGAGCCCTGCGAGTCCTACCTTCTTCACACCCGAGCAAGCTGAGAAGTTCTACAACGAAGTCGCCTCTGGCCTACAGTGTGACAACATCGAGTGCATACGCAAGTCTAGCACAGGAGACCTCTACTACGAGAACTACCCCATGAACTTCCCCGACCGCAGCACACCGCCGCGCTGGATGTGGGCACCCACAACAGAACCAAAGGGTACTCGAGGATGGACCGAGGGCGCTCCCGCTGCTATCATGAATGATCGCTATGCCAAAGTACCCACCATCATCGGATTCACCTCCAACGAGGGCAGCGACCAAGTCAAGAAAGACACCGACACTGAAGACGACTTTAGAACGTATCTCAAGGATCACTATCCCCTCCTGACCGACGACGATCTCACACTCCTTGTGAAGACATTCCCAAATGACCGCCACTGGCGCGACAGCGGCCGCTGGTGGGACGCCGTCGCCAAAGCACAAGGCGGCATCCGCTACATCTGTCCCACATATCTCGCCTCCAATGCCATGTCCAAGCACAACCCGCCGTCCGTCCCCACCTATCAATACCAATGGGACGTGATGTGGGGCGAGGACATTGAGAACGGCTACGGAACCAAACACGCGGGCACAGTCGGGCAGGTCATGGTGCGCCGCAAGAACGAGATCAGCGACTACTTTATTTCGTTCGTCAAGTATCTGGATCCCAACGTTGAAAGGAGTGCTGGCACGCCCGAGTGGGAGAAACTGGACGACAGGAAGAGGAGGATGTTTTTCACGAATATCAAGGAAGGAGGTAAGAGGGGCGATGGGAGAGACATGTTGGGTGAGATGCGTATGTGGATGGAGGATGTCGACCAGGACAGGGAGAAGTCGTGTAATGTAGTCAAAGGGCTTATGGGGAGGTTGCAGATGAGTGGTGTTGAGGCACTGAACATCGATTAGGGCATGTTGAATGGCATTTACAGGTGTTTGGGTTGTTTTGATGATAAATTTGAGCGCATATTGGACATACATATCTAGCAGCATTTTCGATAGCATTGTACAATACATATCCATCAGACCAAGTAAGCCGCGTTTAACGTGCCTGTATCCTGCCTGCATCCTGTGCTAGTGACGGTAAAAGCAGGGTCCAGCTGACTCATTGCTAAGCGAGCTGCTTCAGCTTCTCACTCCCTCCCTTCTCACACATCATCGTCTGCGTCATACGCAACTGCTCCGTCCATGACCACCCAACTCCCGCGTGCCTTGTAGTTTTATAGCATGCCAACGCAGACACACTGCAGCAACCCATGACTCCATTGACACGACCACACTAGGTGAACTCTTCGTGCTTGCAGCCGGACTTGAAGTCGCGAGATTCCATGTCCGGCTGCACGAAGTTCTCTTTGCTCCCAACGCTTCACGGCGTCTTGATCACTACGGCTATGACCGTGAACTGACACACAGAAGGTTCATAGAAGCCGTTCAGATAGAAAGTCACATGTGCTTGATCCAACTACTCTCTTCTCTCCCACAGTTCTCAGTGACGCTACACCTACCCGTCCATCCAGTCATCCTCGGCAGGAGGGAGAGGCGGGATACTAAAGTCATCCAAGCTCCCACCACCCCCATATGTCATCTGCGTGTGCCCAAGGACAGGACTGCTCCACTCCTCCATCCTAGCTTTCGTCGGGCTAGGAAAGCTGCTTGGTATAAACAACGGCGGCGGTTTACTTGGTGAGATGACAGGCTGAGAGCTGGCGATCTTGTGCGGCGTTGTATTCGTACTATATGTACGCTGCGTCCGGTTTTTCCTGGGCGTCACTTCGTCGACTGTGGTTGCTTGGCTCATGAAATAGCTCGATGGTTGTGGCGGCGCAAAAGGGCGCGGGGGCTTAGGTGTGGCGTGGTAGCTGAATTTGTCGTGGGATACGTGCATGCTGGATGAAGCAGGTGGGCGTGAGTTGACATATTGAGAGTACGAGGACCATTCGTTGTGCAACTGCTGCTCGGCTTTGCTCGAATGCGATTGTTGAGTATCGTGGTGAGATGGTGGGGAACGTGGTACTTGTATCAGTTGCTCATCAAGGTCTGCAGACTGCTGAAAGGCGGTAGAAGAAGGCTGTGGCGCGTCAGGCGTGCTCCTGCGCGGCGGTGTGAGACTTATCTCGTCCACTTCTTCGTCTGACGAGTACATGATAATCATGCGCGCGGAAGAGCGCGCATCTTCGACCTGTTGCTGTACAATTGGTGGCGAGGAGGGTACCTGTTTGTCGGCTGTTGATATACAATCCTCGGCAGGACCTGCGTCATCGACCATAGGCAAATCTACCTGCAATGTCGGGTTTTGTGTAGTGAGGTCAAGCATTTCTACATCGCCCCAATATTCGTCTTTGACACCGGGATGTGCGTCTTGGGATTCTTCTTCACCGTTGCCCGCGTGCTTCGGTACACGTTCTCCAAGCTCAGGCGGTGAGTCGTGATGCACTGGAGACTGCATGAACTCTTGTAGCTCCTCTGACGCTTCGTGGTCGTGCCCAGCGTCATGCGTAATGGCACATGCCTTGTCAATCTGTTCCAGCATTGCTTGTGTCTCGCTTCCTACATTTCTACCGTGGGCGGTGGTGTCTATATCATGGATCAGCGCCTGTGTGTGGGCACCCACACCACCACTACTGGCGTTTTCGTCCGTCTCGAGAGGTTCATAGTCCTTATCTTCATCCTCATCCTCCGAGTCTTGAATAATACTCTTGAACTTTCTCAGGGTTGGTGGGGGTCCAGGTGTTTTGATGGGTTCTCGGAAAGTCACTTGTTTACGTTTTGATGGCGTGTCAATTCCTTGAACCTCGTTGCCGGATCGTTCCTTGAGTGGTGATCGATTCAACTTAGAAGGTGTGACCTGAGTCGATAGCGGTGAGTCTGCCGGTGACTGTGAGGATGCTATCTCCCGGATGTGACGCTTCTCGGGGGTAGAAAGCAGGCCGAACCTGTATTTGCGTATTCTTCGTGAACCTGTCACAGGGGTTCCAACTGTTGGCGACGTTTGCTTCTTCTCAGATACCCGTCTGAGGCCTTGTCTTGTCCTCGTGACTGGAGCATCGATGAACTGTGTGGGTTCATAACTTTCTTCGTCTTCTTCACCTAGGCCATGCTCAACTGAGTTGACAACAACCAAAGGCACGTTGAGAGATTGATCGTTGACATCTGCTTCGTAGTCGTTCGTGCTACCTCTCTTCGAAACACTCTCAAGCGAAGCCGGCACCTCTGTGTCCACCCGTGTAGCGTCATTCTCATCCTCCTGAGCCAGTCCCCCTTGAGCAAGACGAGCGGCAATTGCCTCGCCATATGCCTGGCTTTCCCTCTCTTCCGCCTCTACATCGACGGTCTCCGCTTCTGGATCGGCATCCGATAGAAGTTCTGTTGAGCCCATACCAGGGACCATCTGTGTCAAAGTCCGCTGCCTTTTGTCCTTCGCCTTCTTGCTTTGCCCACCCCAGCTTACTCGAGGACTTCGCTTCACTGGCTTGAAATCAGGCTCTTCGGCATCAGACAAGGGTCGTCTGCCATCCACTAACTGAGTCATAGTTGACTGTCTCCTGAGTGTGCGGCTCCTGTCCACCTTTTCTTTTGCCCGCGCGGTCGTAGTATCGTCGTCATTCTCAGACTCGGCTTTGAAAGGCCTCGGACGGCGAGTCAAGTTTGGCGCTACTTTGCGCCTTCGCTTCGGTTTCGGTGCGCTGGACTGATCTTCGACCTCATTTTCTGCTTCTATAATATCGCTACGTCTCTTCCTCCTTCGATTTGTCGGACTCTGGCTTCGGCTCCGGTGGTGCTCATCCTCCTCGAGTTCCGCTTGTCCATCGATCGCCACTCCACCCTCTTCCAGATCATCCCCTTCCTCTTCATCAGAGCCTTGCACTGTGCTGGCTCTCGGTAGCTTCATATTCTCCGGCAAGAATCGCATTTGCCTCTTGTCCGTAACATCTTTTCCAACCCCGCCCGGTCTACGCACTGTTTTGCGTCGATGTGGGAAGTATGCCTGTTTCGGTACTTTCTTCGAGTAGTACACTTTGAAATTCGCGTCTTTGTTACTGTTTCTTGTCCGGGGCGTCATGGTTGACGTGGTTGAGTACTTGGTCGTGTCGAAGTCGCGTTGACGCGTAGAGGGGTGCCTTAGCGCGTGATTCTTCTGGGGTCGTGCGTCATTGCCATTTCGCGCCGTTTACCACAACCCCAAACAGCGCTTGTATCTATAAAAGATTCTTCGAGTCATAGTCCCAGTAATCATGTGTCTAGCGCGATCATTATTCACATCTACGGCAAGGGTCGCTGGGGTGATGCAATCTTCCTGTTCATCAACAGGTATTTATTCTAGCTAATCATTTGACCCAGTTTACTAAAATCCATTCTAACATCAACGTATTCGAATTTGCAATGTCGCAATCATAAGACTGTGTACAACTTGAGGCCACCGACTGAGGCATCTCCGGCGTCCGCGGATCTTCCATGCCTTAGCAGACCCTGAACATACCCTAACAAAAGCTTAGCAGAACTTGACATATCGCCAAAGCTTGTTGCACACCGTCTTTCCCAAACACTGGTTCGAGCGGTGTCATTGGTTTTAAGATCGCCAGCAGATCCCGAGGTGTCACTCATGACAAAACAGCTAGCGTGAGCATCTGAACTGTGGTATGAAATCCGTCCCGACGGCGGAAATAATTGCCGTCATTCGGACACAGCACAGCTGATGCGTGCGAAAACCTGGTTATAAGTCCAACAGTCCCATGTGACACAATAGCGTAGTAGCCAAGAGGTTCTTGATTCGATAGTGGTGTACGACTAGATAACCCACAATTGCGAGAGAAACGCGTGAGCTGCCGAGATAACAGCATGTGAAACAGCGAGGGGTATAAACTAAGAAAAACAAGCTTCCATCCCGCCGAATACTCCAGTGCCATTACGTTCGAGGCGATGATTTTGGAACGTAGCCCTGCGATGAGTTGTGTTGGCGCAACATGTGTATGAAAGGGTGGTCAACTGCGGCACTGCTCTGCTCCGATTTCGGTGGCACCGACGGCAGGCCGGCATCAAGAGAGTCAATCCGAAGATGATCTGTGGCTCCATCGAAGGAAGTAAGATCTGGAAGAGGATATCTGTTAGATCTTGATGCAAATCATATGCAGAAATGGTAAGGTGAGCTGGGCGAGAATGATCATGACTTATCGTCACGACCAGTCTTTTGTCAACCCACTTGGATCGAACGTGTTGCCGCCATTATTGGTGCTCGGAGAGGCAGAGAGCTGTTGGGCAGCTGCAGCGGTCGCCTGAGCCTTCGCAGCTTCGTTGGCGGCAGCCATAGCAGCTGATAGGTCGTGCTCAATCTTCGACTGTTGAGACACTGTCCCATTACCACCGCCGCTGCTGACCGGTCGAGGATCGGCACCTTCACGTTCTCCCACAGCGGCGGCGGCCAGGTGCTGAAGTCCGGCCATGTTTGGTTGCAAGGCAGAACTAGGTTGCTCCGAAGTTTCCGGTGCTGGCGAGGCGGCTCTTTTCTGATGCAAGAGGTCCTGGAGCGCCACGTCCCAGCCTATTCCGTCCAAACTTCGATGAATGATATGGCCACTATTCAAAGCATCAATCATATCCTTCATGCTGGCATGAGCATCAGCCTGCGTTTCCATTCTATCGCACAACTCAGAGAAAGATGTCGCAACGAGACCTGCAAAGACGTGATGCAAGGGGGTTATCGCCCCATTCGCAAGTAGGTCCAGTAACTCCCTAGTGATATTTAGAAGGTCGCTAGACTGCGTGGTGTCTGAATAGAACCGTGCTGCAACAAGCCGCAAGTACTGATAAGCAAGATATGGGGGGGAGCTGTTGACTAAATCGGTGATAATGATAGACTCTCGGAAGCTGGTAAGTTGTCCATTGAGGTAGATAGCTTGAGGTGACGTCGCATTGACCGACGAGAAAGCAAAAGGCGAGGCCGGATCGATATTTGGGACGCTGCCGGCCCGCTTAAGGAAAGCGATCTGGCCTACGATTTCCGCTGCGCCTGATTGTCGTTAGATGCCAAGTTGAGCTTCATGTTAGATTGACCTACGAGCAAGATGGTAGCCAACATCGCTGCCCAGCGCGGCATAGTCATCGCGTGATAGACCGCCCGACTGAAGTGGAAGCATGATATCCTTGCTGTGACTAGATGCGTGGAAACGATCCAGGATGAACGCGGTCCAGAAGACGCGGCGCGCCGTCAAGTACACTTCCCGATCCTGTTCTTTGAACTTGTTCAACGTTTGCGAATCATTGACTCCTGCATCACTGATGCAACCGGCTAGCTGGCCGAGTAGTTGAGCTATGCTGCATACAGTGGCCGGTCCGGGACGGTCTGATGCAAGCGCTAACAGGATAAGTGTCTGACAGTATACCAAGCTGTTGTAAAATTGTCGGGAGTCGTCCGCGTCGTGGAAGGTGTTCTTTGCAACATCGACAGCTTTGACACACGAGTGTAAAAGTTCGTTTAGACTGAGCTCAGTCTGCGGGAGCGCCCTGGGTGCGATCGAACGAATGCAGCCTTCAAGAGAAAGGAAGAATGCCTCGCGTAGCTTTGGAGGACAGTGAGTAAGACGATTAAGGGCTGATGAATCATGAGGAAGGATGGGAAGCGTAGGGTGTATGACGGTCGCATATCTGAGCCACTTAGCACATATCCTGGAACCATAACAGGGTGAAAACTTACGCCTTGAGGATATCTTCATTGGACCCTGTAACAAGACTGCCAATCAAGCTCATTTCGCCAAAAGAGGTACGGCGATTGCCATTCAATTGAGGTTCTTGGGCAGTCAGCATGGAGAGCAAGTCTCGCTCGGTTGGATGGCAATTACCACGATCCTGGCCTGACCAGCTAGGCCGAGCGAACACGTCTTGAAAGTCTTCGGTCATGGAATGAGTTCGCTTTCGTGTAAACTGCGGTGGGCTTTGGTTATTGGCAAAGTTTTGGTCGCTCATGCTTCCGAAATCGAAGTTGGTAGACGAGCTTGGAGGGTGTTGTATCTGGCTTTCGAGCGAGTTAAGTCTATCCGCGAGCTCTTTGATGTACCTGCATACGTGGTCAGCACAAACTTTCTAGCACATGATGGGCATCTAAAGTAATTGCGACATCATGTAGGGAAGTTGACATACCCTTTGCTCGGACCTCTCTTCATGGGTTGTCGACTGAACTGACATCGCGCTCCTGTTCTTTTACAACTAGAGCAAGATTCTGGTCCGTTTTCGCTTGTCGCGTCACACCGTATCTGGTCTTGTTAGCAGGTCGTATCAGCACCCTGGGAGCGTTGTGCACCTTCTTACGGCGGCACTCGTCGCAGGCGCGAGACACCTTGGATCGCTTGCGACTTGGATCGTTGGGATCATATGCGTCATGCTGTCCCTCCAAACTCATGACTGCATGCGCCATCTGCTGAGGAGAATGTGTAGGGCGCGCGGGCGACTGGAAGTGTTGGTGCGCGCCCATGGAAGGAGGCATCTGAGCCAGCTGCTGGTACTGGGGCTGGGGCTGGGGCTGCTGTTGGTTTCCAGAGTGCATCATATCGCCGCCTTCCCGAAGCTGTTGCAGATTTTCTTGCAAGCGCAGCTCCGGGTCGGACATGTGCTGTTGCTGTTGCTGTGTGGGTTGCGCCTCATTGTGATTGACGTATGCGCCTGGAGCTCCGCTCATCTGCGCGTTGGGGTCGGCATAGTTGGAAGACATGTCGACGCGCTTCAAACCCGTGGCGGAAGCTGAAAGACGCGTCGGCGATTCCTGCGCGAGGTTTGGGGGCGGTCACGCGCGCGCGCGTGGTGAGGTGCGAAGCGATAAGATGTTGAAGCGTGATGGTGAGCAATGGCCGAGGGAGGTTTTGCGCATGCTACACTTTGCGAATTCTGTGCTAGCGCGGCACAAGGCAGGACCAGTTGCAGACTCCCGAAGGAATTGGAAGCGACCAAGGAACGACATGGCGGATATGCTGCCATCTCAACTCGTGACATTGCTTGTGTTTGGAGTGTTGCGCGCTACGTTCTGAATGGTGACGTTGAAGTCGCTGTTCGGATTATCTGTCTGGCCGTCGCAAGTACCTTTTCGGACCATCATCAAAGCCGGAGGCACTCGAGCAAAGTCACGGGGAGGCAATGTAGCATTTTTCTACTTGACGCATCGACTTTCGCTTCAGCAACGTGCTCCTGCTGGAATTCACGTGTGCGTTGATCCACTCGTGGTAGCAACCCCGAAGGTGTCGTTGCAGCTGTGCTCCGAACGTGGCGAGTCTTCCATCCACCACTTGCTGCAACGCGACAAATGCTGTTTGACCGCATGCCGATCTGCCAATTTGCATGGTGCGAGACCTGGCTGAAGTCCGGTCTCTACTCTACACGCCGGGCATGAAGCATACGTGTCGAGATACTGTGAAGAAAGGAACCAAAAATGTTGAATCCCGAGTGTTTCGAGCTGCACAAATGCCAACCGTTGGTAGTCAGCTTGGCCAGCCCTCCCGCGACTTGAATACCCTTTGCGGCACAAAAGTCCCATAAGCAGTCGTCGCAGGAATCCAGAGCGCATTCTTGCACAAATCCAATACCAAACTAAGGCCGCTGCAACCCAAGACTACTTACGGTAGACAAAGACAGAGTACCTGAGAGTATTGCCCGTGCCGTACCGCAAATTGGTGTAGAAGACGCTACAGATGCACACAATAGCGATCCTTCCTTGGCAACGGCGCTGAGCTCTGGCGATAGTGACACAGATCTCCAGAGTCCATGCGGAGCAGTCTCAATGACCATGGCGCTGACAGCACGAAGGCGCCCGGACAGTGCTGTGGACGGCTCGTCGGTGACTTGGACGGAGCTGGAGGGATGAAGTGGTCCGGCAACGGGGCGCCGAAGCTCGAGCTCGCATGAAGGCAACCAGGAGCAGATCTGGAAGCAGAAGCAGAGCAGAAGCACGAGCAGAGCGTACTGTAGCTACCTACGAGCGTGCCAGGAGGCTGCAAGTCATCAGCTAGCACGGCTACGGGTCTGCGGAGCGCACACGGGACTGCTCGCGGGCATGCGGTGAGGGATGCAGACAGCGCAACCTAAACGACGTGGGATTTGCCAGGCAGGGATCCGTGGCTGATCGCGCCTTCCCTCGAGCTAAGAAGAGCCCGTGCGCATTTGCCGATGACGCTAAAGCCCCAGCCAACCACACGCGGGCGCGCACCGAGCGCCCGCCCTCTTAACCCGTTGCTCTCGCTCACTCTCTTCTCCATCACCACCTCACCCCAGGATATCCTCACGTACCGTAGTTTTGGCAGGCTCTCTGGAGATCCGTTGAACGCTTTTTGGCCAGCGCCGCTCTTCGGCCGCTCGGACCCCCCTGATACTACTCTCCACTCTTCACGCTGTCGTCTTCGGTCTACTTCCCGGCGTTCACGGTCACCATCTAGCATATTCTCATTGCTTAAGATACCCTCTGCCATTTGCCTTTGTTACTTTCCCATACTCTTCTTGCCCACTGTATCTTTAGCCGACGGCGACGACTGTGTGTACGACGCCGTCTATTTTATTTCCTTTGCTCGTCAAGCTGCGTGCTTCTCGACGCCAATCCCTTCACCCGTCTCGAGCCACCTGCGACGACCGCTTTCGGCCGTAACCGTCCCGGTATGCCTGTCATCGATGGCGAAAAATGGGCTTGCTCGTCCTGTATCAAGGGTCATCGAGTGAGCGGCTGCAACCACGCCGGTATGGCACTTCACTGACGCCGTGTCCATCATGCACTGACTTTCGCTTTGTAGATCGTGAGCTGCACCACATCAACCCCAAGGGTCGCCCCGTCAAGCAATGCGAGCACTGTCGCGGTGCGCGCAAGTCCAAGTCTCACCACGCCAAGTGCGACTGTGGCGACAAGAAAGACAAGGACAAGCTCAAAGACAAGGGCGACGCGAAGGGTGAGCTAACACATGATCTGAATCTTCACGACACCCCTGACTCTTTTGCAGCTCACGACAGCCGCTGTCAGTGCCATTCAGGTGGCAAATGTCTCTGTGGAACCATCAAGGAGAGCCTTGATCTCAAGCTCGACACAAGTAAACAGACGCTTCACGATGCCCGTGCGAAACCCAAGCTTGCCACTGCGCACTCAGAGAGCCACCTGACTGTCTTCGCGAATGGTCATCACAAGCCATGTCATCGCAACAACAACACTGCCCACGTCTCCGGCGCGCCCTACAAGATCCCGCGACCGCATACGCTGCACGGCCATTCGGCATTCGCTGCATTGACGCAGCACGGCAGCAGCTACAGCAGCAAGCCAGAGCCGCAGCCTACGCGCTCCATGGACACACTGTCGCTGTCGAACAACGATTTCTACGCAATGTTCGGCTCTGCTCAGAGCTCAGCTGAGGATGTTCCTTCCACAACCATGGCTAGCAACCTCGACGCGAATGCATTCACGGATCAAATGTTCGCCAGTCAGAACACGCTCTTCAACCAGGACGGTAACTCGCCCGGCAGCAACGTCAGCGACACGTTCCCTACTCAGCAATGGCCTTGGGCTACCAACACTGTGACCCCCGTCAATGGCATGTTCAACTTCGGCAGTCTGTCCACTTCGCCCTCGCAGGATTGTCTGCCCAACTATGACAACGACTGGTCTATACCTTCTGCTGGTTTCAACCCGCTTTGGTCCGCTGGCGATCTTCCGCTCAATCCAAGCAAGTTTACGGATACACTCACGCAGCCAATATCCCACAGTGGCGAATCAAAACAGAGTGGACCTGGCCTTACAGCCGCTTCTTCTGTTCATTCCGAGATTGGAGAGCCAAATCCGTTTGGCGATCTGGAGCTGAAGCCTGCGCAGTCCACTGGGAGCGAGACTTTGTTCTGGGAGGATAGCCCCGTGTATCGTCTCAACAACTCTACCCCTGGCAGTAACTTCATTGCCCCTAGCTCAATGCCAGCGGCTTCTCTCTCGCAAGTCCAAGGTCTCGATTCAGACTTCACCAAAGGCTTGACTGCGACCCCAACATCTATGCCCAGCACGGGGATGCCAGATTTCACCGAGACGGCTGCAATTGCTATGCCTGCTGGTCTTGAAGACAATGTCTCTATTGATCCATGGCCTATAGAACAGAGCACGGGCTCTTTTGGCGGTTTGACTGGATTTGAGCTTTCTTATCCCAACAACTGGTTCTAGACGCCTGCAAGGGCGACGAAGCTATTACTGCTTCGTGCCCTTTGATGACGCTATGATTTACGACGCTGCTGGTGCAAGCTGCGACCGACACTCGTACCAGACTTGATTACTATCTTCTCCTAGCCACCTGGCTACCATTTCGACCTCGGTCGCCTGTGTATATTTTAACCTGGCCCGAACCATGCGTTTATCTTGTGTTCGTGGCCGTACTCCATATTTGCAGTCCTCGACGAGTAGTCTGAAAAGCGAATCTACGTACATACGTGTGGGAGGTGTTCTTGCACTTGGGTCGGCTACATGGAGTACTTCCAAAACTATAGACAGTGCTTTTGGTGTTGCAATCATCGAACCAAATGAAAAATATCCCAATCATGAACTCACATCATCCTGAATCACACCCTAGCTGAGCGACACGTACCTGGATTGTCGCGGATGCTGGCTAACAGCCAGGATGACATTGCTGTGTCGCACCTTGGAAACGCCGAAGTGACGTCCTCCGCTGCAGGGCCTATGCACGAGTGCAAAAGCTCGATGCTGCCTCCACCAATCCGGTGAAGACCCATGCGCCGCCCTGCAGGCAGAGATTTCATCGAAGCTGATTGATCAATCGTATCGCTCGGCATGCACTACGGTCATGTCCATCTATGGCTACTGCATGTCTTGGAGGTAGCTCTTCGGGTTCTCCCACTTCACGTCGTTCTCATGGCTGCTTTTTGTGGCGATTGCTGCCACACTAGCGACACGGAATTGTCTTACGAAATGTAACTCAAGTGGTTGGCGCTATGGTGGCTCAGAAAATATCGTCTTCAATCCTCGTCCTTACCAGGCTATTGAATGTTCCGGTGTGCTATTGTTTTACCTTCAGCACTACAGTTACCCTGCCGGAAGTAAGCCCTCTTGCGGCTAACCATGCGCTTCGCTGAGCGCGGCAGAGGATCTAGGGGGAGCAGCAGCACGATCACGAACCACCCCACGCAGCTTGTCGTGAAGGAAGGGTGTAGAGCTCATGATGCGTCTGCCCAGCCCACAGCCTCCTTCAACGCATTTGCCGTTCGCGATGTTGTGTAGCCAGCCGACTCGATGATCTGCAGCAGTGCATTGCGGTAGCATGATTCCATCTGCGTCCAGATCTCTATGCCTTGCTTTCCATAGCATCACGCACGACATCACGTACAGCGAACGGCGATAATCAGTATAGCGGCGCAGTTGTGTTGCTGCGTGTGAAGCGCCAGAGTCGCTCTCCAATGGCGAAAATCACGCAGCCCGTTAGCGACTTCCCAACTTAGCACCCGGCTGCAAATTGTCATAGTACACCTGGGCATAATGTACCTACTACACCCAAATGGACTTGCATCACGAGCTGTGTCTACCTTGTTCGCCCTGGTGCCCTTAGGAGGAATGTAATGGCGCCGTGAAGCGCAGGCGGTGGGGATCGAGCATGTCACTGTCGCTAGCAGGGCGCTCTCTACATCACCCTGTGCATGTTGAAGATCACAATCCAGCGTGTTCAGAAAGCAAACGTACCTGAGTCACTGTGCTTCTGGGAAAGTCATGTATCCTGTCTGTTCGTTGGTCCATTATTAGCTGACCGATTGTGCTTGCCTTGCTTGGAAGGGTTGCAACAATGCTTGCCCGGACCCTGGCGATTTGCTCCCCCACAACACATTGTTCCAACTGTGCCGCCGACTCGCTGTCCCCACACCCACCTCTCATACGCATTTGTCTACAGCATCTCTGCCATGACCGTCCGAAGTCCGCCTCGATCAAGCGGCATCTGATGATCCGTGCTGCAATCCTCCGCTACCTGCACACTATCTACTTTTTCGGCTCGCCATGACTCGAAGCCGCGGCGTCAAAATTCAAGTCGCCAACAGACAAAAAGTACAGCCTGATGTGCACTCATTGCCTTGCACATAACATAACTTCTATTTTTCTGTTGCAACACTAGAACCTTCAAAGTTGCCGCAACAAGCATGTCCAGCCGACGATCAGCCTGTCACCAATCACAGTATCCTCGGAAAAAATCATTCAGTACCGATCGACAACGGTGAACCCGTCACACAACAAACGCGTATGCATGGAAAAATTACCAACCAGGGTTCGGGCTTGATGCGTTGGCTATGATCTGTGGGGAGGCTCTCCACTGTTCACTCAGCGAAACTTGCCAACGGTATAATCGTAAGCCTCAAGTTCCACGGTGTACACCGCAATATGTCGAGCCTGGCTTGATAATTATTCATTGCATCGAGCGAACACTCAGGTACTGACTCTGTCAAATCTGTCTCACTGGAGCTGTGCGATTGTCTTGGTTGGACACAGACTTTCAAATAATTCCAGCAGTTCAAACACCTACAGACACGAGTACGGCATGTTATTGTTGGTCAGTAACGAGGAGTAGCATATGTAGTTGGTACCGTTCTGACTGTTGGGAGAGCAAGGACATGTACCGGTATTCTACCTAAACAGAATCGCATGGTCAGCATTGACAGGTATGTATCCCGTTTGGTCGTGCTGGCGAAGCTACCGACAAGGGCCTTCACCAATCAATCTACTCAACACATACTTCTGGGTATCATTCAATGGCATATCATCCTTCCCGACTCCTGCAACGCACTTCGGATGTCACTCGAGTTTACCAGCATCTTCGCACTTTCGCACTCTGAAAACTCCGCTATCAACCTGTATCGTCTCAGAAAACTTGCTTCAGTATGTTTTAACTGAGTCGCCCCTGATCATTCGCATCGTCCACAAACTCTCGTGTACAGACGCGCAATGTCACAGCCACCTCTGCCTCGAATTTGCCGTTCACAAATCAGACGCGCATGTCAGTCACGCCAAGGCTTACTCTCGAATCTGCCCGAGCAAAGATCCGTAGTTTGACCGGTCATCGCCTCGAGTCAGCCATGGATCGACGGTTAGCGGACTACAGTATCAGGACCCTGCACAACGGACCTCAACGATGACGACGTCTCTGGGGCTGCAGCCTCATTGCGGGTGAAGCCGAGACAGTCCCGCAATCAGTCTGTCAGAGACGGAACGGTGTCGCGTGGGATGTAATGAGGTAGGCCAAGGGCTGCACCATCACAGCCATGTACTTGTGAAACATCTTGTGGTGTAGTCCCCGGGGTCATTTATCCGATAGCTTGGAAATATACGCGCTGGAGGCGAGGTTCTCAGCTGCTACTCCGAGCGGAACTCCATCGTTCTTATCACTGGCGCATGACTGCAACACTAACCTGGCAACACGTCTTGCTGGAACTGCTGCAACATGACGTGCGCAGGAACGTACGATACTATTGTTATCTGCACTTCTAATTTTCAACATCAAAGTATGCGCGCTCTGACCAAAAACTTAAATCTATTGTAATTGCAGTCTGCCGCGCACGAATGTACTGAATAAGGGAAGTCACGACAACTTCCTACCTTCAATTGGATCGGCTACGAGTGCCCTTCAAGCCAAGCTCACGTTCACGTTCATATAACCTGAATCACGACAGTGCTAATAGTCCCCACGAGGCACGTCAGGTATGGTCGTAGAGACGACACTTCACTATCATGAGTTCAAGATCAAAAGTATGCAGCGGGCTAGCGAATTCAGAGTGAAAGTAGGTAGTCATGGTTAAGCAATACGCTCGCCTCTTTTGCATACAATCCATACTTGTTCTGAGAGCTAAAGCACTTCTTGTTTATCTGTGCGCCGACTTAGATATCTTATCTTGACTATCAAGCCCGCATGTGGGCGAGGGTAGCCGTAGCCTTTGTTCAAGCCGTTGTAGTCTCCGGCATGACTGGAACCGTTGCTGCTGTAGCGGCGAGGATCCATTGTGGTTGTACAGGATGGTGTATGCGTAAGTAGTTTGAATGAGTGATTGAATTGAAGTCATGCGCACCACTTCAAATTGTCTACGAGCAAGGTTAGTCGTAGCTCTCGTAGGCTCCGGCATGGCTGAAGCTGTTGTGTTGTAGCCGTGGGGATCTTTTGTAGTGTTTCGGGGTGGTGTATGAGTGAGTGGGTTGAATTGGAGATTGAATTGAAGTTGAGCGCACATGTCATAATTTGTAAATACATTGCCCCCAGTTGGCCAATATGAATACTACTTCACTCAGCGCAGCTGCGCAGACGTCATGCATCCCGGCTTCAACCCTCGAAGGCGAATGTACCCTTCGTACTTCTCCACCGCGGCCATGTTCTCGGCAAACTCTCGCTCCATCACCGGCCATCTTGCTGCCTCGTTGTCCTTGACCAGCCGCTGAATGCGCTCCAGCGAGCGGATGACGGTCTTGTGATTGTCAACTTCCATGCGCAAGACCTCCGGCTTTGGGCTTCTCCTCAGCTTCTGGACGGTAGATCGCCAGCCAGTCGTGTACCGCGCAAGCGCTTCCTCGCGGTCCTGGACGCCACGAGCGGCGACGTCGATTTCATGCTGGAGCTCCTTGACTGACTGGGCAGTCTCTTCCTTGAGCTTTTCCATGATCTCCTTGCCCTGGAGAAGCTGACCCATTATATCGCGGTGGTTATTGAGTACTGTGATTGCTTGTCAGTGTCTTTACTCCCATGAACTACTGGAAGGTAGACTTACTACGGGTGTTGGCGGCTTCTGTAGCTTCGGCGTTGCTGGTGCCCATGGCGGAGTCCATGCTGTGCGTATCGCGGGTCAGTTGACTTGACGGCTCGTCTGTGCTGGATCAGTGATGTTCGTGTTACTCAGGGGGTGTTCGCGTACACGGGGCGGCCTCGTCAACGTCTTCCATGCCCATCATGCCAGCAGTAGTGTTGCTAGCTTGGGGCGCTGCACGTCGGCGTAGAATGTCTTCGAGAGATTCGATAGTTGACATTTTGGAAGATTGGGTTGAGGCGTGGGTTGAACGGCTTTGGTTGGAGATGGACGTTGTATAGCGAAGAAGTCAGGGTTTATATACTCCCGGGCGGGCACGATGTCGGGATTTCGGCGCCAATGGAAAGAACTTGCGGTATGTCTTTCACTTCTCTTTCGAGGGTGGGGAAAGCTTGGGCGCGGGAGCGGGAATGCGATATCGCTACTGAGCAGTGAAAGACTCAGGATCGCCGGTATCGCAACTTACCCGGCCTCATTCTGCGTGGACAGCAGAGCAGAAAGTAGTGAGCTGGAAGGAAAAGGTAGAATCTGGGGCAGCGTCCTACTTGCTATATACCCCGAACTTGGTTGCTACGCAAGCACCATAAAGTGCACGCTTTGCTTGCTCGGCCACAATCCGAGATCACCAGGGCCAATGACAATTACAGGCAGCCTGAGTGTAAATTAATTGACGGTTTCTGCGACGGATTTGACGTTGGAAAACAGAAACCGAGTGTGTTAGTTGTACAGATTGTGTGTACAAAGTTCGCATTCGAGCACGTTATGCTCTTCTAACATCTCACGCAATTAACCAATATCATCAATCTGTACAGACATCGTGCTAGTTAATCTCACTGATGTGGCAACAGCAATAGCCTCTCCAGCGCTTCGAGTAGCCCGTCGAGACACAAGTTCCTAGACTAAAAATCCGACACTGGTGCCGCAAAACTTAATGACGACTGCCACCCGAATAGCTCACTGCTAATCAGCCGTCCATCTGGATAGCTGCACCTACGTGTGATTTTAAAAGCGACCGTATAAATAAAATTATTTTCAAGTCGCTCGCCATCCATTTGACGCTCGCCGGCTCATAACGATCAGTGGAGAAACATGTCGACATCTTCCACGCTTAAGCATATGATACCCTTCCATATGATTGGCCTTTTCACTCTTAGATACCTGTCATCTGTTTAGTGTTCTGTCCTTGCTACTCCCGGTCAATCTGTAGAACGAAATATACCCAACTCAAACGTGGAGCCATGGCCATCTGCACCTGGGTATTAGGTTATCGTTACTTTGCCGCAATTGCCGAGCGTTCCAGGTAGATATCGTGAGTCTGGAATATATCGTCGATAAATGGAATGTTCATTGAGCTTTAATCAGGTATGGATGGCGGAATAAATTTACATTACAAACGTTTGGAATGTCGATATAACCGTGACGCCAATGCTATAATACAATTACCGTCAGCCTAGTGACAAAATCACTACCTTAAATTACGTCTTCTTGTCCTCCTTCTTATCGCCAGCACGGTCGTCACTAGCAGCGGCCTTCTTCTTCTGTTCCTTCTTTGCGCGTGCCTCCTCATCGTGCGAAAGCTTCGACACGGCGTCTGTTCCAGAATTCAAAACCTCGCGCCTCTCGACTGGGCCGGGAATGTGATCTGGTAGTTCTCCACGTCCAATGAGAGTTAAAACAATTGACGCGCCGACAATCGCAGTCAGAATAAACCGATATGTCCTGTACCAGTCGGGGGTCCATCCCATCTTGGTTGCGCGAACGTCGACGTAGTACAAGGCGACAAAGCCCATGAATTGTGTGATGAGGGCGGCCTCGATGGGCATTATGATAGTGCTCCAGGCGACGGCGGGCGCGACGACTCCTATGGCGTAACGCTTATAGCTCTGGTATCCGCCGTATCTAACAAGGTTAGCTCAGCTCTGTAGGAAAGTGGACATGTTCACATACCCTGCCCATTCAAGACCCCAGTGAATGGCACCAAGGAAGGATAAAATCGATGCACCGTATCCGATTTGTAATGGTTCGATAATATGGAGCAGCTGTGTAGCATTCTTTTCATCCAGTATGTAGCCGTAACCGGCGTTGGAGTGGTTGATCTCCCATGCACACAAAACGGTCGCCATTGAAGTTGCCAGGTACGGGATTGTACCCGCAAGACCCATGTAGTATGCTTCTCGGGGTACATTCTTCAGACTGAACGTCTCCTTGACCATATTCTGCCCTGTATGAGCTGGGAATTATCTACTAGACGCGTGGACCAATACATACCACGTCGTGTTTCATGCCCGCCATCATGTCGGCATCCTTGGGAGTTGGATTCTTGACACCAACTTCACTAAACATAGCATGTGTAGAAGATGTTGCGGAAACGGTCCCTGGCGTTGGCTTGATCTTTTCTTTCGCGTAGCGGCTCTCGGCTTGTTTCTGCGCATCTGTTATGCTGCGACGCATGACGGTCGCTGGAACGGGCTTCAGAGCAGTCAATCGCTGAATCCCTGGCCGCTTGGATGCAAGCGACCCAAACTGAGTTTTCCATTGCAATGTGGAAGTTGTACAGCGAAAGCCCGTACCTATACGCGTAGTCGGTGCCGCAATGGATCGCGACGCAAGGCGCGATGCTCCGTCCCGGAACATTGTGAGGTTATTTGTATTATCAACACGGAGCGAGAAAAGTACAGAGCATGCACGAAGGTTAGACAGGAATAGAGGAGAGCACAAGAGCAAAGGAGAAATTAATCTTCAGATTTGAGGTTCGCAGCTCAATCAAGTCTCCCCGCGCGACAACAAGCTCCAGCTCCAGTTTGCACGCCAGCGTGACGTCACGAAGTGATCGGCAGTATCTCGGCCAAGTACTCCGCAGACTCCACACTGATTGTGAACGTAAGACGTATGTTATCCACAACTGCAATTTTGCATAATGGGTAGACAAATTTCTGAATGAATGCCATCATTGACCAACGATTGCGAGGAGATTCGTGCTTTACATGCGGATATCTTCCTTGGTCATTGCAGCTGGCGCGACGACTATAGATGTGCCTGAAGTAGTTCAGCGCTCTGTCTGCATGTCACCGAAAGCTTCGGCTCGATGCACGTGTATCAGAGTTTACATCAAGATCTAAATCCTTGTGGTTCAATTCTCCCGGTCATCCAAATGCTGCCGTTTATCGATTGCGGGGGAAAGTGAACAAGGCGTCTGACAGCTCGAAGATCGAGTAGCCTGAAGGTGTACACAGCACTGCTAGGTTTCGATTGCGATGGCAAGGCCTTTTGAATAGATTCAGGTCTTAGGATGAGCTGCTACCGTTAGATTGCCACGCACCACATGGGATTTTGAAAACTGTACCGTGAGCTACAGGAGCCTGGATGTCTTCCGTAACCTTTGTCGTTCTCATAAATCACAAAGGATACCGAATGCATCCAGCCCTCTCGAACGTTCACAGATTGGGTGACTGGAGCGCCCATCGTTTGTGGTTGATCAAGCAATCGAATCTACAGCAAACGACGCAGAAACACGCTCTCCACGACCAGTTGGGACACGAGAGGGCCAGGTGTCACGGTGCAAACATTGTCCCAGAGGCTACTGCGGGTTTGCTCCTCGTGAAATGGACCAACCATTGACGCAGATGGCGGGTGGCCCTGTTTGGCTTTGTTGGATGGTGCGAGCTGGAGGCATACGTAACACTACGGCGTGCCAGATTTCACACGGTGAATAATTGAAGATATCCAGGGACCGTCATAGCGTCGATACATCTCGAAGGCGCTGGCTCGTGCTGAGGCCTTGACAGCCATGGATGGCGGGGCTGGCTCCTCGCTTAGCGAGCCGTTTGCGGTCATGGTGGGGTCGACTTCCGTCATAGGCCTGGAAAAGCGGCGAAGAAATGTGAGGAAGAGTCAATTTGTGCGCGATGGACGGCACAGCTGGGAAATTTGCAGGCAATCGGTGTGAGTGGGCAGCATCAGGCGTTATTTGCCCACAGCAGCCCATCACGCAGCTACCCGTAGTGGGTCTGCGCAGCTGCGAGGAGGCTGTAGAAGTTTCTGGTGGGCCAAAGCGCCGCGTAGAAACGCTTAGAAACTTGTCGAACAACAACCGCGTCCACCAGAATAAAAGCTCGACGCCCGCCTCTGCACCCGATTTCCACTACACACACAAGCAACTCAACTCCAAAGCCTCACCTATACTAAGTCACTCGACTTGTGAGCAACTACTACGATTTCCTTTGCTTCTTTGATACCCCACAGTACATACACACAACGCCATCATGTCTAGCTCAGGCCCCGCGATCGGTATCGACCTGGGTACCACGTACTCTTGCGTCGGTATCTTCAGGGACGACCGCATTGAGATCATCGCCAACGACCAGGGTAACCGCACAACACCCTCGTTCGTCGCCTTCACCGACACCGAGCGCCTCATCGGAGACTCTGCGAAGAACCAGGTCGCCATGAACCCCGCCAACACAGTCTTCGACGCAAAGCGCCTCATCGGCCGCAAGTTCGCTGATGCTGAGGTCCAGGCCGACATGAAGCACTTCCCCTTCAAGGTCATCGACAAGGGCGGCAAGCCTGTCATTCAGATCGAGTTCAAGGGCGAGGAGAAGACTTTCACACCTGAGGAGATCTCATCCATGGTCCTCACCAAGATGAGGGAAACTGCAGAGTCCTACCTCGGTGGCACCGTCAACAACGCTGTCGTTACTGTCCCCGCCTACTTCAACGACTCCCAGCGCCAGGCTACCAAGGATGCCGGTCTCATCGCCGGTCTCAACGTGCTCCGTATCATCAACGAGCCCACCGCCGCTGCCATCGCCTACGGTCTTGACAAGAAGACCCAGGGTGAGCGCAACGTCCTCATCTTCGACTTGGGTGGTGGTACCTTCGATGTCTCGCTCCTGACCATCGAGGAGGGCATCTTCGAGGTCAAGTCCACTGCCGGTGATACTCACTTGGGTGGTGAGGACTTTGACAACCGTCTCGTCAACCACTTCACAAACGAATTCAAACGAAAACATAAGCGCGTAAGTACCCCCCTCCTGTCTACCTTCACAGCATTATCCCTTCTCTTTTGTCGTGTGATCTCACATCCTGTATACCCTCACATCACTTTCCCCCCAAGTCACTTTGTCGCATGATGCTGTAGGCTGTATGGCCTCACAGCATCTTGCGCGCGCAATTTGCCATTGTTTGATCCCGCAGCCTGTACAGCTTCACAGTACTAACAGACCACTAGGATCTCACCTCCAACGCTCGTGCTCTCCGCCGTCTCCGAACTGCTTGCGAGCGGGCCAAGCGCACCCTGTCCTCCTCCGCGCAGACTTCCATTGAGATCGACTCCCTGTTCGAGGGTATCGACTTCTACACCTCCATCACCCGTGCCCGCTTCGAGGAGCTGTGCCAGGATCTCTTCCGCTCTACCATGGAGCCCGTCGAGCGTGTCCTCCGCGACGCCAAGATCGACAAGTCCACTGTCCACGAGATCGTCTTGGTTGGTGGTTCCACCCGTATCCCCAAGGTCCAGAAGATGGTCTCCGACTTCTTCAACGGCAAGGAGCCCAACAAGTCTATCAACCCCGATGAGGCCGTCGCCTACGGTGCCGCCGTCCAGGCCGCTATCTTGTCCGGTGACACCTCATCCAAGTCGACCTCCGAGATCCTGCTTCTCGACGTCGCGCCGCTCTCCATCGGTATTGAGACTGCTGGTGGTGTCATGACGGCGCTCATCAAGCGCAACACCACGATCCCCACCAAGAAGTCTGAGGTCTTCTCCACCTTCAGCGACAACCAGCCTGGTGTTCTCATCCAGGTCTACGAGGGCGAGCGCGCGCGCACTAAGGACAACAACCTGCTCGGAAAGTTCGAGCTCACTGGCATCCCACCTGCGCCCCGCGGTGTCCCTCAGATTGAGGTCACTTTCGACGTCGACGCCAACGGTATCATCAACGTCTCTGCTCTTGAGAAGGGCACCGGAAAGACCAACAAGATCGTCATCACCAACGACAAGGGCCGTCTCTCCAAGGAGGAGATCGAGCGCATGTTGGCTGAGGCCGAGAAGTACAAGTAAGTTCCAAATACTTTTATCACTGAAAACATCATACTAACAACCACTCCAGGGCTGAGGATGAGGCTGAGGCTTCCCGTATCTCTGCTAAGAACGCTCTCGAGTCATACGCCTACTCGCTCCGCAACACCCTCAGCGACTCCAAGGTCGACGAGAAGCTTGATGCCGGCGACAAGGAGAAGCTCAAGGCTGAGATCGACAAGACCGTTGCGTGGTTGGACGACAACCAGACCGCCACTAAGGACGAGTACGAGTCGCAGCAGAAGGAGCTCGAGGGTGTTGCCAACCCCATCATGATGAAGTTCTACGGAGCTGGTGGTGAGGGTGGCATGCCCGGCGGTATGCCCGGTGGCGGCATGCCTGGTGGCGCCGCGCCCGGTGGTCACTCTGACGACGGTCCTACCGTCGAGGAGGTCGACTAAGCGTATCGCTCCCCACCTGCTTTCCTTCGTCTTCAGTTTCCAGCATAGACTTTTGTCTTGGGCGGTAGTTCCTTGGAGTTCTCGGCTGTTCAAGCCTTTTTCACGGTTTCTTTGAATGCATCGGATGATTTACGATCAACATGATTCGGAGGGTGAAAAGTTTGCAGTGCTATGGCACTGCTATCGAATCTTCCTCTTAGATAGAGAGAATTGAACAATTAATTCAAAATACTTGCTCCTCTGCTGTGTGGTTTGCGCGATACTGTTAACATCTCCCAACATTGACCGTAAACTGTCGAACATATCCTCAAGCTCTGTGGCGTCCTGAAGTGGTGTTAGTTGAACCCGGACATCTTCACGACATCATTGGCCCAGACTAGCGTCGTCAGGGAGCATTGAGGGTATACAAGTTCTGCTTTCACGCTGAGCTGAATGGTAGAATGTGAGGTTTATTTGAGCCGTGGCTTGCGCAAAAGTGTCACACATGGCCCGCACCACTCATGCGCATCCATGTAAATCACCGGCACGCAAAGCTCACGTGGCCTTCAGGATATCCAGGCTCTACGTTCACAGGCGTTCGAATGCCATGTACACATGTTCTCTTGGTCATAACGGACATGAATTCTATGATATACGCACTTGCTCCTGGACCTATTCTACACACCCCATCCCCAGCATCCATCAGGTCTCCTTCTTCCCCATGCCAAACGCCCCGACCACCCTCTCATCCTCCCCCCTCAACCTCCACACATCCTCACTACTCGGGCCCATCCTCAGCTTCTCCTCCTTCTCCCTATATCGCTCCTGCACCATGCGCTCCTTGATATCGCGCCCACTGTAGCTATTCTTGACGCGCATGCAGAACCAGAAATCGTTCCAGTGGTCGCTGCACGAGCGCAGCTGGCCGTAGCGGTATATGTCGTTGAAGTGGCCGCCGAGCGAGGAGCAGTAGAAGGCCGAGTCGAAGGCGGCGCGGCAGGACATTGTGCGCGGGAGATGGGGGTCGAGTTCTTCGCTTTCATTGGAGGGGGAGGGGGAGGGGTTCGGAGTGTTGGAGTTTGTGGTGGTGGAGAACGAGGGAGGGGCGAGATGGGGGTGGGCGGCATAAAAGTCGGGGTCGTGGGGCGCCGTGTCGGATTGTGAAGGTGGGCCCGATGTCGAGCTGGGGGGAGGTATTGAGTGTGGCACGGAGCCCGATAGAGCCTCGTGAGGTTGTAGTTGTGGTGCTGATTGCCGTGGTATCTGCGATTGTGACTGTGACTGTGACTTGGCATCTATGCCGCCATTTGAGAAGGGCCACCAAGTCATTGTGGTGGTATGTGTGTAGACGTCTTGCGCAGGGCGTATGTTGTGTTTTGGGGTGTGCGGAGCGCTGGTGATGGTGCAATGGGCGCTGGCAATGCTGGTGATGAGACGAGAGGGTCGTGCCGTGTGTCCGAGTGATTGCCGATGCAGACTTGGGAGAGCAGATGTCGTGAGATTGCTAATGCACCAAAAAGTGCGACGCGATAAAACGCGGGATGAAGCTGCAACTTGCAGCGAATCAGCGTTGAGATGGCCCGCCTTGCGGCCCTGTCAAATCATAGCGTGCCAGCCAAATCGCCCAACTCTACGTCATGCACGTCTCTTGGTTGCACTGGCATCTGCCTTGCGGTGATTGCTGCATCCCCACATCTGCTGCTCGAGCGCGCGCTGAGTCAAGAGCTAGACGTGTCTTGTACAACTGCCCGTTTTGACTTTTCTTCCCTTCTGTATCCCCCTTGGGACCTTTGCCCACAGGTCCTCGGTAATACTCGAAGCACGTCACTATTCACAGGACCCGGCCACAGTCCTGTATTTGCACCCCGCCTGCTGTTTACAGACCACGATACCCCCGAAGCGCACTGCTACTGCGCCCTCACGACTGTCCCTTATGACTCCACCGATCCTCACGACGTAACGAACCTCCTCCATAGCCCCGCCGAACACACATCTTTCTTTCTCGACACCGCGGCCCACGTGACGGTCACCCGCCGCCACCATGCTCGAGGGACTAGTGTCGAACCTGCTCAATCGGTTCTTGGGCATGTACGTCCAGAACTTCGATCCAAAGCAACTCAACGTCGGCATCTGGTCAGGTGACGTCAAGCTGCGGGACCTCGAATTGCGCCGCGAGGCCCTCGACCAGCTGCATCTGCCGCTGAACGTAGTTGCAGGACATCTAGGCTCTCTCACACTCTCGATACCGTGGTCCAATCTGCGAGGGAAGCCGCTCAAGGTCAACATTGAGGATGTCTTCCTGCTCGCAGCACCGAAGGAAGACTCCACCTATGACGCCAACGAGGAAGAGCGTCGGGCGCATGCTGTGAAAATGGAGAAGCTGGACAGCGCAGAATTGCTCAAGGAGCGCAATACCGAGGGAATGAGCGCTGAAGAGCAGCAGAAGAACCAGAGCTTCACGGCAAGCCTGGTCACAGCCATCGTTGACAACGTCCAGATCACCGTCAAGAACATCCACATCCGATACGAAGACTCAATAGCGGATCCTGGACACCCTTTCGCCCTCGGAGTCACCCTCGCAGACTTCAGTGCCGTCAGCACAGACGAGAACTGGAAGCCGACCTTCATCCAGGGCAACGCCTCCTCAACACACAAGCTAGCGACTCTCGGGTCTTTGGCAGTATACTGGGACACGGACTCGAAACTTATTGGGACAGGCAAAGGCAGCGATACCAAGGATGAACAGCACATCGACAATGCCGAGTTCATCGAGAAGGTCAAAGGCATGATTGCAAGAGGCGACAACCCAGACCTGGGCGATCATCAATTCATACTGAAACCCATCAGTGGTCGTGCCGGCCTGGAGATGGACAAGACTGGGAAGCTTGACCGGCCAAAGATGAAGGCTCGCCTGCTTTTCGATGAGCTTGGTTTCATCATCGACGAGGACCAGTATCGGGACGCTCTCATGCTAGTTGACCTTTTCCACTACTTCATTCGACATCAGGAGTACAAGAAATTCCAGCCCAAGTCATCGCCCAAGGAAGACCCAGCCGGGTGGCTCAAGTTTGCCGGCCAAGCGGTCCTTGATAAGATCCACGATAGGAATCGCAAATGGAGCTGGGCCTACTTCAAGGAACGACGAGACGATCGGTTACGATACATTGAGCTTTTCAAGAAAAAGAAGCGCGAGGAGACGCTCACAGCTGACGAGGCCAAGGACCTGGACACGCTCGAGCGAAAGCTCACATACGAAGATCTTCGTTTCTGGCGCTCTTTGGCGCGAAATCAGCTGCGCAAAGAGAATGTTGGTGTCAAGAAGCCGCCACCGAAGCAGACTTGGAGTTCATGGGTTTGGGGAACGAAGCAGGAGAAGCATCATGACGAAGAGACCCAAATGTCTGAGCAGCAGCGTAAAGAACTCTACGACGCCATTGCGTGGGACGAGAAACAAGCCATCACAGAAGCTGTGGATATGCCTCGAGAATACGTCAAGATGGAGGTAAACATGAGCCTCAGAACTGGAAGTTTCACATTAAAGCGCGATCCACATGGGGCATCCAAAGAGATTCTACGTCTGCTCTTTGATTCATTCAGCACACAATTCTTGCAGCGAACAGATTCCATGTTTGTCAAGGTTGCGCTCGAAGGCATGCGCCTTTACGATGGTACCACAGATGGCAGCCTCTTCCCTCAGATCATCACCATCAAGGATGCCCCGCCAGTTCCAGATGACAAACGTATCGAGGAACTCGACGACGATGAAACTTACAAGGATGATGCAAACGAAGATGATGACGAGGAGAAAGAAGACCCGTTCTTCCAGCTCTCTTTTGAAAAGAATCCCCTCGACAACAGTGCTGATACCGCTCTGACCATGAAGCTAAAAGGCATGGAGTTTGTCTACAACCCACGTTTCATTGTCGAGGTGGCAAAATTCTTCAAACCTCCGGAGCGTCACATGGAGTCAATTGGAGCGCTCATGGAGACTGCGGGGGCTACTGTCGAAGGAATCCGGCAGCAGACCCGTGCAGGACTCGAATTTGCATTGACCGAACACAAAACTATCAATACACAGCTTGATCTGCAAGCTCCCCTCATCATCATCCCTGATTCAGTCACGCAGAAATCGAGCAACTGCCTCATTCTCGATGCTGGTCATGCAAGTGTAACTAGCGAGCTAGTTGACAAGGACACACTGCATGACATACAGGCAAAGCAAAAGCAGCAATACACCGATGAAGACTTCCGAAATCTCGAGAATCTCATGTATGACAAGTTCAACCTCAAATTACATTCGACCCAGGTGCTCATAGGACCGTCGATCGAGGAGACTCGTGCCCAACTGGAGGAGAAGTCATCCATGCGAAATTTCCATATCGTCGACAGAATCAACATGGACTTCAAGATCGAAATCTGTATCGTGCCAAAAGCGTCCGATCTGACTAAATTTCGCGTGTCAGGCAATCTGCCTATTCTCCATGCGTCTATATCAGATGCGAAGTACAAAAACTTAATGAAGCTTATAGACGTCGCGGTACCAAAATTCGATGATGATCCCCCGGCTAAGCAGGTTGTGGAGGGTGCGAAGGGCCCGTCAAATTTGAAGCCGACCGGCGAAGCTAAGCCTGCTGATAAAGATCCGCTTGGCAGGTCACGTTCCAAGTCATTCCAATTCGCAGCTCAAGAGCACGAACTCGTCATGGAAGAAGAAGGTGACCACGATGGTAATAGTAATGAGAAATTCGAGGACGCGTCCGAAGAGAAGGACAAGGCCAAGGAAGCCCATGCACATCAACGGAACTTTGAGTTCAAGTTCACAGTCGACAAGCTACAAGGATCTCTGTACCGGACTGATCCAGAGGGTAGAAAAGCAGATAGGCTTCTGGTGGAACTCATCGCTGAGCATTTCGATCTGGATTTCTACCAGGAGCCATTTGAGATGGGCGCGGACGTCAGCCTCCGCAGTCTTGCTGTTGAAGATCATGTAGAGGAAAACCCTATTCCAGAGTTCCGGAACATCATATCATCAGAGGATGCCTCCGCAGATGAACAAAAGGATCTGTTCACCCTAAAGTTTGTCAAAGTCAATAAGGAGTCACCTGAATTCCAGACCAAGTTTGAGGGTATCGCAACCAACCTAGACGTTGCGGTCTCCACGATCAACCTAATTGTGACAAGGCGGACATTGTTGACGTTACTGGACTTCGTTCTCATAACCTTCACAAACCCCGGGGAGTCAGAGAACCAACAAGCACAAATCGCCGAGAAGCCGGACGAGCAGCAGCAAGTTGCCCAACCACCACAGTCCGAACCAGACAGGATCCGGATCCGCGCCGAACTCAAGCGCATTGCGGTTGTACTCAACAACGATGGCATACGACTTGCCACACTGAGTTTGAGCTCCGGTGACGTTGCCATCTTCCTCAATGGTAAGGCGATGCGCATCGGTGGTCGCCTCGGAAATCTCTCCCTCATCGATGATGTTAATCAAGGAGTGTCTGAGGAGTCTTCGCTTCGTCAATTGGTCACCATAGAGGGGAAGAACTTGGCGGACTTCAGCTACGAGACGTTTGATCCAGATCTGGAGAGCTACCCTGGCTATGACATGTCTGTGGCGCTGAAGACGGGCTCAATTAAGATCAATTTCCTCACTGAGCCCTTCCGGAAGATCATGGAGTTTGCTGTCAAATTCGGCAAAATGCAGGCAATTTTCAATGCAGCACGACAGGCAGCGGCCAATCAAGCAACACAGATACAACAGCGGGCATCTAAGTTCCACTTTGACATTACAATCAGCACACCAATTGTGGTGTTCCCAAGAATGGTCATCTCGGACAAACCAGATCGCGATACGCTGACAGCGAATCTGGGTGAGATCTACGCGAAGAACACATTCGTCCCACTAGATGATAGCGAGAATGCAGATGTCGCCAACAAGATCTCCGCTGGTATCAGGAACATCAAGCTGACGTCCAATCTCCACTACAACGAGGATCGCTCGGAAGAGCTAGAGCTCATCGACAAAGTCGATCTTGACTTTAATCTTACCATGGTGGACCACAAGCCTGGATTTGAAAGGCCTGATCTCGAAATTGAGGGTTCAATGTCTAACATGAATTTGCGACTCACACCTGAGCAGATGAAGTTTGCACTGGAGCTGTCGCGAACAATACCTCAAGCTTTCGCCACCCAGTCAGATGAGGCAATCGAGGAGGATGTGCAATCTGAATTACCTGTATCAACAACGATACCTGCGCGTCAACTGTCAGATAAGGAAACGCCCGATACAGAACCTTCAAAACCTGTCGATTCATCGCAAGGTCCCGAACTGAAGACAGACGATGACAAGTGGACAAAGCTGGACTTCGTCTTCAAGGTGGGCTCTATCGCTTTAGAGCTGCTGAAGTCGAGCGATGGAGAGCCTGTTGGTGATCTCGAGGCGGCAAGCCTATCCAAGTTCTCTCTCAATGACACCAATGTCAAAGTACGGATGATCAGCGATGGTTCAATGGAAGCAGAACTTGTGGTTCAATCGTTCACTATCCGGGACAGCCGCACACAAGGAGCGAACAAATTCAGGAAGATCATGTCGCTCATCAACAACGATGTAAAGCAGCAATTTATGGCTAGTGTCTCCATCTCAGGAGGGCAAGAGCGCAACTTGATAGCGCTTCTCACGATTGACAGTCCGAGAATCATCCTGGCTTTGGATTACTTGTTCGCGTTACAAGCCTTTGTGAACGCTGGTCTTGCAACCGATGAGCCACTGGCTATTGAAGAGCAAGCTGAGCAGGATGAGATAGACAGTGATGATGAGATCATGTCACCAGACGGCTCTCGGACACTAGAGAAGTCAAAGACTCCGGAAGCGCCTACCGACAATGGGATGAACATTTCATTTAGAGTCAATCTTGTGGATGCACAGGTTGTTCTTATTGCAAATCCAGCATTGGCTAGCTCTGAAGCCATTGTTCTAGGTACAAAGCAAGTACTGGTGTCGAAGCAGCAAGCCATGACGTTACAGGTCGATAAGGTCGGCATGTTCTTGTGCAGGATGGATCGATTCGATACGAACAGATTGCGCATCCTGGACGACTTCAGCATACAGACAGCGCTTGACATGCGTAATCAGGGTCCGAAATCATCGCTCATAAGTATCAACATCGATATCGAACCCCTAGTGCTTCGCCTTTCACTTCGCGATATCTTGTTGGCTATGCAAATTGTCAACCGTGCAGCTGCTATGTCGGCAGGCGATGACAAGAAGCTACCCACAGATGAAGCTCAAAAGCTCAAGCCAGCGACACCCTCAAAGAAGCCCAAGTCAAGCGGAGGCCAAGCTTCCACAACCAGACCGCGCGCGGAATCCATTGCAACGACGAAGAAATCCATCCAGCAAGGACAACTGCAGTCTTCCTCAGGAGCGCCAACATCCTCGGCAATACTCAAAAGGGAAGAGATGCACGTCAACATCGAAGGCATACGAGTGGTTCTCATTGGCGATGTCCACGAAATGCCAATGCTTGACTGGCGTGTTAAAAAGTTTGGTGTCGATGTGCGAGACTGGTCTGGTGCTATGGTCGCCGACACGTCACTCGATACCCTCATCAATGTATACAACTTCTCCAAGTCCGCTTGGGAGCCACTAATTGAGCCTTGGAGTGTTGGCTTTCACATGGCCAAGGACCAGAACCCAGAACGACTCTCTGTGGATTTGTATTCCCGTAAATCGATGGAGCTTACAGTAACTGCTGCTACAATTGCCTTGGGATCGAAGTCGTTCGACTTCCTCGCTGGCGAAGAGGACATTCTATCGAAACCACGTAGTAGCGATGCACCATATCGTATCCGCAATCACACTGGTTTCAGCCTCGACGTCTGGGCTGAAGGAAAAGAAGTTGAAGGCTTTTCTACGAAGCTGGAAGATGGCGAAGAGCAGCCATGGCGATTTGAGGACCCTATGTCGACCAGAGAGACCTTGTCTACCGATGGCGCAAGTGGCATGGTCGGTGTTCGCCTTGGAGGAAGTGGTTTCGACACTTTGTCTCGTATACCCGTACATCGTGAGGGCGAGTTCCTGTACAACCTCAAGCCGAAGCAGGATCGCATTCAGCATCGCATCCTGGTCGAAGTCAAACTCGGCGCAGACAACATCAAGAGCATTACGTTCCGATCTCCTCTTCTGGTGGAGAACAACACACAAATCCCAATTGAGCTAGGGATGTTTAGCCCCGAAGACGGCCACCTTCTCAAGATCGACAAAATCGCACCTGGCGACGCAAGGCCTGCGCCGATAGGATCTGTATATATGCATTCAATTGTCATTCGTCCAGACCAAGGATTTGGCTATTCTTGGTCGAATGAGCGTCTTTTCTGGAAGGATCTGCTCAAGCGACCCACGAGGACCATCACATGTCGGGGCGAGCAAGATGACCAAGCACCACCCTTCTACTTCCAGATGCATGCAGCTTATGACAGGAAGGATCCGATGACTGGTGTTTATCCTTACATGCGCCTCAGACTTCAAGCTCCAGTTGAGATACACAATCTCTTGCCATATGACTTCAAGTACAGGATTTACGACAGTAATACGAAGAAAGACTGGACCAATTTCCTGAGGAAGGGTGGGATCAGCCCAGTCCACGTGGTGGAGCTTTCCCATCTACTACTTGTTAGTGTCGAGATGCAGGATGGTCCTTTCAAGCCCAGCAAGTTCGGCATCATCAACTCCACAGACCGTGAAAGTTTCCGGCGGGAGAAGGTGCTAGAGGTTAAGGACGACAACGGTCAGACCCTGCACCTTAATATGCATTTCTTGTAAGTTGTTTCAAACCGCAGTATGTGCACCTGCTGACCATAACAGCAACTTTCCTGATGCCGGTGGGGCTTTTAAAGTCGCGATCTACAGCCCATACATTGTGCTCAACCGCACTGGACTCGAGCTGGACGTGCGGCCACAGCAATTTATGGGTCAAGCCAAATCTGCTGCTGGACAAAACATCATGTCAAACAACGCCGACCAGTCGGGCAAGGCATTGCCATTCATGTTCTCGTACCCGACAGACAACAAGAAAAACCGTGCTTTGATGAAAGTCGGCGAGTCCAGCTGGAGCAAACCCCAAAGCTTCGATGCGATTGGAAGTACATACACAGTAGCGCTGCCATCCACTAAATCCAGATCGGAAATGCAGCTTGGTGTGTCCGTTGCCGAGGGCGAAGGAAAGTACAACCTGACAAAGGTCGTGTCCATCGCACCGCGCTTCATTGTCAAGAACAAGATCAAGGAGGAATTGCTCCTCCGCGAACCCGGCCAGTCCGATTGGGTGACACTCAAGGACGGCGAATTGCTTCCCCTACGCTGGCTGCGACAGGGTGGATCGCCACAGTTGTCTCTCTGTTACCCAGGTGTCAACAACCAGTGGTCATCACCATTCCACATCTCGAACGTCGGCAATGTTCATGTAAAGCTGTCTAAGGCTGGGCAGCGCCAGAAACTAGTACGTGTTGACATCCTGATGGAGCAAGCGACGATATTCTGTCATATCAGCGTCGAGACAAAGCACTGGCCATTCTCTTTCAAGAACACAAGTGACCAAGAGTTCTTGTACTGGCAGCAGAATCCAAACCTGGACGAAGATGAGGACGATCGTGGTTCAGGCTTCCGGCCGATAAGATATCGCCTGCCTCCTCGAAGCATTATGCCGTACGCCTGGGACTTCCCCGCGGCGAAGAACAAGGAGATTATAATTAGCGCCAACGGTAGAGAGCGACACGTCAAGCTTGCAGAGATTGGTCCTCTCATCCCATTCAAGATCCCACCAGGCC
>Ga0265780_10001213_pt1 | contig 37353 bp, 30 predicted proteins | sample P1T30metagenome_FD_192432 | JGI IMG/M metagenome (GOLD analysis project Ga0265780, IMG submission 192432) | Plant litter microbial communities from East Loma Ridge, Irvine, California - P1 T30 | ecosystem: Environmental > Terrestrial > Plant litter > Unclassified | place: USA: California...
TTTACCAGGAAATCTGGGGGCTACTTACTGCCTACAACCTGATCCGACTCGAGATGGCCAAAGCAGCATTGGAGGTGAAATGTGAGCCGACCGAGATCAGCTTCATTCGCGCTTTCCACGTCATCCAGTACGAACTCCACTGGGCAGCCGTGACACGGTCCTACGGCAAATTGCCCGCCTTGATGCAGCGCCTGCGCCAACGCTTGGTGATGCTCTTAAATGAAGAACGACCCGGTCGAAAAACCGACCGGGTCGTGAAGGCCTTGCCTCAGCGTTACACCGTCCGCGTCCTAAAAAAGGACCTTAACTGAACGGCATTACAGCCTTGAGGCTGGCTTTTTTTATGGCATTACATCGCTATCAACATGCTGATCACAATGCTCTCAACACGCTGAATTGACTGAAAGCTGATGCAGGTAAGAGCACCTCGAGTTTCCAAATAATGTTCATTGGGCGTTCACCATGACTTTCCTGAAACTGTACGGGGCCGCACGCTAAATAGGGACTATCGGGGTCAGCTCGTACAAAAAGCTGGAATGTCCAGCCGTTTGGTTGCTCGCCAACACTCTTTAAGTACTGCTGACCGATGCGTGTGGTAGGCGCTGCACTGTTCTGGGATTGCCAGTGGAACAGATCATGACTTAACGCATAATCTTGATAAGCGATCGTTTCGTGAAACCCCTGCCGTTTATCCAGCGTCACAAACATGAGCTCGACCTTACGTTCATTTAACCGCCATACGCCGGTGTTAAAAAATGGCCTATGCTCAGCAGTCAAAAAACCAACGGCGGTGAGAATCTCGTTCAAGCGATAATGGCCGTGCAAACAGAGGGGCGTCCAATCCATACCCGGCAGCGGAACTGGCTGCGGCAGTGCGTTCGTCTCGAGCACCTGAGCTAGCTGTGCAAGCTCTTCCGCACTGTTCACGTTCTTCTGCACTCGCTGTGCAAACTGAAGCCCGCTCCCTACTCGCTTGGCGGTTCCGTCCACTTGATATGCGAGCATTTGTAAACGCAGCATATCGTTTGCGCTGAGGTCGAGGCCGGCTGTGGGGACAGTTCCCACTTGTCGCATCAAACTGATTTGACCAGGATCGTTTGAATGCAGAAGTGCTGTAAAACGACGGCTGAAATACTCTTCTTCTGGGCCGGTATCGCTGACGATGAGTCCCGCCGCCCGACGTAGCGAAGTCCATCCACTATTGCCTGTGGTGCGATACACGTCTTCGATGTTCAAGGCTTGGTCATGCAGGAACCCAGCCAAAGTCACGTCTTGCCGCCCCTTTAAACTGACGTAGGCTTGTAGCTGAGCCGTCATATGCCGCCAGTTCTGTTGCACGAGATGGCGCAGGTTGCTGAGAATTTGATCGCGGCTCTGCTTTTGCAGCTGGATATGACAACCCGCTGGCAACTGGCTGAACCCGTTTTCCACACTATCGATCAGCTGACGCCGGTTCATTCCAGTTAGTTGTCCGAGCAGGTGATCGAACCGGAACTCAGCCGAATACTGGCCTACGAAGTCGAGAATCAGACAACTTTCTTTACCTTTCGATAGCCGTAGGCCACGACCAATCTGCTGCTGGAACAGAACTGAACTTTGCGTCGGCCGTAACAGTAACAAAGTGTCCACTGCTGGAATATCGACACCCTCGTTGAACAGGTCTACGGTCACGAGAACACAAATTTTGTCTGTTTCAAGGGCAGCTCGCGCTGCCTCCCGTTCGGCCCGAGTAGATTGTCCCGTCACACATAGTGCTGGAAGGCCGGCGTTGTTGAACTGGGTGGTCATGAACTGAGCATGCGCGACGCTCACACAAAATGCGATTGCCTTGCTCTGCCGCGGGTCCACGCAAAGACGGCGCCATTCGTTGACGATCATCCGAGCACGAATATCGTTGCTTGATAAAACGTTGTCGAGATAAGCACTTTCGCCGGGCTGACGCCATGGAACATGTCGCAGATTGGTGCTGTCATCGCAGGCAAAATATTCGAATGGCGCTAGCAACTGCAAGTCGAGCGCTTGCCAGAGCCGTAGTTCGACAGCCGGACTTCCATCCGGTCGTGTGTCGAAATATGAAGAGATCGGCTTTCCATCACTTCGCTCAGGCGTAGCGGTTAGGCCGAGCATGATTGATGGACGAATACGCGTCGCAACTGCATCAAAACTTGGAGCGGCAATGCGATGACATTCATCGAACACGACGGTATGCCAATACGTTTCGCCATAGCGCCCTAATAGATCGTTGCTATGTAAACTTTCGATTGTCGTGAATAAATGATCTGGGTTATCCAAATGATCATTACCGCTCAATACTTGGCCGAAACTCAGGTCACGCAACACCTCACGATAGGTGCGCAAAGCCTGATGCAGGATCTCGATACGATGAGCAATGAACAAGAGCCGAGGGCGTCCGCCATGCTGCATACAAAGGCGCTGGTAATCGAAAGCTGCAACGACTGTCTTGCCCGTTCCAGTTGCTGCGACAATCAAATTACGCATGCGACCATGCTCACGTTCAGCCTGTAACTGCTCAAGCATTTCGAGCTGGTAGTTCTTGGGGGTAAGGTCAAAGAAGCTGAGGACGTTCTCGGCTTGAGCTAACTGTCCGCCTCCCTTTTCTTTCGAAATAGCTTGCTTCAGGGCCTCGCGGTGTTCAGGGACATGAGGATCGTAGGGCACGAATTCGGTATCGTGCCAAAGTGTCTCGAAGTGCGCCTGGGCTTGTTGGAACATGGCGCTGTGGCTGCGCTCTGCAAATTTCACAGTCCATTCCAGTCCACCAGCTAAAGCTGCCTGAGTAAGGTTGGCGCTGCCAACATACGCCGTGCCAAAGCCGCTATCCCGTTCGAAAATCCATGCCTTGGCATGAAGTCGTGTCCGCCGTCCATCCAACGAAATTCGCACTTCACAATTCGGTAACTTCGCTAACTCATCGACGGCTTGTGCTTCAGTTGCGCCAATATAGGTTGTGGTCAAAATACGGAGCTTGGCACGCGCTTTTCCGGAGCCGTCTAATGCAGTAATGCTCTGCAAGATATCCCGGATTTTTCGAACGCCAGAGACGGTAATAAAGCTCATCAAAATATTGATGCGCTCACTGCTCGCAAGTTCATGACGTAACTCGCTGAGCAGAGCTGGAGACGCCTTAGCAGCCGTAAATAACCAAGGCGATGTTACGCCGGTGTCCGGCATGACAGGAATGTTACGTTGCCGATGAATTGCCCTTAAATTCTGGGCAGGCATCGTCAAAAGGCGGATGTTCTCTTCACTGCCTTGGTTGGAATCCTGTGCCGCAAGTCGCCTTCTAACCTCAACCAACGTTGCATTTGCAAATTCAAGCTGAGCTTGGAGCCGTGCCGCCTTGCCGTCGTTATCGCTATCACCGATACCGCCTGCGCTGATATCTTCCAGTACCTTGACCAGTTGATCAGCAAGTGCATCAGCTAAACGGCGCGTTGCACTTCCAAGGTCAAGATTTTGGAGCGTGTAATGATCGTTCTGAAGATTCTGATGTAACTCTGCGGCCAAGTCTTCAGTGAGGATCTGGTCGTACAGGCCATCCGGCAGCGATTGCGACATGGGTCATCAGGCGAATGAAAAAATCAGTATAGCCCGAGGACCAGCCCATTTGGAGTTCCACAGTTTTGCTACCCCGGCAGTGTCGCGTTTTTCTTCGTAAGCGAATTCACCACGTTAGGTGTTCTGGAAAGCGCCAAAGCCCCACTCAGCGGCTTTTCCACGCAGTTAAAAAAGACTTTTCCGACCCACAGACTGCTTGCCCAAGCGACCAACATACCGAATGCCTGGACTTGCGGCAGGTCCGAGACAAAGCGGGTGAAAGCTGCGTTCACGACTAGACAAACGGGGAAGTGAACCAGAAAGACCGAAAACGAGATTTTTGCCAAGCTGTTGATCGGGCCAAGTGCGCCACCTGCACAAGAAGTCAACCGAGCACGCCCAAACAGGAACAGCACACACGCAACCACTGCAGCCACAGCAATACGACTACGGAAATCCACGGTCAAAGCCAGCGCCGCGGGAAGTACCATCGCCAACAATAAAAACATCGTCACGCGTGGCTTATGCTTCGGATCGCCAGCCCACCACGCCAGCGCTCCCAAGCCATAGCTGCCAAAGAAATACGGCGCCCACACATCCCAGTCGGCATCGCGATTGAAATACAGCAGCGACAAGCCGACGCCAGCCGCAACCAGCAATGGCATCAGCCACGGCACCCGTCGCCCCGTCAATGTGCCAGAGAACCAGAGCAGCAGCGTCGTCAGCGCATACAGCTGAAAATCAATCGCCACATACCAGGCCCCAGCAGACAGGGATTCATATCCCAGCACTCCATGCAACAAGAGCACGTGCGACAACAATTGACCCATCGTCGGCGGCGCTGAAATCGAATCGTCGGTCATCCACAAACCGGCAACGGCCGACGCAAGCACCGCCAGCAGCATGGCCACGACGAAAGGCGGCGCCAGCTTGATATAGCGGCGCCAGATGGTTTGCAAGGGATTGGCAATGCCGGGCAGCCCCTGCGGCGACAGCGATTTCGCGGCCAGGAAGCCACCGATGACGAGGAAGACTTGCACGGCGATGCGTGCGTAATCGTAGAGCCAGTCGATCAGCGCCGGCATCACGGTCCGCGCGTGGTCGGACATCGGGCCGTAGAAGGCCAGGTGATGCAGGACGATCAGTTGCGCCGAGCCTGCCTTCAACAGGTTAATCAGGACAAACTGCTTTTGCGGTGCCGGTTGCGATCCGGACGACTTTGTCGCTCCAATGGTGTACTTCATGCCTAACCTTCTCAACAACGAATCGTTCGACATTGCCTCGGAGACAACATCGAGCGATGCATGATAGCTGAGCTGGCGGCGGTGTGGCCGTTCGTTACATTCGGTAACTTACGTCTATACGTCGTCTTTGTAGTTCAATTTCATTCGTAAGGAGAGATAAATAAGGCTAGGAACAGCTGCCAAACGCATAGTATCCGGCAGAGGTCCGTCGCACGTCGGTATAAGCCGTGCTCAGGTAATAGCCGAGGTACTGGTTCGAATTCACCGCATACACCTGTCCATCCGTGCCGATGTAAGCCCGGCCATTGGCCACGTGCGCGTAATTGCTGGCAAACCAATGCGAACAGGTGAAGGGCGCAGCCGTATTGCCACCCACGATCTTGTCGATCATCGTTTTGATGGCCACCATCTGCCCGCCGCTCTTGGCCGGGAAATTCACGTCTTCATAGCCCCACCAGTCCCAGCATCCGCCTGGGTTATTTGCGCTGAGGATGGTCTGCGGGTAGAGCACGATAATCTTGTTGGTATCGGCCCAGCGGTTGTAGCCCGCATTCTGATAAAAGGCGGTGCCGGCCACCGAGGCGCTTTGCAGGCAGCCGTGGAAGGCGACGTGCAGTTTGCAGGCCTGCCCTGCCGAGCAGGCGGCCGGCACATAGGCATAGCCGCTGCTGGCCATGCTGTAGAAACCCGGATTGAAATTGCCCCAGAATGCGGACTGGTCGAAGTTGATGAAGCTGCCGGTCAAGGTGCCGACGTTCTTTGCATTCAGCGGGCCGTAGATCCATTTCAGGATTTCGCCCGCGGTATCGAAGTTGCAGTTGTTGACGTAGGGGCTGCCGTTGACGCTGCAGCCGTTGCCGAAGAAGTCGGTCGGTACCGAGTGCTCGGCCGTGAGATTGTTCTTGTAATGGATGTTCGCCGCCGGGAGGTAATTGGCGTACATCGTGTTCAGGTCATCCATCACCGGTTGGCGCACGGTCGAATCGATGGTGCCGGACAGCAGATAGACCCTGGAGGCGGCCATATTGGCGGTCGGGTCGATGTAGCCATTGCCCGACCAGGTGTTCACCACCGATATCAGATAAGGCAGGTTGCGCGATCCTGTATTGGCCATGCATGGGCCCACCGAAATGGCGACCTTGCCTTGCGAGCAGTACACCGGGCCGCCGGCGACGATGCCGGCGCCCTTCCTGATGGTCTTCGAGTAGGCGAAATGCATCTGGGCCGCCATGTGGGCGCCGGACGAGAATCCGGAGACCGAGACTTCATCGACGCTGACGTTGTACTTTGGCAGCGCAATGACGGCGCCGGTGGCGCAGGTGGCCAGCAGGCTGGTCAGGATAGCCAGGCCGGCAGCCTTTGCTGCCCGGTTGAGAAATGCCATGTTGTCTCCGATCGTTGTGTGATGTATGTCGTCATGTGGCGGCGGCGTACCAGTTTTTAATAATCGACCGGAGGCAGAATAGTTTAGATCGGCAAATATTCAAGCGGAAAAAGTGTGCATGCGTACGGATATGCTTGTGCAAAATTGCTCAAGGCCAGAATCCAGCCATCATCCGCGCTTCAGCAGATGCCGCCAGCAATGCTCTTGCCAGTCCGCAGATCAAACCCGAAGTAGCAGGTATAGCCATCGCCCGGGTTGAAGGTACACCAGACGTTTTCTTTGCTACGGCTACGTGCGCCCTTTTCATCACTGCACGTTCCCCTATCGTCAGAAGGCATGGAGTCGAAGATTTCCTTTGCAGGAGGCCCCTCAATGATGAAAGAGAGCTTTCGATCATTTCGCGTAGGCGCTTGCTGATCACCCAAGTCACCGGAGTAGATAGCGTACTCACCTTTGAACGAACGGTACGGCGCGGGCCTGTGCACGGGGTCAGCGGCATATGCCATGGAGAGTGATGTCGCTATACCGAAAAAAATGAAGATTTTTCTCATAAGGTGTGTGCTCGCATCGCGACGTGAAAGTGATTATCGTGGTTCTTCATAGGCAGTACCCCTGGGATACTCAGGTCATTGAAGGTTTGGCCTTGGGAATCGTCTTCCCCGACGAGCAAGTCTGCATCAGCAGCGGCGATGACAGGTCAGCCAGCTTGGTAATCGATATGCTCCTATGCTCGCAACGTTCGGCAGTGTGGCCGCCGGCAGTCGATGCCGTCGCCGATTTCGGTTGCAGGACGCCCCACTGTGCCGATATGAGTTCGATCCAGCCCTGATGAGACGAATCCTGGGATTCGCCTTTGATGCCGTCGATTTGCAGGTATGCATCGATTGCCATGACTTGTCTCCACACTTGAGGTTGATCACTTCCACGAAAAGCTGAAGTATTGCCAACGCCACCGTCCTCGTAATGCGTTCCATCAATACAGATGGCCATGATTCAAATCGGTCGTTTGATAACAACATCAGGAGTACCGGCAGAATCTGAAAATGGAAGTCGTCGTCCCACAACGTAATCGAAACGTCATGCATTAGTAACAAGGTGGTCATCTTGCAAAGCTAAGCTCCGGAGCACTTTCAACCCCCAGCGCTTGCTCAATCGATGAACCAGACTACCCGCGCCCTTGCCGTCCTGCGTCCCGCATGCCGTCCGTCCCTGATCGCCCTGGCCGCGGCCGCCCTGTGCGCATCGGCCCATGCCGCCCCGCTCGAAGAGACAGCGCCCACGCCGGCCGCCGAGGCCGCCTCGGCAGTCCAGGACACCACCCCGGCCGGTGCCATCGCCACCGTCGAGATCTCGACCCGCAAGACGCGCTCCTCGGTCGCCATGTCGGGCGTGGAGATCCAGAAGGTGCTGCCCGGGATGAATCCGCTGAAGGCCATCCAGTCGCTGCCGGGCGTAAGCTTCCAGACCGCCGACCCATGGGGCAACAACGAGCAGAATTTGTCGCTGTTCGTGCACGGTTTTAATGCGCAGCAGATGGGCTTCACGATGGATGGCGTGCCGCTCGGCGACCAGAGCTACGGCAATTACAACGGCCTGGCGCCGCAGCGCGCGCTCACCAGCGAGAACGTGCGCAGCGTCGTGCTGGCCACCGGCGCCGGCGACCTCGGTACGCCTGCCACCAACAACCTGGGCGGCACCATCGAGACGTATTCGATCGACCCGGCCAAGACCCGCAACATCAACCTCCAGCAGACCATTGGCAGCTACAAGGCGACGCGCAGCTTCATCCGCGTCGATTCGGGCGACATCGGCGGCGGCAACAGCTTCTTCATCTCCGGGCTGCACCACGAAGCCAGGGCCTGGGACTTCAACGGCCGCCAGAGCAACGACCAGGTCAATGCCAAGTTCGTGCACGAAGGCGCCGCCGGCAAGCTGACGCTGTTTGCCGACTGGTCCGACAAGACCGAGCCGAACGAGGATTCGTCCCTGCACCAGGCCGGCCTCATGTCGCCTTACACGCGTCCCTTCCTGTATCCGGACTTTGGCGCGGCGCTGGCCTACCTGGACGCAAACGGCGCGCCGCCGGCAGCGGTGGGCGCCAACTTCCGCAACTACTACAGCGACGCCCAGCGCACCGACAAGCTGGCCTACGCCAAGTACGAGGCCTGGCTGGCCGACAACCTCACCTGGTCGAACCAGTACTATTTCCACCACAACGACGGCGTCGGCGTGGTCGCCGGCCCGATCAACCAGGCAGGCTTGCCGGCGCTGTTTGCCGTCTATTTCCCGAACCAGGACCGCAAGGCGATTTTCGGCGGTTCGGGCTACGCCACCCGCACCACCGAATACAAGATCAACCGCCAGGGCTGGCTGTCCAACCTGGACTGGGAACTGGGCGCGCACCGCATCCAGGCCGGCCTCTGGTTCGAGCATAACAATTCGGGTGCCTACCGCCGCTGGTATGCGCTGGATGTGAACAACCCGAGCGATCCTTACACGCGCCCGAGCAATCCATTGATCACGCAGTACGGCAGCGACATCGACAACAAGGTGGTGCAGCTGCACCTGCAGGACGAATGGCGCCTGCGTCCCGGCTTCGTCGTGCAAGGCGGCTTCAAATCCAGCCTGCAGTTCGCCGAAGGCCTGTTCCCGGTGAACACGCTGCCGAAGGCGATCAGTCCCACCGCGACTGGCGGCCTGCCGGAAGGGAAGATCGATACCAAAAAATGGTTACTGCCGGGTGTCGGTGCGCGCTGGGACCTGAGCAAGTCGGACCAGCTGTTCGCCAACGTGCAGAAGAACCTGCGCCAGTACCTGACCTACGGCGGCGGCGGCAATTCGCCATGGAGTTTGTCCTCGCAGGCGGCCTTCGATTACTTCAAGGCCACCGCCCGGCCGGAGACCTCGGTCACCTATGAGCTGGGCCTGCGCGATTCGCGCCAGCTGGAGCTCGGCCCGCTCACCGGTTTCGACGGCCAGCTGGCGCTCTACCACGTGCTGTTCCGCGACCGCCAGCTGGCGATCAGCTCGAATCCGATCATCACCTCCTTCGCCGGCGGCACCACCATCCTGTCGAACGTCGGCAGCGTCAAGACCGACGGCGCCGACCTGGCCGGCACCTTCCACTTCGGCCGCGCCTTCTCGTTCTACGATGCGCTGTCGTACAACCGGTCCAAGTACGAGGACAATTACCTGTCCGGCACCACGCCCATCCTCACCGGCGGCAAGACCGTGCCGAACACGCCCGCATGGATGAACAAGTTCATCGCCACCTGGAAGCCCGGCAACGACGTCGAACTGCAGGTGAACGGCGACTACGTCGGCAAGCGCTACGCGACCTATACCAACGACTTCGACATCCCGGGCTACTTCCTGATGGGCCTGAGCGTCTCGGGTAAAGTACCGCTGGCGAGCAGCTTCCTGAAGAACCTGCGCTGGAGCGTGAGTTCCACCAATCTGCTCTCGCGCAAGGGTCCGCTGCAGCCGGTGGTGGGCCAGCCGAGCGGCAGCTACGCCACCTACCCGATCCCGCCGCGCATGGCCTTCGTCACCTTGAAAGCGGATATCTGATGCAGCCTTTCGTGCTTCCTTCCGATCCGGTCCGGCGCCGCATGCTGAAAGGCGCGGCGGCCGGCACGGCGCTGGTCGCCCTGCCTGCGCTGGCCTGGGTCGCGCGTCTCGATCCTGCCGCAACGCCGACGCTGTACGCCCACCGCGGCGCCAGCGCGCTGCGGCCCGAGCATACGCTGGCGGCGTATGCCAAGGCGATCGAGGACGGCGCCGATTTCGTCGAGCCGGACCTGGTTGTTACCCGCGATGGGGTGCTGGTCGCGCGCCACGAGAACGCGATCACGGACACCACCGACGTCGCCACCCGCCCCGGATTCGCAAGCCGCAAGCGGCGCATGACGATCGATGGCGAGGCGCACGAAGGCTGGTTCGTGTCCGACTTCACGCTGGCCGAGCTGAAGACCCTGCGCGCCGTGGAGCGCCTGCCGAAGATGCGCGGCACGGCCTATGACGGCCAGTTCCAGGTGGTCAGCTTCGAGGATGTCATCGACTTCGTCGCGGCCGAATCGGCGGCGCGCGGGCGCACCATCGGCCTGATCCCGGAATTGAAGCATTCGACCTGGTTCGCGGGCGCCGGCCTGGCGCTGGAAGACCGTTTTGTATCGACCCTGAAGGCCCACGAGTACACGCGGCGCGCGCCGGTCGTGGTGCAATCCTTCGAGACCGCCAACCTGAAGCAGCTGCGCAAGGTGCTGGGCAAGCCGGACAACGTCAAACTCGCCCAGCTGGTCATCGCCGGCGGCAAATACGACGCCGTACGTCCGGCCGATGTGGCGCTTGGCGGCGGCAGCCTGACCTATGGCGAGATGGTGTCCGCCCGCGGCCTGCGTGCGATGGCGCAGTATGCCGACGTGGTGGCACCGATCACGCGCGCCGTGATTCCGCTTGGGGCCGACGATCGCCTCGGCAAGCCGACCGCGCTGGTGGCGGATGCGCATGCGGCCGGGCTGCAGGTGGTGGTGTGGACCTTCCGTCCGGAGAATGTCTTCCTAGCAGCGGATTTCCGGAATGGCGACGGGCCGGCCGCGCGCAATGAGGCGGGCTCGATCGCGGAGATGTGGCGTTATCTCGAGACCGGGATCGACGGTTTGTTCAGTGACGATCCGGCGCTGGCACGGGCGGCGATCAAGGCCTGATAAAAAATAGTTAGCGACGTCATGTGTAGCCACGGTAAGCACCCGTATCAGCCGGTCGGCGCATCTGTGCGATCATCGCCACCATGACCTACGACCTCGCCCTCTTCGACTTCGACGGTACCCTGGCCGATTCCTTTCCCTTCCTCCTTAGTGTCTTCAATACCCTGGCCGACAAGCATAACTTCAAGCAGGTCGACACCAGCCGCGCCGGGCAATTTCGCCACTACAGCATCCGCCGCATGATGGCCGACGTCGGCCTGCCGGCCTGGAAATTGCCGTTGGTGGCGCGCAGCTTCAAGGCGATGATGATGGAGAACGCGCATACGATTCCGCTGTTCGACGGCGTCGATGGCACCCTGCGCCACCTGCATGCGCAGGGCGTGCGGCTGGCGGTGGTGTCCTCGAATTCCGAACACAACGTGCGCCAGGTGCTGGGACCGGACCTGGCCGGGCTGATCCGCCAGTTCGAATGCGGGATCTCCGTGTTCGGCAAGGCCCGCCGGATCCGGGCGGTGCTCAAGGCGCGCGGGGTGCCCGCCCAGGCTGCTATTTATATAGGCGACCAGGATACCGATGCGGAAGCCGCGCGCAAGGCGGGCGTGGCCTTCGGGGCGGTGCACTGGGGCTATGCCACCATCGAAGCCTTGCGCCAGGCGGGCTGCGGGGAAGAATTCGTCACCCCGCGCGACCTGCACCGGATCGGATAACAATCCGCAATACAAAATTTCAACATAGAAACAACTCGACTGTGCAAAACACCGGTGTCACCTTGAAGGAAATTACTTTGCATGCTAAACTTTCGCATATCAACAGTAGTTAAGCGAAATATATTTACGCGAATCTTTCACGATGCTTCCCGACCAGACCCTCAGCAGCCTCACGGCCGCCCTCACCCACGCTTCGCGCGCCTACCGCGCCGCCGCCGACAAGGTCGGTGCCGCCTATGGCTTGTCGCAGGCGACCGGCTTGCCGGTGCTGGTCATCAGCCGTTTCGGCGAAGCGGGCGTGCGTCCTGGCGTGCTGGCGGAAACGCTGAGCCTGGAGGCGTCCTCGCTGGTGCGCGTGGTCGACCAGCTGATCGAAGCCGGCCTGCTGGAGCGTCACGACGATCCGCATGACCGCCGCGCCAAGATCCTGCGCCTGACCGCGGAAGGCGAACACACCGCCCAGCGCATGGACCAGGCCCTGATCCCGTTCCGCCGCAAGCTGTTCGGCGGCTTCGAACCGGGCGACGTGGAAGCCTGCCTGCGTGTGCTGTCCGGCCTGCCGGCGGCGATCGCCCATACTTCCATTACCGACAACGCCGAAGAAGCCCGGCAAGCATGAAGCTGGCCTCCCGGTCGGAGCTGCTGTTCTCCGTCAAGTCATTCGCGGCAGCGATGCTCTCGATTTATATATCGATGCGCATCGGCCTGCCGCGTCCTTTCTGGGCGATGATGACCTCCTACATCGTCGCCGCGCCCTTTGCCGGTCCGACCCGCTCCAAGGGCCTGTACCGCGCGGGCGGCACCATCCTGGGCGCGGTCGCGGTCACCTTCGCGGTGCCGCAGCTGGTCAACTCGCCCGAACTGCTGTCGCTGGCACTGGCCCTGTGGATCGGCGCCTGCCTGTTCGTCTCGCTGCTGGACCGCACGCCGCGTTCCTACCTGCTGATGCTGGCCGGGTACACCGCCGGCCTGATCGCCTTCCCGGCCGTGAACGACCCGGGTGCGATCTTCGACATCGCCCTGGCGCGCGTCGAAGAAATCGTGCTGGGCATCACCTGCGCGACCCTGGTCCACAGCCTGGTGCTGCCGCAGCCTTTCGGTCCGGTACTCCTGGCACGCATGGACAATGCCGTGCGCGACGCCCAGCACTGGATCCGCGATGCGCTCAATCCGGCCGGCGACAAGCGCTCCGCCGGCGACCGCCGCAAGCTGGCCGGCGACATCACCGAGTTGCGCATGATGAGCACCCACCTGCCCTTCGACACTTCGCACCTGCGCTGGACCGAAAAGGCGGTGAACGCATTGCAGGAACGCCTGGCGCAGTTCGTGCCGGTCGTCTCCGGCATCGAAGACCGCTTGAGCGCCCTGCGCGAGCTGGGCGCAACCTCGGTCGCCGCGCACTGGGACGCGCTGTTGAAGGACGTGGTCGCCCTCACCGACAACCCGAAGGAAACCCCGATCGCCGCGCGCGGCGCCGAGCTGCACGACCGCATCGACGAGCTGGCGCCGCCGGTGCACCGCGCCCTCGGCTGGACCGGCCTGATCGAACTGAACCTGGCCGCGCGCCTGCGCCGCCTGGTCGACATCTGCGTCGAGACGCGCGCCCTGCGCCAGCACATCGACGCCGGCGTGTCCGGCCGCCTGCCGCCCGCAGTGCGCCATCTGCCCGGCGTGCCGCCGAGCGCGCTGCACCTGGACTACGGCATGGCCGCGCTGTCGGCCTTTGCCTGCGTGGTGGCGGTGCTGATCTGCTGCGCCTTCTGGATCCTGACCGGCTGGCCGGGCGGCGCCACCGCGCCGATGATGTGCGCCGTGCTGTGCTGCTTCTTTTCGACCCAGGACGATCCGGTCCCGTTCATCAAGAGCTTCCTGAGCTGGACCATTTATTCGATCCCGCTGTCGGCCGTGTACCTGCTGGTGCTGCTGCCGGCGATCCACAGCTTCGAGATGCTGGTGCTGGTGTGTGCGCCGCTGTTCCTGCTGCTGGGCGTGCTGCTGGCGCGTCCGTCGACGTTTGGCCGCGCGATGCCTTTCCTGTTCGGCGTCTGCGGCACGCTGGCCATGATCGACACCCATAACGCCGACATGGTCACCTTCACCAACAGCATGCTGTCGCAGGTGTTCGGCCTGACCGTGGCCGCGGTGACGACCCGCGTGGTGCGCTCGGTCGGCGCCGGCTGGACCGCGCGCCGCCTGCTGAAGGCCGGCTGGCGCGAAATGGCGCGCATGAGTGCCAACAAGGGCGAGAAGACCACGCTGCCGGCATTCTCGGCGCGCATGGTCGACCGTATCGGCCTGCTCACGCCGCGCCTGGCGCTGGCCGGCAACCAGCAGGACCTGCAGGCGCGCGACGCGGTGCGCGATTTGCGCATTGGCCTGAACATGACGCTGCTGCAGCAGGTGCGTCCGCAGCTTGGCCGCGGCGAAGCGGCGCTGAGCCCCTTGATGTCGCAGCTGTCGCGCCATTTCGCGCGCCTGCCTGCACGCGACGAAGACGGCGAAGGCCACCTGCTCGATGCACTCGACAACGCCCTGCGTTCCATCTGCGAGGGCACGCACGACGCGGCCCAGCGCGAGGCGCTGGCGGCCCTCACCGGCATGCGGCGCGACCTTTTCCCGTGGGCGGCGCCCTACCAGCCGGCCCGCATGACTGCTGTTTAAACGATTCGATCCGGAGATCCGATGATTGGCGAAGTCAGCCTCTATGGCCTCTACCTTCCTCCGCTGCTGCTGCTCACGCTGGCGGCGCTGGTGGTATCGCGCGTGCTCAAGCTGGTGCTGGCCCGCACCGGCTTCTATCGGGTGGTGTGGCATCCGGCCTTGTTCGATTTTTCTTTATTTGTCATCGTGCTCGGCGCGCTGACGTATTTCACACGTAACTGGTCCTGACATGGCGAAAAATTTTCTTCCGGCAGTCGGCCGGGTTGGTATCACCCTGGTGGTGGCTGCGGGCGCAATCTATGCGGGCTGGCAGATGTGGCGCCATTACGAGATCGAGCCCTGGACGCGCGACGGCCGCGTGAAGGCCTATGTGGTGCAGGTGGCGCCGGACGTCACCGGACAGGTGACCAAGGTCTACGTGCACGACAACCAGCGCGTGGCCGCAGGCGAGCCGCTGTTCGAGATCGACCGCGCCCGTTTCGAGCTCGCCCTGCGCCAGAGCGAAGCCCAGGTGACGGCGGCCGAGGCGGCCCTGAGCCAGGCCACCCGCGAGAACAAGCGCAACACCCAGCTGGACGACCTGGTGTCGCAGGAAACCCGCGAGCAAGGCCAGACCCGCACCGACCAGGCGCGCGCCGCGCTGGCCCAGGCCGTCGTCAACCGCGATACGGCCAGGCTGAACCTGGAGCGTTCGCACGTAGTGTCGGCGGTGGACGGCATCGTCACCAACCTCGACCTGCGCGAAGGCGCCTACGCCACCGCGGCGCATCCGGTGATGGCCATCGTCGACCGCAGCACCTTCTATGTCGAAGGCTATTTCGAAGAAACCAAGCTGCCCGGCATCCAGCTCGGCGACAAGGTCGAAGTGACCCTGATGGGCACGAGACAGCCGATTGGCGGCCACGTCGAGAGCTTCGCCGAAGGCATCGCCGACCGTGACCGCTCGACCGGCGCCAACATGCTGCCGAACGTGAACCCGACCTTCAACTGGGTGCGCCTGGCGCAGCGCATCCCGGTGCGCATCGCCCTCGATCCGGTCCCGGCAAGCGTGCGCCTGGTCGCCGGCCAGACCGCGACCGTGAAGGTGCTGCCGGGGGTGGCCCAGCCGGCGCCTGCGGCTGTACCTGCGCAGGGAGCACCGGCAGCGGCTCCGGTGGCGCCTGCCGCCAAGGCGCCGGCTATCGCCGCCGCTGCGCCGGCCACCGCGCTTGCCGCCGCACCTGCTGCCAAGGCAGCGCATTAAGGAATTCCTCATCATGACCCGATATCGCTCCACCGCCCGTGTCACGAAAGCGTTGACGTTGACACTGCGGCTATCGCTGATGGCGGCGGCGCTCGCCGCCTGCACCACGGTCGGTCCCGACTACCACGTGCCGAAAGAGGCCGTGGTCAAGCGCGACGCGGCCAATGCCCCCTTCATGGGCGCAGCCGAAAAGGCGTTCAAGTCCGACCCGCTGCCGGCCGACTGGTGGCACCTGTACCAGGACCCGGTGCTCGATAAACTCATCGCGAAGGCCTTCAGCAACAACGCCGACCTGCGCGTGGCCGCCGCCAACCTGCAGCGCACGCACGCGGTGCTGGAAGAAGTCGAGGAGAAGAAGCGTCCGGAGGTCGAAGCCAGCGTGGCACCGATGTATGGCCGCCTTGCCGGCGAATCGATCGGCATTCCCGAGCAACTGCCGCGCGGCGGCCTGTACGACGGCGACGTCCGGGTGTCCTACCAGCTCGACATGTTCGGCCGCATCCGCCGTGCCATCGAAGCCGTGGAAGCCGACCAGGATGCCGCCCAGGCAGCCGCCGACCTGGCCCACGTGACGGTGGCCGCCGACACCACGCGCGCCTATGCGGACGCCTGCTCGGCCGGCTACCAGCTGAAGGTGGCGCAGCAGTCGGTCGACGTGCAGCAGAGGTTCGCCAAGCTGACCGCGGAACGCGTGCAGCGCGGCCGCGGCATCGCCATCGATAACAGCCGCGCCCAGGCCCAGCTCGACGGGTTGCGCGCCAACCTGCCGCCGCTGGTGGCGCGCCAGCGCACCGCGCTGTACCGCCTGGCCGTGCTGACAGGCGAAGTGCCGAGCGCCTTCCCGCAGGAAGTCGCGCAATGCGCCACGCCGCCGCGCGTGGCCAGCGCGGTGCCGGTCGGCGATGGCGCCGCCCTGCTGCGCCGCCGTCCCGACGTGCGCCAGGCCGAGCGCCAGCTGGCCGGCGCCACCGCCCGCATCGGCGTCGCCACCGCCGAGCTGTACCCGAACATCACGCTGGGCGCCTCGTTCGGCGGCGTCGGTTTCATGAAGGACTTCGGCAACGCCAACACCTGGAAGTTCTCGCTCGGCCCGCTGATCCAGTGGAGCCTGCCGTCCACCAGCTCGGCGCACTCGCACATCGCCCAGGCCAACGCCGGTACCGCCGCCGCGCTGGCCCACTTCGATGCGGTGGTGCTGAACGCGCTGCGCGAAACCGAAAGCGCGCTGACGGTCTACGCCCGTGAACTCGACCGCAACGCCGCCCTGCGCTCGGCACGCGACCAGAGCGCCCTGGCGGCGCGCCAGACGGCCAGGCTGTACCAGTTCGGCCGCACCGACTTCCTGGCGGCGCTGGATGCGGACCGCACGCTGGCCTCGGCCGAGGGCATGCTGGCGGCGTCGGATGCGCAGCTGGCGGCGGATCAGGCGCAGTTGTTTTTGGCTTTAGGTGGTGGTTGGGAGAATGCGCGGCCGAAGGGTGGCGAGCATGAGGGTGGGCATGTGGCGCAGGTGGGCCACGCTAAATAATAAGTACCTGCGACCTGAAAACGTCATTCCCGCGAAGGCGGAATCCAGGTTGGTTGCAAGCTGCCGGCTCAGGCTAACAACTACTCGCAAAAATTGGGTTCCCGCCTTCGCGGGAACGACGGGTTAGTGGTGCCTCGTTTTATTACTGCGCCGGCTGCCCGTTGGAAGCCGTCAAGCCCGCATCCACCGGCAGGTTCACGCCGGTAATCAGCCGCGCATCCTCGCTCGCCAGGAAAGCCATCGCCGACGCAATGCCCTCCGGATCCTCGGGCGCGCCCAGCGGCATGCGTTTTTTGAACTCGGCAACCAGTTCCGGATCGCTCAGCATGTCTTCGGTCATCCCGGTTTTCGTGAAACTCGGGTTCACCGCATTCACCCGCACGCCATCCTTGGCCGCATCCATCGCCATCGCGCGCACCATGTTGCTGACCGCACCCTTCGAGGTGTTGTAGGCGAACAGGTTCCAGTCGCCGCCCAGGCCCGAGACCGAGGAAGTCATGACGATCGCACCGCGCGTCTTCACCAGTTCCGGCATGGCCGCCTTGGCCATGTGGAAGTAGCCGCCGACGTTGACGGCCAGGACGCGCTCGAAGTCTTCTTCGCTGGTCTGGGTGATGTCGCCTTCGGTGGCGACACCGGCGTTGTTGATCAGGACGTGCAGCCCGCCGAAGCGTTCCACGGTGGCCTTGATGGCGGCGGTGGCGGTGGCCTTGTCGGCGGTGTCGCCGACCTGCACCAGCACGCGGTCCTGCGGCAAGGCGCCGGCGGCTTCCTTCAATTTGGCTTCGTCGATGTCGAGCATCACCACGCGGGCGCCTTCATCGAGGAAGCGGCGCGCGGTGGCCAGGCCGATGCCGGATGCCGCGCCGGTAACGAGTACGGTTTTTTCTTTGAAACGGGTCATCTTTTTCCTTTCCGGTTACAACACTTTGTCCAAGGTAATCGGCAAGTCGCGCACGCGCTTGCCGGTGGCGTGGTACACCGCATTCGCGATCGCCGCGCCCACGCCGGTGATGCCGATCTCGCCTATGCCCTTCGCCCCCAGCGGATTCACGTGCGGGTCGTCCTCGTCCACGATCTGCACATCGATGGACTGGATGTCGGCATTGGTCGGCACGTGGTACTCGGCCAGGTTGCCGTTCACGGCGCGCCCGGCGCGCTTGTCGATCACGGTCTCTTCGAGCAGCGCCAGGCTGATGCCCCAGACCACGCCGCCCATCAGCTGGCTGTAGCCGGTCTTTTCATTCATCAGCTTGCCCACGCCGTAGACGCAGACCACGCGCGGCACGCGGATCTCGCCCAGCGCTTCGTCGACCTCCACTTCGACGAACACCGCACCGAAGGCGTGCATCGAATATTTTTTCGAGGCGTCGCCAGGTTCGGCCTTGGCCGTGACTTCGACAGGCTCGCCGCTGCTCTGCTGGTGACGCGTGGCGATTTCCAGCATGCTGGCGCGTTTCGACGGATCGGCCAGCAGGTACAGCTCGCCCTGTTCGACGCCGACGGCATCCGGCAGCGCACCGGCCAGCGGCGAGTGGTCGTCCGCGGCGGCGATGCCGATCAGTTTCAGGCGCAGCGCATGGCCGGCCGCCTGCACCGCCGGGCCGACGCTGGCCACCGTGGTCGAGCCGCCCGACACCGGCGCTTCCGGCATTTGCGAGTTGCCGAGTTCGAAGCGCACGCCGTCCACCGCCACGCCCAGCGCGTCGGCCGCGACCTGCGTCATGACGGTATAAGTGCCGGTGCCCAGGTCCTGGGTGCCCGAGCGGAACAGCGCGGTGCCGTCGGGGAGCAGGGTGGCCGAGCATTCGCCGGCCGAGCGGTTGGTCGGGTAGGTCGCGGTGGCCATGCCCCAGCCGACCAGCTTGTCGCCCCGGCGCATCGAGCGCGCTTGCGGGTTGCGGTCCTTCCAGCCGAAGCGTTCGGCGCCGATCTCGTAGCACTGGCGCAGCGACTTGCTGGAGAAGGGCAAGTCCTTGCCCGGGTCGCGCTCGGTGTAGTTTTTCAGGCGCAGGTCGACCGGGTCCATGCCCAGCTCATACGCCAGTTCGTCCATCGCCGACTCCAGCGCGAAGGAACCCGAGGCTTCGCCCGGCGCCCGCATGAAGGTCGGCGTGCCCAGGTTCATGCGCGCCAGGCGGTGCGAGGTTTCCTGGTTCGGGCTCTCGTACATCATGCGCGTCATCAGCGCGGTCGGCTCGATCCAGTCCTCGATCATCGAGGTGTAGGCGATGGTGTCGTGGCTGGACGCCATCATGCGGCCGTCGTCCAGCGCGCCGATGCGCATGCGCTGCTCGGTAAGCGGACGCTGGCCGACCGGGCCGAACATCTGGTTGCGGTCCAGCGACAGCTTGACCGGACGGCCCAGCATCTTGGCAGCCATCGCGGTCAGCGGCGCATGCGACCAGATCGAGCCCTTGGAACCGAAGCCGCCGCCGACGTAGGGGCAGATCGCGGTCACGTTTTCCGCCGGAATGCCGAAGATGGCGGACAGGATCTTCTGCACGCCCTTTATGTACTGGGTCGATTCGTGGATGGTCAGCTTGTCGCCGTCCCCGTCGTTGCTCCATTCGGCGATGGTGGCATGGGTTTCGAGCGGGTTGTGGTTCTCGATCGGGGTCGTGTAAACCGCGTCCACGTGCTTGCTGGCGGCCAGCAGGCCGGCCTGCACATCGCCGCGCTTCGTGTCGGTTTCCTCGGTCAGCACTTTTTCCGGCGGATGCACGGATTGCTTGGCCACCGCGAAGTCCAGCGTTGCCGGCGTGCGCTCGTATTCCACGCGCAGGCGCGCCGCGGCATCGCGCGCATGTTCCAGCGTATCGGCCACGACCACGGCGATCGGCTGGTTGTTGTAATAGACATCGTCTTCCTGCAGCAGCGTCAGGCGGCGGCCGACCGGCGGCTGGATTTTGCCGTCCTTGGTTTCCTGCGGCAGGCGCATGGCGTTTTGCGGCGTCATGACGAGGAGTACCCCCGGCACTTCGCGCGCCGCGCTGTCGTCGATGCGCAGCACGCGCCCGCTCGGGATGCTGGACGTGACCAGCACGCCGTGGGTGAGGCCTGCGACCGGGTGCTCGGCCGAATAACGCGCCTGGCCGCTGACCTTGGCCCAGGCGTCGGTACGATTGATGGGTGCGCCAATGGCGTTCATACTTTTCCTCCCGCTGCAGTCTGTAAAGCGCGCACGACTGCGCGTCGGGCCAGTTCGACCTTGAAGGCGTTGTGCGCGTAGGCGTGGGCGCCGGCCACCGCCGCGGCGCCGACCTTGGCCAGCACCTCGTCGGTCAAGGGCTTGCCGCGCAGGGCGTTCTCCGCTTCCACGGCGCGCCAGGGTTTGTGGGCTACGCCGCCCAGCACGATGCGGGCATCGCGTACCAGTTCGCCGTCGAGTTCAATCGCGGCGGCCACCGACACCAATGCGAAGGCATAGCTGGCGCGGTCGCGCACCTTCAGGTAGTGGGACATCCGGGTGAATTTCGCCGGCGGCAGTTCTACCGCGACGATCAGCTCGCCCGGCTGGATCACGGTGTCGTCCTGCGGCCGGTCTTCCGGCAGGCGGTGGAACTCGGCCACCGGGACCTGGCGCGCGCCATCCGGTCCCTGCAGGTGGACGATGGCGTCCAGGGCCACCAGCGCCACCGCCATGTCCGACGGGTTGGTGGCGATGCATGCCGGGCTGTCGCCCAGGATCGCGTGGATGCGGTTATGGCCGTCGATGGCGTCGCAGCCCGAACCCGGATCGCGCTTGTTGCAGTGGGCGAAAGTCGGATCGGTGAAGTAATAGCAGCGCGTGCGCTGCAGCAGGTTGCCGCCGATGGTCGCCATGTTGCGCAGCTGGGTGGTGGCACCGTTCAGGATGGCGTCCGACAGGATGCGGTAGCGCTCGCGCACCAGCGGGTGGTTCGCGGCCGCCGTGTTCGACACCGTGGCGCCGATGCGCAGGCCGCCGTCCGGCTGTTCCTCGATGGCGGACAGCGCCAGGCGGCTGACGTCCACCAGGCGGATCGGCTTTTCGATGCCGCTTTTGTACAGGTCGAGCAGGTTGGTGCCGCCGCCGATGAACTTGGCGCCGGGCTGGCGCGCCAGTTCGATCGCGTGGTTCACGTCGAGCGCGCGTTCGTAGGATATCGGGTGCATGTCGTTTCCCTCAGATCTGGCGCAGGACGACGCTGCGGATCGCCTTGACGATGTTCGGATAGGCGCCGCAGCGGCACAGATTGCCGCTCATGCGCTCGCGGATTTCATCGTCGCTGAACTGGCCGGGTTCCAGCTGCGCGCCCTCGGTCAGCGAGCTGGCCTGGCGCTGCTTGACTTCGTCGAGCAGCGCCACGGCCGAACACAGCTGGCCAGGGGTACAGTAGCCGCACTGGAAGCCGTCGCAATCCATGAAGGCTTGCTGCATCGGATGCGGCTCGCCCTCGTGGGCCAGGCCTTCGACGGTGGTGATCTCGCGGCCGTCGTGCATGATGGCCAGCGTCAGGCAGGAATTGATGCGCTGGCCGTCCACCAGCACGGTGCAGGCGCCGCACTGGCCGCGGTCGCAGCCCTTCTTGGTGCCCGTCAGGTGCGCGACTTCGCGCAGGGCGTCGAGCAGGGTGACGCGCGGTTCGATGTCGAGTTGATGCTCGGCGCCGTTGATGCGCAGCGTCAGCGGCTGGGGTGGGACATAGGGATGCACTGCGGGAGGCACTGCGGGCACGGCCTCTTGGGCCGGGCGGGTGTCCAGGTTCGATTCGTCTTGTGGCATTGCTCGTCTCGCTGTTGAGGTTGGCGTGTGATATTGATCATCGCCGAAAACAAAAAAACGAGGAGCGCGCCAGAGATAATTCCTCTTGGAAATCAAAGACTTGCAGAATCTTTGTCCATACATGCCACGCGCAGCGTTGCGGACGGGGTTTGAAGGGTTTTATACTCCGCCAGGTGATGCACACAGGAATGCCCATGCGCCCTTCTCGATTCAAGCCGACTTATTCCTTCGCTACCTTGCTGCCGGCGCTGCCTGTGCTCTTGCCTGTGCTCTTGCTAAGCGGCTGCGTCAACGATGCGGCCAGCTATACCGTCAACAACGACCGCGACCATGCCGTCGTCGTGAGGGTCACGCAGGATTACTTCTGGAGCAAGCAGGCGTCGCTGAGCGTACTGGCCTCGCGCCTGCCGGATTGCCAGCGCCGCTTCGATTTCGGCAAGACCTCGCTGGCGGACCTGAACATCGAATTGTTCTCGACCGGCGAGGAAACCTATTTGCTGCGTGCGGGCGACGCGATGTGGCAGATCGAAACCGGCAGCTGCACCCAGCTGCCGCCGCCGGGCGAGAACGTGCAGGCCCAGCCAATCGGTGTGTTCCACATGGACGACAAGAAGAATCTGATATTCGAGAAGGCGGAAGGCGCTGGCAACTAATAAAAGCGCCTGGGGCCGCAGCCAGCCTCTTGCGATAGGCCATGCCAGCAGGCGCCGGTACAGCGCCGCCATCGATGCCGCCAGCGCCGTGCACGCCGCGCTCGCCAGCGTGGTACGGAACAGCGCGGCCGTGGCCAGCGCAACCGCCAACGCGCCCAGCATGTCGAGCGGCCAATGCACCCCGAGGAAGACACGCGCCCAGGCGACGACCACTGCCAGCGGCAGCAGGGCCTGGCCGAAACGGCGCGCCGCCGGCGAGCGGGCAGAGGCCAGTACCAGCGCCACCGTGAACATGATGGTGGCGTGATCGCTCGGGAAGGAACTGTCCGGCGCATGGTGCAGGAAGGCGTGGCCGGTGCCGCCGACAAAAGGACGCGCGTGGTAGCACAACAGGCCGATCAGTCCATTCAGCGCCAGCGCACAGCTTGCGGCCAGCACGGCCTTCACCGCCGTCTCACGCTGCGGCGGCTGCCCGCCCATCCACAAGCCGGCGAGGCCAAGCGGCACCAGCAGGATCAGGCAGTTGGCGGCGAAGATGCCGAGGTCGAGGCGCCAGCCATGCAGGCCGGCGTGAGCGTTCAGCAGGGAAAAGCACAGCAGGTTCAGGTAGTCGAGCATGATGAAATGATGTCTTTGGTGAGGAACATCATTTCGTTATAGGCGTTCGCCGCCGGGCCTGGTAGAGCGAACTCGGCCGTAGGTCTGGGCTACCTCAACCCATCTCGCTGTCGAGGTGGGCCATCTGCGCTGCATTGTAGCGCTCGCCCGCCGCCGCATCCGGCGGCACGATCGCTTCCAGGCGCGCCAGGTCTTCGGGCTTCAGGACCAGGCCGGCCGCACCCAGCGCTTCCTGCAGGCGATCGCGCTTGCGTGCGCCGACCAGGGGCACCACATCCGCCCCCTGCGCCGCTACCCAGGCGATGGCCAGCTGGGCCACCGTGACGTTCAGTTCTTCGGCCAGCGCGCGCATGCGCTCGACCAGGGCCAGGTTGGCATCCAGGTTGTCGCCCTGGAAGCGTGGGCTGGCCAGGCCGCGGAAATCCTTTTCGCCGCCGCGCGTGCGGTTCCAGTGCCCGCTGATCAGGCCGCGCGACAGCACGCCATAGGCGGTGATGCCGATGCCGAGCTGGCGCGCGGTCGGCAGGATCGCCGCTTCGATGCCGCGCGAGATGACCGAATATTCGATTTGCAGGTCGCTGATCGGGTGCACGCTGCTGGCGCGCTGCAGGGTGTCGGCGCCGACTTCGGACAGGCCGATGTGTTTCACGTAGCCGGCCTTGACCAGGTCGGCGATCGCACCCACCGTCTCTTCGATCGGCACCTCGGGATCGAGGCGCGCCGGGCGGTAGATGTCGATGTAGTCGGTGCCCAGGCGCTTGAGGGTGTAGGCGACGAAGTTGCGCACCGCCTTGGGCCGGCAGTCGTAGCCGCTCCAGGACCCGTCCGGCCCGCGCATGGCGCCGAACTTGACGCTGATCTGCACCTGTTCGCGCGGATGGTTGCCCAGGGCTTCGCGGATCAGCATCTCGTTGTGGCCCATGCCGTAGAAATCGCCGGTGTCGAGCAGCGTGATGCCGGCCTCGAGCGCTGCATGGATGGTGGCGATGCTTTCGCTACGGTCGGCCGGACCGTACAGGTCCGACATGCCCATGCAGCCCAGGCCCAGGCGCGAAACGCGTGGGCCATGTTGTCCAAGTCCGGTTGTTTGCATCCTGCGAAACCTTTCCCTTAACGTTGTCCGGTCAGCTGGCGCAGCCGTGCGATTTCGGGGCCGCGTCCAAGGCGGTCGAGCGCCTGCTCCAGCAGGGTACGGTCGCCTTCGCGCAGCATAGTCCATTGCGTGAAATACTCGTGCACGGTACGCCAGGGAGGGAATTCGGGCGGCATGCTGCGCCACGCGCTGCCGGTGTGGAGAAAGTAAAGGACGGCGCAGAACACGTCGTAGAGGTCGTGCTTGCGCGGCCGCGTCTTGCGGCGTGCCGCTTCCAGCATGTCGCGCACCTGGTCGAATTGCTCACGCGGTACATCGCTCGGGAAAATTGGCCTGGACATGTCGTTCGCCTCAAATTGACTTGGAGACGCTGGATCCGGAACAGGTTCCCGAACGGAGATTGACGGAACATCCCGGCGCCTGAAGTTTAAACTTCGTCAATACGAGTGTAGCATGCGTTCCGCATCGCGTGCGCCACGGCGGTGCGGGCGTGCGTGGGCCTGCACGGTGACGGTGCCATCGGATCGAAAAGGGGAACAAGGGCGGCGGCGCCGCCCCTCGGAGCTACCTGCCTAGTCGCGTGCCAGTGCCAGGAACTCGGTACGCAGCGCCAGGTTCGGCTGCAGTTCGCCCAGCATGGCGGAGGTGATGGTCTCTTCGCCCGGGGTGCGGATGCCGCGGCTTTCCATGCACATGTGACGGCACTTGATGACCACGCCGACGGCTTTCGGTTCCAGCACTTCCATCAGCGTATTCGCGATCTGCACGGTCAGGCGTTCCTGCACTTGCAGGCGCTTGGAAAAGACGTCGACCAGGCGCGTCAGTTTGGACAGGCCGACGATCTTGCCATTGGGCAGATAGCCGACGGTGGCCTTGCCGAAGAACGGCGCCAGGTGGTGTTCGCAATGGCTGTAGACCGGGATGCCGCGCACCACGATCAGCTCGTTGTACTGCTCGGCGCCATCTTCGAAGGCCTTGAGGATTTCGACCGGATCCTGGTCGTAGCCGGAAGTCCAGTGTTTCCAGGCCTTGGCGACGCGTGCCGGCGTCTCGTGCAAGCCCGGACGATCCGGATCTTCGCCGATGCTGGCCAGCATGCGGCGCCAGTCGTTTTCGGTGAAGAGTTCTTTGTCAGACATGGGGGTTCCTAAGTATTTAAAAACTGCCGAGAGTATATAGAAAATGCTCTATACCCACAGGCGACAGACCGATTCTTTGACCAAACCAGACACATCCGTTGCGCCGATGCGCTAGCGTGATTGACGTCCTTATCACCGTTTGGGAGATGAACATGCTCGGCAGCACTGTCCTGGAAGTCGCGGTCGGCCTGACATTTTGCTATGGCACCGTCGCCCTCATCGTGAGCACCCTGCAGGAAGCCCTGGCGGCCCTGTTCCGGCTGCGAGCCAATACCTTGCTGGCCGGCGTCAAGAGCATGCTCAACGACCCGCGTTTCGACGGCCTGGCACGCGCCGTGTACGCCCACCCGCTGGTCAACCCGCACACCGACGGCAATGCACAGGACGAGGCGGCGCTGCGCACCAAACCATCCTACATCGAACCCGCGCATTTTGCGATTGCCCTGGTCGACAGCCTGTGGAAAGCACCGGGCGACTTCCTGGCACTGGGCAGCGCCATCGACACCATTCCCGACCCGCAACTGCGCAGCGCGCTGCAGGGCCTGTACAGGCGCGCGCACGACTTGCAGCAGTTCCAGGACATGCTGGGCGGCTGGTTCGACAATGCGATGGCGCGCATGTCCGGCGCCTATAAGCGGCGCCAGCTCCTGATTTCCTTGTTGCTGTCACTGTTGCTGGCGATCCTGTTCAACATCGACAGCATCCATTTGTTCCGCACTCTGTGGCAGCAGCCGGCGCTGGTGGCGCATTTGCAGGACGTGCCGGATACGGTCGATCCGGCCCTGGTCGACGCCCTGATGACGCTGCCGATCGGCTGGCGCAGCTTTCCGCCGCTGCTGAATGCCGATTTCGCGCTGCAGGTGGCCGGCTGGCTGCTGACCGCCTCGACCACGCTGTTCGGCGCGCCGTTCTGGTTCGACCTGATGCAGCGCGTGGTCCGCATGCGCAACACCGGCAACAAGCCGGAAGAGATCCCGGCGGGGCTGCGGCTGGAAGGCCGCATCGCGGCGACGCCCACGCCGGGGCGCTTGCCCTGAGCGGGCCTAGTCGGTCTTGGGACGATGAGCATCCACGAGGATGCTTGAAACCGACACATGCGGCACGCGCTCCGGCCATTCGTCGCCGGGGCCGAACCAGCGCGCTTCCTCGATCTCCTTGGGATCGGTCTTGATGTCGCCGCCGAGATAATCGGCGGTAAAGGCGATCATCAGCGAATGCGGGAAGGGCCATGACTGGCTGCCGAAATACTGCAGGTTGTGCACACGCAGGCCGACTTCCTCGAACACTTCGCGGTGCACCGCTTCCTCGATCGTCTCGCCGGCTTCCAGGAAACCGGCCAGCGGCACGAAGCGCTTCACGGCCGACTGCGTGTGCAGGGCCAGCAACACTTTGTCTTCCTTGCGGATCAGGACCATCATCGCCGGCGAGATGCGCGGATACGCCATGTGGCCGCAATTCACGCACTTGAAGCAGCGCTCGCCCGGGGTCAGGGCGGTGCCGCTGCCGCAGGCGCCGCAGAAGCGGTGCGTGCGCGCCCATTCCGCAATCTGCACCGCGCGCATGGCCACGCCCAGCAGCGCTTCATCGAGCTCGCCGAACAGCGAACGCAGGCCGCGCCAGCCGTAGCCTGGCGGCGCCAGCGCTTCGTCGTCGACCCAGCCGGTCTGGCAATAGCGTTCGCCCAGCAAGCCTACCGGCTGCAGGCGCTGCGGGTCCGGATGCAGGCTTTTCAGCGTCGCGTCATCGGGCAGGGCCAGGTCGGCTTCGCGCACCAGCAGGCGGCCGGCGTGGAAGATGAAGGACAAGGCATCCGGGCTGGAGCGGGGCGCCATCAGGGGCGTGAACGAGGCAGGCGTCTGGAGCATAAGTTGAACCGATAATGAGCGGTAAGCATATCCGTGAAGTCACTGCCCGATGATACGCCGAACTAAAATCGCCCGCTGTGTTCCAAGACTTGGCTGGACCATACGTCCCATCCACCAGGAGAACGCGATGAACGAGGCGCCCGTCGTGCTTGGCATCAACCGGACCCAGGATGCCAGCGTCTGCCTGATGCAGGGATCGCGCCTGCTGTGGGCCATCCAGAAAGAGCGCCTGACGCGCCGCAAGCACCACTGGGGCAAGGTCGGCGACTTTCGCGAGCACTACGGCCCGCGCCTGCCCTGGCCCGAGCGGCCGATCGACGTCGTGGTCGAATGCTTTTCGTCGGACCTCGAGGCCGGCAACCTGGCCCTGTACGAGGACGAACTCACGGCCAGCCTGCGCCTGGCGCCGGATTGCCGGTGCGCGCGCATCTCGCACCACCTGGCGCATGCGTACAGCGTGTTCCACCCGTCTCCCTTCCGCCAGGCCGCGGTGATGGTCGTCGACGGCCAGGGCAGCCCGGTGGCGGAACTGACCGAACACTGGGGCGGCGCGGCCTGGGTGCCCGGCGACTGGCGCGAAGTGGCTTCCTTCTACCGCGCCGACCGCGAGCGCGTGCTCTGCCTCGACAAGCAGGTCTGGAACCGCGACGACGACCGCCTGGTGGGCCTCGGCATGTTCTATTTCCTGCTCACGCAAACCATGTTCCCAGGCGAAGGCAACGAGGGCAAGGTGATGGGCCTGGCGCCCCACGGCAAGCCGCACATGCTCGGTTTGCCGCCGCTGGAGGTGGAAGCCGGCCAGGTCAGCATCCCTGCGTCCTGGCGCACCATCCTGCACGAACGCGAACGCTTCCGCTACGGCCAGCCCGGCACCGCCTTCGACGATTGCGCCAACCTGGCGGCGGCCGGCCAGCGCGCCTTCGAAGACGCGCTGCTGGAGGTGGCGCGCTGGCTGCAGCGCCAGACCGGCCTGGCACAGCTGTGCTTTGCCGGCGGCACCGCGCTGAACTGTTCGGCCAACGAAAGGCTGCTGCGCGAAACACCCTTCCGCGAAGTCTTCATCCCGCCCGCCCCCAGCGACGCCGGCACGGCGCTGGGCTGCGCACTGTACGGCCTGACCGAGCTGTGCCACGAAAGCACGGCCTTCCGCTGGACCCACGACGACCTCGGCCCTGTCCCGAGCCGCCAGGACATCGAGGCCGCGTTGCTCGACCGCGACGACCTGAAGGTGGATTACCTGCCCGGCATCGACGCACTGAGCAGCCATATGCTCGACCTGTTGCGCAACAACCGCGTGCTCGGCCTGTACCAGGGCGCCAGCGAGTTCGGACCGCGCGCGCTGGGCCAGCGCAGCATCCTGGCCGACCCGCGCCGCGCCGCGACGCGCGACTGGATCAATGCCCGCGTCAAGCAGCGCGAATGGTTCCGCCCGCTGGCGCCGGTCGTGCTCGAAGAGCGCGCGGCCGACTATTTCGACCTGCCCGGCCCTTCGCCCTTCATGCAGTTTGCCGCGCCGGTGCACCAACAGATGGCGGCGCGGGTGCCGGCCATCACCCACGTCGACGGCACCGCGCGCCTGCAGACCGTCGGCGCCGATGGCGACCCGCTGCTGCGGCGCCTGCTGGGCGGTTTCGAGGCGCGCACCGGCGTGCCGATCCTGCTCAACACCTCCTTCAATGGCAAGGACGAGCCGATCGTCGAAACCCCGCGCGAGGCGCTCGCGGCCTTCCGCCAGATGCCGCTGCACGCGCTGGCGATGCCGCCCTTCCTCGTCACCAAGCGCATCGAGCCGGAGCTGCCGGGATGATCCGCGCCTATCCGGGCCAGGCCAGCGTGTGGCCCGGCGGCACACTGGTGCTGCACGTGTCCACCGACAGCCCGCGCTTCCGCGTCGCCTTCCAGCGCTGGGCCGACGGGCCGTCGCCGCTGCTGCGTTCCGACTGGCTGCCCGGCGTGCAGGCTGGCGAAGGCAGCGCCGACGAGGATTGGTCATGGCCCGCCTATGCATTCGCCATTCCCGCCGACTGGCCTTCCGGCGTGGTGATCGCGGCACTCGAGGAGGAAGGCCGCAAGCGCGCCTTCGACCTGGGACGCGACCAGGGCGCCGCGCTGTTCGTGGTGCGTGGCCGCGGCCAGGGCCTGCTATATAAATTGCCGCTGGCCACCTACCACGCCTATAACTGCAGCGGTGGCGGATGCTTTTATTTCAATCCGCCGCGCTCGGCGGAACCAGCCGGTGCACGCGTGTCGCTGCGCCGGCCCGGCGGCGGCATCGGCGGCGCGGTCTGGGGCGCACCCGACCATTACGATACCGCCTCACCGCGCCAATCCTTCGCCCACTGGGACGCGCGCTTCATCGGCTGGCTGGCCCGTAAGGGCTACGAGGCCGATTTCTGCACCGACCTCGACATCCACGCCGATCCCGGCCTGCTGCGCGGCTACCGCCTGCTGGTGTCGAGCGGACACGATGAGTACTGGAGCGAAGCCACGCGCGACGCGGTCGAGGATTTCGCCGCGGCCGGCGGAAACCTCGCCTTTTTCGGCGCCAACCTGTGCTGGTGGCGCATCCACCTGGTCGACGACGGCGCAGCCATGGTCTGCCACCAGGGCGGACCGCAGGGCGCGCGCGACCACTGGTGGCCCGCCACCGGCGTCAACCGGCCGGAAGACAACCTGGGCGGGGTCAGCTACCGTCACGGCGGCGGCTGGTGGGACGGGCCGCGCACGACCGGCGGCTACCTGGTACAGCAGCCGGAACACTGGGTGTTTGCCGGCACCGGGCTGGAACGCGGGGAGGCACTCGGCCGCGATACCTGGCCGCCGCTGGTCGGCTACGAATGCGATGGGGCGCCGCTCGATGCTTCCATTATGCTCGATGCTTTCGCTATGCTCGATGCTTCCGGTACGCTCGATGCTTCCGGTACGCTCGATCCGGCGCACCGCGAGGAGGCACAGGATGGCGTGGATGTTCTGCCCTCTCACGCCGGCCTGCGCCTGTCGCCATGCGCGGCCGAGGGCGGCACGCCGCCCGGCTACCAGTTGCTGGCTGCGGCCCCGCTCGGCGCCGGCTGGCAGGAACTGCCGCCGCGCGAAGGCCACGCGGCCGGACAAGGCCTGCATGCCGCAACCCTCGGCCTGTTCCGCCATCCGGGGAAAGGGACTGGAGCGGGCGGTACCGTCTTTTCGGCCGGCACTACCGACTGGGCGCAAGTCCTCGGCACCGCACGCGACCGCCGGGTGGAACAGATCACACGCAACGTGCTCGATGCGCTGTTGCGCCCTTCTTCTTCCGCAATTGCTCCCTCAGTTAGTAACTTAGTTAGTCCCGCACTTGCTTCCGCTATTGCTCCGTAGGAGGTGAACATGTCTCGTCGACCGCTGCTGCATCGGCTGGCCCCCTCGTCCGTCATCGTGTTCCGTGCCCTGCAGCTGGGCGACATGCTGTGCGCCGTCCCCGCCCTGCGCGCCCTGCGCCATGCCTTGCCGCAGGCGCGCATCGTCCTGGCCGGGTTGCCGTGGGCGCAGCAGTTCGTCAACCGCTTTCCGCACTACCTCGACGAATTCCTCGCCTTTCCCGGCCATCCGCGCTTGCCGGAACAGGCGGTACGCCACGAGGAGCTGGCCGCCTTCTATACCGGACTCTGTGAGCGCCGCTTCGACCTGGCCCTGCAGCTGCACGGCAGCGGCGACGTCAGCAACGACATCGTCAGCGGCTTCGGCGCGGCGGCCATGGCCGGATTTTGCCGCGGCGCCGCCGTCACGCGCGCGCGCACCGTACTGTTTCCCTATCCCGAGACCGGCACCGAGCCGGAGCGGCTGTTGTTTCTGGTCGAGCAGCTCGGCGCCCTTCCAAGGCCGGCTGCAGGTGAGGCCAGCCCGGCGACCGTCGATCCGGCAAGGGCTGCGGACACGGTCGTTCCAACGCCGGAAACCGTCGCCGGTGCCCAGCTGGAGTTCCCGATATCGCAGCAGGACGAGGACGAGCTCGCCGCCAGCGGCGTCGCGCGCGGGCTGGTCCCCGGTGACTATCTCTGCATCCACCCCGGTGCGCGCCACCGTGACAAATGCTGGCCGGCGCGCCACTTCGCCGAGCTCGGCGACCGCCTGGCGTCCGAGTTCGGCATCAAGGTCGTGCTCACCGGCTCGGCCCAGGAAGCGGATTTGACGGCCGAGGTGGCGAAGCACATGCGGCATACACCCATCGACGCCGCCGCACCGATCTCGATCGGCGCAATGGCTGCCCTGATGCGCGACGCGCGCCTGCTGCTGTGCAACGACACCGGCGTCTCGCACATCGCCGCCGGCCTGAAACTCAAAAGCGTGGTCATCTTCAGCAAGGCCGACATCGCGCGCTGGGCCCCGCTGGACCGTCACACCCACCGCTGCATCTGGGACCCCGGTGCGGAGCGCGCGGCGGTCGTGCTGCAGCATGCGCGCGCTTTGCTGGCGGGCACCGCGCCCAGCCGCCAGCGCACGGTCGGCATGTGGCCCTATTGGTGAGCAAGTGCCGCCCGTGCCAGCGACGCCACCTCGTCCACGCCGACTTCGTCCACGAAGCTGAGGTCGTGCACGCAGCGCATCCGCAGATTGTCCTGGCCGCACACCGGACAATGGGTGCGCAGCGCCAGCGCCACGTGCAGGCCGGACGGCCGCAGCGGCATCCCTTCGAGCAGGTTGGTCAGCCAGAAGATGCCGACGCTGGGCACGCCCAGCGCCAGCGCCAGGTGCAGCGGGCCGGTGTCGTTGGACACCACCAGCGCCGCCCGCTCCAGCAGCCCGCACAGGCCGCCCAGGTTGAGCCCGCCCTCGTTTCGGTCCCCGCTTTGGCACTCATCCTGGCCTCCGTCCCAGCCACCATCGCGCCCCTCGGTCAGCACCGTGGCACGATGGCGCATGCCGTCCGCCACACTGCGCACCAGCGCCGCCTCGGCCGGCGAGCCGTTCACGACGATGTGCGCCCCCTCCCCGGCCAGCAGGTCGCCCAGCGCCGCAAAACGCTCGGCCGGCCAGCAGCGGCGCGGATCGGTCGAGCCGGGCTGCAGGATCACCAGGCGCTCGCTTGCCCGTGGCGGCAGCACCTGCGCAGCCCTGGCCCGGTCGCGGTCCGTGACCGCCAGTTCCGGCTGGGGCATCGGTCCCGGCCAGGCGCCGGCCAGGCCGGCGATTTCCAGGAGCGCCAGGCGGCGGTTGACGGGCTCGCGATAAGGCAGCCAGCGGTCGAGGGCGGCGGCATCCGGCGCCCGCCAACCCACGGTCAGCCTGGCACCGCATTGCAACAGGAAGGGATTCGAATACAGGCCGCCGCCGAACATCTGCAAAGCCAGGTCGAAGCGTTCGCCGCGCATGCGTTCGAGGAAACGCGCGATGGCTTCACGTTCGGCCGACGTATCCGCAGACGCTTCGCCCGACGCACACGCCGACACATGCACCGGCATGCCGACACCGGGCACCGCGGGCATCTCCACCACCCAGTCCACCGGTCCCGGCCGCCCCGCCAGAAAGTCACGGTGCCAGTCCTTGCCGATCAACACCAGCTCAGCCTGCGGATAGGCCTGCTTCAGCGCGTGCAGCGCTGGCAACGCGAACACGAAGTCGCCGACGGCGTTCGGGCGCAGCACCGCGATCCTGCGCACGCCATCGAGGGGTGGGTGGATGCCTGCCATCGTTCACTCGCGCGGTCCGGCCTCGCCCGGCCCACGGTGTTGGGGGGGCCGGCGTTCCGGTGGTCGGTGCTCCGCCGGCGGGATGATCGCAGCCGCCCCCCCGGGCTCCAGCGGCAACACATACGGCGCATCCACTGCCCGCGCCATGACCGTGGTCGGCAATTCCATGTGATAAGCGCCGGACGGCAGGATCGCACAGCCCCCATGGCGCGCCATCACGCGCTGCTGGGCCAGTACATCTTCGCCGCAATGCTGGGACGGCAGCTCGCGCCAGAAGTCGAAGCCGCCGGCGGCACGCAGCAGCTCGGTGTTGAACAGGACGCAGCCGCCGACCCAGGCGACCTTGTAGCGGCGGTCGACGCCGTCGCCGGTTGCCAGCCGGCTCTGGACGTGAAACAGGTTGGCGGCGCTGTGCAGGTGGTGGCGCGCCCAGGCCGGGCTGCCGGGACGTACGGTTTCCGGCCGCACCGGGCCGTTCCAGAATTCGATCGCTTCCTGCGCCGGGCGCAACTGGCCCAGGTAGCTCAGGCCGTGCAAAGCGCTGCCGACGAAACCGCAGCCTTCGGCGCGGATCACGGCGTCCAGGCGCGCCACCAGGTCCGGCTCGAGGATGACGTCGTCGTCGACGAACAGGCAATAGGCGGCGCGCGCCTGGGACAGCAGGAAGGCGCGCTGCTCGGCCAGGCCGCGGCGCGGCAGGCGGCGATAGGTGTCGACGCTGCGCCCGGTGGCGCGCAGGTAGCGCAGCACGGCCTGCACCTCGGGCTGCTCGCAGGCGCCGCTGCGCTCGGACTGGTCCGAGATGACGATGCGCAGCCGCCGCCAGCTCTGGCTGCCGATGGTGGCCAGCGTGACGGCCAGCGCCGCCGGACGGTCGCAGGTGGGCACCAGCACATCGATTGTTTCGCGCCCGGTCCCGCTCATGGCGCCGCCCTTCCGCCACCCTGCGCCTGCCCGTTCAGGTAGGGATTCAATGCAGGATCGTTGTACATCTTGAACTGGCGGTAGAGCTTGAAATAGGCGCGTCCGGCCTGGACATCCTGCAACAGCGTGTCGAGGCAGGACAGCAGGTCGGCGCGCTGGGTCACCAGGCGTTCCAGCTTGGCGGCACAGGCCTGCACGTGGGCCTCGTCGGCATCCTGGCGCCGGGCCTGGGCACGCATGTGGTGGATCTTGAGGGCCAGAATGGAAAGGCGGTCGATCATGGCGCCGGCCGTCTCGCTGGACAGGCGGGCGCCGGGCAGCGCGGCCACGCCGGCCAGCTCGGCCAGCAGGGCTTCGTCGAGGGCTTCGACAGCGTCGTTGCGGCGCTGGTTGTAGCGGTCGATCAGGCGCTTGCCGGCGGCGATGTCGGCGGCGGGCACGTCGACCCGGCGCGCGCGGTCTTCCTCGCGCCAGAGCAGGCCGTTGTAGCGGTGATTGGCGTCGATTGCCTTCCACAGGCCGGAACTGGACTGCGCATGCGACAGCATCGGCCAGTCGCGTTCATGCAACTGGCGGTCGTGGAAGGTGGCGACGGATTCGGCGTCGATTTCTGACTGCATGACAACTCCGTTCTTGCAAACTGGCGACTCTGTTTGGAGTCGTCAGGCGGTCTGGAGTTCTCACAAGCCATGGCATGCTTGGCCCAGCGCAAACGGCAGCCGGGCCTTGCGGGATCAGGCGCCCAGGCTGGCCAGGCGCGGTACGGCGGGCTGCACGGCGGCGCGGCGCGGCGCTGCATGTTGTGCCGGCTTGCCTTCGGCGCCGAGGCGGAACACGCTCACCAGGCGCGCCAGGTCGGCAGCCTGTTCCTGCAGCGAGCGCGAGGCGCCGGCGGCTTCCTCGACCATGGCGGCGTTCTGCTGGGTCACCTGGTCCATCTGGCTGACCGCCTGGTGGATCTGCTCGATGCCCATGCTCTGTTCCTGGCTGGCCACCGTGATCTCGTTCATGATGTCGGCCACGCGGCGGATGCTGCCGACGACTTCCTGCATCGTCGAGCCGGCCTCGTTCACCAGGCTGCTGCCGCTGTCGACCTTTTCCACCGAATCGTTGATCAATTCCTTGATTTCCCTGGCGGCGGTGGCCGAGCGCTGCGCCAGGGTGCGCACTTCGGCCGCCACGACAGCGAAGCCGCGGCCCTGTTCGCCAGCGCGGGCCGCTTCCACGGCCGCGTTCAGGGCCAGGATATTGGTCTGGAAGGCGATCCCGTCGATCACGCCGATGATGTCGACGATCTTGCGCGCCGAAGCCTGGATCGCACCCATGGTGTCGACCACGCCGCTGACGGCGCTGCCGCCCTTCACGGCGATGGCCGAGGCCGATGCGGCCAGGGCATTGGCCTGCTGCGCGTTCTCGGCGTTCTGCTTCACGGTCGAGCTCAATTCCTCGACCGAGGCCGAGGTTTCTTCCAGCGTGCTGGCCTGCTGTTCCGTGCGTCCCGACAGGTCGAGGGTGGCGGCGCCGATCTGGGCCGAGGCGGTGGCGATGGTTTCCGCGTCGTCGCGCACTTCGCCGACGATGTTGGCCAAGCTCGCATTCATCTCACCCAGGGCCGTCAGCAACTGGCCGAATTCGTTGCGGGCGTCGGTGCGGATATCGCCGCTCAGGTCGCCCTGGGCGACGTTGCGCGCGATCGTCACGGCTTCGCCCAGCGGCTTGACGATGCTGCGCGCCAGGAACAGGGCAGCGGCGACGCCGGCCAGGCAGCCGCCTGCGATGGCGGCGACCATCAGCCAGTCGTTGGTTTCGATTTCGCGGTGCGCCTGCTCGGCATTGGCATGACCGCGCTTGTCGAGCAGGGCCTGCAGTTCCTCATAGGCCGGCTGGCCTTTCTTGTAAGCCGGGTTGACGCGGGTGATCAGGATGCGCTCGGCCTCGTCCCACCGGGCCGCTTCCAGCGACCGGGTCGCGGCGCGCACGTCTTCGATGCCCAGGCCGCTGCTCTGCTCGTACCACTTTGTCACCAGGGCCTTGGCGGCGGGGGTACGCAGCGACGCCGTGAAGGTGTCGCGCGCCTTTTCCAGTTCGGTGGTGTTATCGGCGATCTGCTTGAAGTGCACCGTGAGCGGGTGGTCGTGCAGCTTCGCATAAGCGCTGTCGGGCGTGTGCTGCAGGGCTTGCAGCAGCTGGCTGCGGTTGTTTTCCATGCGCAGCTCGATGTTGCTGATCATGCCCTGCTGGCGCGCGTCGCGCAGGGCCACGCCTTCGAGCAGGGACACGGCGGTCTGGGTGTTGCTGTAACCCAGTGCGCCGACTGCAAGAATCATGACGATGAGCAGGGCGACAACCGACATGACAATGGTTTTGATGCTGATGTGTCTCATTGATTCACTACCTTCTTGGAACGATATCGGCGCAGAACGGGGGATGCGGATCGCATGGTGGCAGCGCCAGCACCTGAATATGTTGCAAATTGAAAACAACAAGTGTATTTATGCAACAAAAGAAGCATTATCGTTGATTTCGTCAATTTTTCCCATGTGGAAACATATCCGATCGTCCAGAATACATATTCGATCCTCAAATCAGGCAGGGCATGAATAAACTCTCAGCACTCGTCGGACGCTTCCGCTTCGATGCACTGGCCTTCGCGGAAGGTCACAGCATCGACTCGCAGCCTGCCCACGCCGGCATGGCCGGCCAGCTCTACCTGGTGCGCCAGGTCCCGTCCGGTTTTTCGACGAATATGACGTTCCCTTGCTGGTGCACCGCTCGGCGCTGGTGTTCTATCCTCGCGGGATGGCGCATCGCGTACAGGCCTTGCCCGGCGCCGGCGCCGGCGTGGCTTTCGCCAGCCTCGCGTTCCGCGATGGCGAAGCCGATCCACTGGCGCGCGTCCTGCCCGAGCGCCTGCACCTGCCGCTGGACCAGGCGGCGCCGCTAAGGCATACACTGGAATTGCTGTTCGCCGAAGCAGCCCGGCCCGCGCAGGGACATGAGGTGATCCTGGACCGGGTCTGCGACGTGCTGATGATCCAGTTGCTGCGCCACACCTTCGAGCAGCCGAGGCCGGACATCGGCGTACTGGCCGGCCTGGGCGACCGCCAGCTGGGACCGGTGCTGAATGCGATGCACGCCCGTCCGCATGAACCGTGGCAGTTGCAGTCTCTGGTCACCCTCGCCTGCATGTCGCGCACCGCCTTCACCGAGCACTTCCGCAAGGTGGTCGGGATGTCGCCGATGGAATACCTGACCGGCTGGCGCATGCGCCTGGCGCGCCGGCTGTTGCGCGAGGGATTGCCGGTGAAGGTGGTCAGCGGCCAGGCCGGCTACACCAGCCCGCCGGCATTTACGCGGGCGTTCACGGAACATGTGGGCATGTCGCCACGCCACTGGCTGCGCGAGGGCGCGCTCGCGTAAACAAAAGGATGGGCGAAAAAAAAGGGCTGTGTTCGCGTTAGCTAGGTAATCGCAAAAGTTGGCGTTCAATTGGTCTGGAGCGCCGCAGATAACCACTGGGCGGGTGTACGCAAGTGTCGGGCGTCGAGCAGCCTTTGCCATCCCGAATAATTCGCCAGGTAACGGCTGGCGACGCCGCGAAAGCGCACCAGCCAGCTTTT
>Ga0265780_10001214_pt1 | contig 37329 bp, 30 predicted proteins | sample P1T30metagenome_FD_192432 | JGI IMG/M metagenome (GOLD analysis project Ga0265780, IMG submission 192432) | Plant litter microbial communities from East Loma Ridge, Irvine, California - P1 T30 | ecosystem: Environmental > Terrestrial > Plant litter > Unclassified | place: USA: California...
CCGCCATCGCTGGCCTGTCGACCGGCGCTGCTGTTGCTATCGGCGTGGCCGTGGCTGCTGTCGCTGTTGCTGCTTCGGACAGCGATTCGACCACCAACCACTCGACCACCACCCACCATTAATTATCAGCGGAACGCATTCGCGTTCCAACGATTTGGTGCAAATGAAAACGGCCGCTTCAGCGGCCGTTTTTATTTATCAGTAGGTCCCTTTCCAGGCCAGGCTGATTTCCTTGTGCCCCGGACTGATGGCAAAGCCCGAGCCGGTGTTATCGCGTTGTGCCTGCCATAACCAGCCCCCCACTGCAGCGCCGAGCATACCACCGGCAACGACATCGGATACCCAGTGTTGCCGGTTAGCCGTCCGGCCGGCGGATGCTACCGCAGCCAGGCCGTACAGCCAGGGTGCGTCGTATTCCTGGGCGAACGGCGTCACTGCGGCAAATGCCACGGCCGCATGATTCGACGGGAACGACGCATCCGAGCGGTTGCCGCTTCGGGCCCACTGCCCGCGCTCCTCACTCGGGCGCGCGCGGCCGGCTATATTCTTGGCGGCGATCGACAGGACAGCAGCCCCGGCCACCGATTCCAGCGAAATCAGACCCATGTTTTGCATCCTGGCGTCACCGAAGGCCAGCGCCGCGCCGGCAGCACCGACCAGCGCGACCGGCGCTGCTTTGCCGACATTCGCATAAGCATGCGCGAGGCTGGAATCCTGGTGCTTCTTCGTGAAGCGATCGACCGGCTTGTCGAGCAGGGCACCTGCCACGATTGCACCGCCACCGACGACCGCCCAGTTGGCCCATTCAGGAAAACTCGGCGTGTTCGTGGCCGCCTGCGCGACCCGCATGCGGAATGCCGGCCACGGGTTCGTGAGGCCGCGTACCGGCGGGTTGACCGCCGCCAGGTTCTGCTCGTCCTGGCGTTCAGCGAAATTGCCTAGGCCATCATAGGTATTCATATCGCGCCGCGGACGTTCCGTCAGCTCGTACAGGTCGCCCGGACTGGCGACCATCTGGCCGACGTCGCGCGTCCATGGTGCCAGGGCGACACCGGCTGTCGCCTGCGAATCCAGCGGCAGCATGATGTTCAGCGGAACCGACAGGAACACGCCTTTGTCGTGGTACGGATTGGTCGGCGTACCCGGGCTGGTGATGTCCTGGCCATTGGTTTTGGTGAACCACGCCCCGATTTCCACGCCGGACGAAAAGCGGCGCTTGAATTCCAGGCGCACACCTTCGTCCCGGGCCAGGAAGCGGCCGGCCCTGGCGGTTACCGTGACGTCATACGGGAGCTTGTAATGCAGGGCGCCCAGCGCGGTCACGGTCTGGTAATCGCGCTTATCGAACCAGCCCTTGAAACCGCGCTGCTGCAGCGCATCGACCGACACATCTGCAGCCCAGCGGGTATCCTTGGGCAGGTACAGGGCCTGTCCGCCGAAGCCACGATACATCTCTTCATAGAAGCCGCCCGAGGCACGCAGATACACCCCCTCGTAGGGCGTCGCATACTTGTTCACCAACAGCCGATTGAGCTTGAAGCGCCCTCCCCGCTTGTACTCGGCGACGTCGGTGCGGACATGCGGCAGCAGACTGTTCGACGGCTGCGTCACGCCGGACACGTTTTCCAGGGCTGTCAGCTTGAAGTCGCTGTTCAAGTACAGGCCCTGCCCCAGGCGCTTGTCGTAATTGGCGGCAGCCCACAGTTCGTAACGCAGCGCACCACTTGGGTCGTTGAAGAAAAACGATACTTTCGGCACGACCTTGAAACGGTTCGCTTCGCGGTCTTCCGAGCTGACCTGGACCATATCGCCATCTCGTCCGACCCGGATGCCGACCGCCCCGTCATCCTTGATCGCGCCGAACAGTTCATGCTCGTCGGCGATGGTGTCGGCCGGGGTCGACTGGCGCACCACGACGGTCTGGCGGAAGCTGTCGCGGTCCACCAGGCCGGTCAGGTAGTCGGTCAGGCGCGGCAGATCGTGGAATTCGTAGGTGGCGACGGGTTGCTCGAGACGCGTATAGGTCACGCGGATCGCACGCGTACCCTGCGGCGCGAATGCCAGCGCGGTGCGGACCGCGCGGCCGACCGCGCGGCCGGTATTCGCAATGCGCGAGTTCGTCAGCGTCAGGCCGAGCGTGCCGTTGTCCAGCTGGATGCGGACATTCTTGAAGTCTTGCTTGACCAGGGCGGCAAGCAGGGCCGAGGCATGGCGCGGATCATCCTGCCACTCGCCGGCGCTGACCCGTGCCGGCGCATCCTTGGGCTGGAAAGGCGCCGGCTCCAGCAGCTTGGGAATGAATTCGCGTTGCCAGAACGGGAGGCTGATCGAACCGTTGGCGCTGAAATGGTCGCGGTGGCGCGCTACCTGCGCCGTCAGCCAGCCCCAACGATATTCAATACCAACGGCAGGCCCCTTCTCGCGGCTGCCCGCCGCCGTCTCGGCTGCACGGAAATCGCGCTTGTAGTCGTTTGCATCGTACTCGGCCACCACAGCCCAGTGCGGCGCCGACACGAAGCCATAGCGGGCGCCGGCAAACAGACCGTTCGGCCTGCGCTTGCCGTAACCGATGCTGGCTTCGATGTTGCCGGCCTTGCCGAAGGTTTTGCTGGCGACGATGTATTGGCCTTTGAACAGCGCGGTGCCTTCGAGATCGGTGGCGCCGACTGCGATCGCCGGGCGCCAGGCCGTCTCGGTCAATAGCCGCAGCTTGGCGTCGAAGACCTTGTCCTTGTAGCGGCCATACTCGCTGCCGTACTGGCCGGCCACATTGGTGAAGCCAGGGATGCCGCTGATCGACACGTAGCGCCCGGTAACTTCAAGAAACGGAAAAATGGTCGAAGTCACCCATGCGCTGCCGTACGGCGCATCGTAGCTGTAGCCGGTGGCAAATGTGCCGTCGACGTCGATATGGGCGCTGGGCATGTTGATGTAACCCGACTGGCCTTGCAGTGCCGGCGTACCGGCAATCGCGCTGGCGGCGCCAAGCATCATCCAGCCGCACCAGGTGGTTTTAAGTGGAATACTGAGTTTTTTTGCCACGATCAGAAACAGGCTGGCGAATTGCCGCACGGCCGTTGGATAAGGTGAATGACAAAACGGCGCCGACGACATCGTCAACGCCGTGAATGGCTGACAACTGGGCCCCAAAGGGGCACAGCCTTACAAGAATTTATGCGGGCATAATATCATGTGGCAACTCGATAACTCAACGGAATTCCATACAGATCAATAACATAGGAATTCAACCTGCCATAAGGCGGTTGTAGGCCGACATCATTTTCCGTACAGATTCTTCTTCGGTAAATTCGCTGACGAAACGCTGGCGTGCCCCTTCGGCGAACATCGCGCGCTTTTCCTGGGAGGCCAGGATGTCGTTGCATGCTTCTGCCAAAGCTTCCGGATCGTTGACCGGGACGTTGATGCCGCTCACACCATGCGCATTTACCCAAGGGACGGCCGAACCCGGAATATCGGTTGCCACGATCGGCACGCCATACGCCATCGCTTCCAGCAGCACCACACCGAAGGCCTCGGCCCGATAAGTCGACGGCATGCAATACAGCTGGGCCGACGAAAACAATGTATGCAGCGCTGCATCGCTCAGGCGCCCCGCCAGCACCACCCGGTCTGCTACGCCATTGGCATCGATGGCTGCCTGGAGTTCGTCCTTCAGCGGTCCGCCGCCGACGATCACCATCACGGTATCACCGGTAAGGTGCTTTGCGGCACGGATCAGGACGTCGAACCCCTTGTAGGGGACAAGCCGCCCAACCGACAGGATGAGTTTTTTGCCTTGAATGACGCGCTGTAGTCCGGGCGGCAGCTGGTCGGCGGCTCCGCTGACGGATTCGGTACGTGCGGCACCGCTCACGTCCGGCACCCCGATCGGCACCACCTGGACCTTCTTGCGGTACGGGCGCAGTGTGTCGGATGCCTCTGCATAGACTTCGGACGTCGCGATGATCACATCAGCGCGCTTCAGCAGCGCCGTTTCCAGCGGCCGCGTCAGCTGACCGAGCATGCCCTTGTTGACGACGTCGCTGTGCCAGTGCACGAGCAGGCGCGGACGCTTACCGATGAACAAAGAGGCCAGCGCCCCCAGCATGTTGGGCGCATGCAGGTGAACTACGTCGGCATCTTTCGCCTTCTGGATGCACTTGGCGAAATAGCCGAAGCCGAGTGGTTGCGAGGCGACCATTTTGCCGATCGGCACACGAATCACCTCGACGCCATCAAGAACAACAGTCCCATGTCCCGCATGCTTGTCGAAGCACACGACGCTGACCTGATGGCCTTTCTTGACCGCACCGCGCGCGAGGCTCGCGGTCACGCTTTCGATACCGCCAGTTTCCGGAAAATAATATTTTCCGAAGTGAATAATCTTAACCATAAATACTTTATCGAAGGCGTTACGTGCGCAAATAAATAGTCTCGGCAATACGGCGGAGGCAGGCGCGGCACAAGGCTTCGGCATCCGCCTGGGTCGCTGCCTCCGCATAGCAACGCAGTTCCGGAGCGTTGCCGGAGGGACGCAAATGGACAATATCGTTATTGGCGAAGGTGACCCGCAGGCCATCTTTAGTGTCGATGTGCGCGAGCGCACCCGACTGCGGCGCCAGCAGCAAGCCAGCCCGGGCCGGATCCTGCTCCAGCCGTGCGATCAGATTGTGGCTCAGTTCAGTGGCAAAATCCTGCAGGCGGTCGCTGGCGGTAAAACGCGGCGGCAAGTCGCGTGCCACTTCAGAAACCCGGCAGCCGCTTTCGCGTGCCAGACCCAGCACCGCCACGATGGGCAGCACGGCATCGCGCGTCGGCAAGGCCTTCAACACCGCGCCGTTGCGCGCAATATCGGCCCCCAGCAGGAAACCGCCATTCGCTTCGTAGCCGGCGACCACGACACCCTGCCCGTGCTTTGCCGCGACCTGATCCATGCCGGCGATGACGTAAGGCGAACCGATGCGCGTACGGATGACGTCCTTGAACTGCGCGCAGCGCTCGACTGCGGTATTGCTGCTGACTGGCGTAACGACGTAGTCGGCCGCCAGGTACTGGCTGCACAGGATGCCGACGATATCGCCGCGCAGCCACTGGCCCTGCTCGTCGCCGATCAGGGGCCGGTCGGCATCGCCGTCGGTGGAGACGATGGCGTCGAAGGTGTGTTCCCGCGCCCAGCGCGCGGCGCGCTCGATATCTTCCGCGCGTACGGCTTCAGTGTCGATGGGCACGAACTCATCGGTGCGACCCAGCGGCAATACGGTGGCGCCAAGTGCCTCGAGAATGTCGCGCAGGACGTCACGGGCGACGCTGGAATGCTCGTACACTGCAATGCACATACCGGCCAAGGCCCGGTCGCCAAACACGTCCAGGTAACGCTGCAGGTAAGCGTCCGCAGGTGCGCCATCCGCGTCCGGCAATGCCGACGCGACGCCGGCAGCAACTGTCTCAATCGGGGCATCGAGCATCGCTTGCTCGTCCTGTTTCGAAATCTCGCCGCCGGTGCGGTAGAACTTGATACCGTTGCGGTCGAACGGGATATGGCTGCCAGTCACGACGATTGCCGGTGCGCCACGCACAGCAGCGTAGTAGGCAATCGCCGGGGTCGGCAAGGCACCGACGAACAGGACTTCCTTGCCGGCCTCGCGCACTGCGCGTGCGCAGGCGGCAGCGATCGCCGGGCTGCTCGGCCGCAGGTCATGACCGAGCACCACGGTTTTGGCCGCCGGGGCGACGGTACGCAAGAACGCTTGCGCGTAGGCGTAACATACTTCGTCGCTCATATTGGCAACGAGACCACGGGCGCCGCTAGTGCCGAACTGGACACCGGAAATGGCTACGATATGCCTGAGAGTGTTGTTTGCCATTGAACTTGTCCTTACGGTTTATTCGTAGGTATCCGCACTGGCGAACGGGCTACCTTCGGCATCCTTTTTCGCGAGTTGTGGCGCTTCCTGGATCGGCCACGCGATGGCGACCTGTGGGTCGTTCCAGCGCAGGCTGCGCTCGAACTCCGGATACCAGTAGTCGGTAGTCTTGTACAAGAACTCGGCTGCTTTGGACAGGACCACGAAGCCGTGGGCGAATCCGGGCGGCACCCACAACTGGCGTTTGTTCTCCGCCGACAACTCGACGCCAGCCCATTTGCCAAAGTTCGGGGAACTGCGGCGCATGTCGACGGCAACGTCGAACACGGCGCCCTGGGTGACACGCACCAGCTTTCCCTGCGGATTCTGGATCTGGTAATGCAGGCCACGAAGCACGTTCTTTGCTGAGCGGCTATGGTTGTCCTGAACGAACTCGACGTCCAGGCCAGTCACTTGGGCAAATTCGCGCTGGTTGAAACTTTCGAAGAAGAAACCACGGTCGTCACCGAAGACCTTGGGCTCAAGAATCAGGACTTCAGGCAGCGATGTGGGAGTAACGGTATAAGGCACACTTACCTCGAAAACTCAAGAAAGAAGATTCAGCAGATAGCGGCCGTAGCCGTTCTTTTTCAGTGGATCGGCCAGGCGTGCGAGCGCGTCGGCACCGATCCATTTCTGGACGTAGGCGATTTCCTCGGGACAAGCAACCATCAAGCCCTGACGCTTCTGTAACGTCGAGATGAAGTGTGCCGCCTCGAGCAGGCTGTCGTGGGTTCCGGTGTCGAGCCAGGCATAGCCGCGCCCCATGATCTCGACGGTTAACTGAGCACGTTCGAGATACCAGCGGTTGACGTCCGTGATCTCGAGCTCCCCGCGCGCCGACGGGCGGATTTCGCGGGCGACGTCGCAAACCTGCTTGTCATAGTAATAAAGTCCGGTCACCGCATAAGGGCTCTTGGGCTTCAAAGGCTTTTCTTCGATACTGACCGCACGCTGATCTGCGTCGAATTCGACTACGCCGTACCGCTCCGGGTCTTGCACGTGGTAAGCGAATACGCTGGCGCCATTCTGCCGTGCTGTGGCGCTCTGCAGTTGTTTGACCAGATCATGGCCGTAGAAGATATTATCGCCAAGAATCAGAGTGCTCGGCTGTTCACCGATGAAGTCGCGACCGATGATAAAGGCCTGCGCCAGTCCGTCCGGCGACGGCTGGACCGCATACTGGATGTTCATGCCCCAGTTGCTGCCATCGCCGAGCAACTCGGCGAAGCGCGGGGTATCGGACGGCGTCGAGATGACCAGCACGTCACGGATTCCGGAGAGCATCAGCGTGCTCAACGGGTAGTAGATCATTGGCTTGTCATAGACAGGCATCAACTGCTTCGATACCGCCTGCGTCACTGGATACAGGCGCGTACCAGAGCCGCCAGCCAGGATGATCCCCTTGCGATGTGTAGATGTCATTTTTGAAGGTCGAATATTTGTTGAAGGATCCTGTCCAGCCCTTCTTGCCAAGGCGGGATTCGCAGGCCAAAGCTACGTTCGAACAGGCTGCTGTCGAGAATCGAGTTCGTCGGGCGACGAGCCGGCGTCGGGTATTGGGCGGCAGGAATGGCGTGCATCGCTTCCGGACGCAGCGCTAGTTGCTGGCCAGCAGCCCAGGCCGCGGCGATCACATATTGCGCATACGCGTGCCAATTCGTCTCGCCCCTGGACGCCAAGTGGTACAAGCCGTAGGGGAAGGTATCCGTATTACCGTCCAGGTAGCGGCGTACGACGTGGGCGGTCGCATCTGCGAGCAGCGCGGCCGGCGTCGGCGCTCCGAACTGGTCGACAACGATATTCAGGGTGTCACGCTGGCGCGCCAGGCGCAGCATGGTCTTGGCAAAGTTGCCGCCGTAGGAGCCCACCACCCAGCTGGTGCGCAGGATGACGTGGCGTGGCGTTTTCTCCTGCACAAGCGTTTCGCCGGCGAGCTTGGTCCTGCCGTAGACGCTCAGTGGATTCGGCGCATCGGTCTCGAGATAGGCGCCCTGCTTGTTGCCGTCAAATACGTAGTCGGTCGAATAATGGACCATCAAGGCATCGAGGCGTGCCGCCTCTTCGGCCAGCACGCCCGCCGCCGCCGCATTGACGGCGTACGCCATCTGTTCATCGGCTTCGGCCTTGTCCACCGCCGTGTAGGCGGCCGGGTTGACAATGACCGCAGGCGCAATGCTGCGCACGAGTGTACGCAGTGCCTGCGCGTCACCAAGGTCGCAATCGGCCTGTCCGATTGCGACCACTTCGCCCAATGGGGCCAGGGCGCGGCGCAGTTCGTGGCCGAGCTGGCCATTCTTGCCCGTCACCAGGATGGGGCGCGTCGTCATGCGTACTGCTTTCCGATCCAGTTCTGGTAGGCGCCGCTGGTGACGTTGCCAACCCAATCCTGGTTGTCCAGGTACCAGCGCACAGTCTTGCGCAGGCCGGTTTCAAAGGTCTCGGCAGGACGCCAGTCCAGCTCGCGCTCGATCTTGCTGGCGTCGATCGCATAGCGGCGGTCATGGCCTGGACGGTCCTTGACGAAGGTGATTTGATCGGCATACGACTTTCCGTCGGCACGTGGCTGCAGTTCGTCCAGCGTAGCGCACAGCGTGTGCACCACGTCGAGATTGGCCTTCTCGTTCCAGCCGCCGACGTTGTAGACCTCGCCGGGGACGCCGGCTTCCAGCACGCGGCGGATAGCGCTGCAATGGTCTTTCACATACAGCCAGTCGCGGATCTGCTGGCCGTCGCCGTAGATCGGCAGCGGCTTACCGGCGAGCGCGTTATGGATCACCAGCGGAATCAGTTTTTCCGGGAAATGGAAGGGGCCGTAATTGTTCGAGCAGTTGGTGGTCAGTACCGGCAAACCGTAGGTGTGATGATAGGCCCGTACCAGATGGTCGGATGCCGCCTTCGTCGCGGAATACGGGCTGTTCGGTTCGTAGCGGTTGGTTTCGCTGAACGCTGGCGCATTCTTGTCGAGCGAGCCGTACACTTCGTCAGTGGAGACGTGCAGGAAGCGGAAATTCGTCTTGTCTTCGCCTTCGAGCGTGTCCCAGTGGGCGCGCGCTGCCTCGAGCAAGCCGAAGGTGCCGACAACGTTTGTGCGGATGAACTCGGCCGGACCGTCGATCGAGCGGTCGACGTGCGACTCGGCGGCAAAATTGACGATCGCAGATGGACGATGGCGCGCGAGCAGTTCGGCCACCAGTGCGGTATCGCCGATATCGCCTTTGACGAAAATATGGCGCGCGTCGCCTTCGAGCGACTTCAGGCTATCCAGGTTACCCGCATAGGTAAGCTTGTCAAGGTTGACTACAGGACCAAGACCCGATGCAACCCAATCCATAACGAAGTTTCCGCCGATAAAACCAGCGCCACCTGTAACTAAAATCATTTGTTCTCCATGGCTGAAACGCCTTAGTTAGCGCAGAACAACCTATCAATAAATAAACTTTTCAGCCAGCATTATGCAAGATTTTTAATGACTTCTCTCGCAAATTCACTGCCGTTATAACTTTGCCACACCTCTTACGGTACCACTCTCCTTGCGCATGGGGGGCACTGAGCATATATTGGAATACAGCTGGAAATGTGGCGATATTCAAAAGAGGCTAGCCGTAAGCAGTCGTCAACACTTGTCGCTCGCCGCCAATTTTGGGACGGTTTCAAAATTTAACTTCGCTGTGGAATTTGGCTCAGGCGTTCCCGGCCTTACTCTACCCAGCTGCCAAAGTTCGTTTAACAGCTGGTTTGCGGAAGCATACCAGCTGAATTTTTTTGCATGTTCTCGGCCGATGCCTCGCAGACCGTCAAGCCAATCATCATCGCGAAGCGCTCGGTTCATCACCGAGCGCATCGAGTCGACGCACAAGGGGTCAAAGTAGGCAGCAGCCTGGCCACAAATCTCCGGGATAGAAGCGGCACGTGCGGCAATGACCGGGCAATCACATAGCATGGCCTCGATAGGGGGCAGACCGAAGCCCTCATAAATTGAGGGAAATACATAGGCGCGGGCGTGACTGTAAAGGGATTTGAGTTCCGCGTCTGTCAATCGTCCCGCGCGAATAATACGGGGGTCCTCCTGGGCCATTTTGCCGCTGGAGGCAAAGACCGCCGCATTGCTTCCGCCAACGACGACCAAGCGCGCATCGGCATCCGGCAAACCGGAAAATGCCTCAATTAATCGCGAGAAATTCTTGGTTGGATTCGCGCTCCCAACTGCAAGAAAATAACGTTTCGGTTCGACACCAAGCCGGCGCAGTGCGCCCGAATCGGTGGATTGCGATCGCATATGATCCGCCGCACCGTACACGACCTTGACCTTTTCCGGCCTTACATCAAGGTGATGGCAAATACGTTCCTTTGAAAACTCAGATACGGTAAACAGTCGCCGGCTTAATTTAGCCTGGACTGAAAAGAGCAGTCGGTACCAGCGAACGAACGCTGGGCTATATGCACTGGGCATATCAAAAACGGCCGTGTCGTGAAAGGTACAGATCTGGCCTATCTTGAGCAATGGTGCGCTGCCCGCCAGGTTCAGCAGCATGGACCCACGAGTTGCCCAAGGCAAGCGTATCTGCTCCCAGTAATGCAGATTGCTGCCTGAAATTTCGCGGATCTCGATATGGCGATAGGATGGCAATGGCTGCATCCGCGACGACGGAACCAGCAGCACGAAACGGCAGTTGGCTACCCAGCACCCATCTGCCAGCAATGCGTCCAAAGTATCCAAGATCTGCATTGCATAGCGTTGCACACCAGTGATGGGTTGGGAAAAAATCTTTCCGTTAATAAAAAACAACTCTCGCATTTTTAGAAAAAAAGGGGGAAATAACATAGGAAGCAAGCACCATTCCCAACTCCGGAAATTTTCAACCATCCTGGCAAGTGAGCTAGCCAAGCGAACTATACACAGTGGCGGGCAGAGCTAAAAAAACTATCGAGTATTGAAGCAAAAAATTTAATATCAAGTAAATCAGTTCGGCATGACTTCACGGGAATCCGGATTATCTTTGAGTTGCACGTGAGGCATATATCCCCCCACCCTGCCGTACGCTGTTAGCCGATATATCACAGCCATCCCGATCCAATGGAAAGATATCGTATAGGTTGGAAACGCTAACCAACTAAAAAAAATTGACGCAAGCGCGGCGCAAGCCACCGAATGATGACGGAGTTGGCGGAAAGCTGGCATCCCAATCCGATAGACCAACAAACAAAATGAAACAAAACCAATAAGCCCCTGCTCGGCCATTATCTCTACATAAATATTATTGGCAATACGACGCGAATTCCAATTGAAAAAAGTTTCAATAAATGGATCGACGTATTTTGGCAACGCAAAGGCATACCCCTGAATACCGACACCAAATAACGGGTGCGCTAAAAACATGTTAGCGCCTGATAAAATCGATGCAATCCGGTCATAACGCGAAAAGGTATTGGAATCAACGCCCTCGCCAGTTAACTTCCCTAGAACAGTGTCACCATATACAGCTGCAATTACGATCGCAATTCCGGCTCCCAACAATACCGGCCCCAGCCTTCTTTTTCCAACCTCAGGTTTTGGCGGCAGCAAAAAATAAGCCACAATGCTCAAAAATAGCAGGAGCAAAAGCGAAGTGGTACTCTGAGAAAGCATAACACCGAGAAAAGCAATACCCATGCCGTATCGACCAAATTTTAATCCCTCTTGCACACCGATCCACATAAGGAAAAATGAAAGCAAATAATAACTTCCACCATGATTTCCTTCGACGAAAACACCAGCGCGTTGCGCAAAATAATCCGGCGAGAGTATATACAAAAGCAGATGTAGCGCAACGGCGATTGTCAGCCCGTGATACCAAAATTTGAGCAAAGTTGCGTTACTGACCGACTCATTGTTCGCAACGTATCGAAATCCATAAAAGCAAATCGCAAGCAAAAACAGCTTTTTTATCGCAAATGTTAAATAATCTACACGCTCTCCATCAATAACCATCGCTTCAAGGTTTTCGCTTGAGAGAAAAATGTAACCCCAAAAGGCCGATGCGATCGCAACGATAAAAAATAGCGACATTGCAAGTACGATACCGACGCCCCGGCGGGAACGTAGCGTCGATGCTAGCCAAGGAATCCCGGCCACCGCAGCGACAACGATGATCAAGTCGGACGGGCGGAACGGGTAGATGAAATCATATCCCGGCACTTTGGTGTGGGGAGCAAGGACGATGATTGCAAGTAACAATAGGAATTTCATATTACGGTCAATCTAGTATTACCAGTCCCCGCACACCTGTGCGGGGCTGATGCAGCTTCGTATTTTCCATTGTCATAGACCTAGCCTGCGCCGCACGCGATGCAAGCGTTCATGGAGCGTCAGGTACGCCTCCCATCGCGGACCAGCGTTGCTCGGCAGAAGACAACCAGCCTCGCCGACAGCACCGGAGAGCCGATGTTCGAAGAAAATGCAGCGCGCCTTGCTTCGTAGTTGGGCGGGCGTGTAGGCACCATCCCGCAATCTATACCATAGGTAGGGGGAACGGCGATACGCCAGGTTGGCTTTGAGGAACTGGCGGAAGGCGCCGGGCAGCCTCTCACCCCAGCCGGGGGTGTCGATATCATGGTCATGCGTTACCCCGGCTTCATCGGCGAAGGCGCGCAGCCGTAGCATCAGCGCCAGCGCCTTCGGATTCAACAGAAAGCAAAAGGTGGTTACATAGCGGTCCAGCCCACTCCAGGGACTGCGCAGGCAGATTGTGGTGTAGGGGTCGGCCTTGCCTGCCATCGCGGGCAGTTCGATGTCCTGCAGCACGCCGAGCTGGCGCCATATCGCGCGGAAGTTCGCTTTGGCCGCGTGATTGGTGAACATCGTGTCGTTCAAGAACAGTACCGGCCGGTCGCTCACGCCACGCGCCACCACTGCCTGGGCGCCAGTGAAGTAGGCTGAAAAATCGAAATCGACATTATCAGTCGGTAGCGCAGTCCAACCGCCACCCAAATCGCGCTCCTGCTCCAGTTGGGCCGACACAACAAAGCCGCGCACCGCCACCGCCTGGCCAGCGAGCAGTTCCAGTACGCGTCGCATCATTTCTTCTGGCGCGAAGCGGTAGCTGCAGGCAACGATGGCAATGGAGTCACTCATGGGAAGATATCTGGCGGGTGGCAGGTGTGCGTTTGCCAGGTGCATGTAGCAATTGCTGGAGACGATCCTGGTTGGCCTGTGCGGAGCCGATCATCGCCTGCACCGTTACCTGGTTATGGCGCCGCATCGCCTCGGCGGTCTCGGTGTCGGGCAATTCACCGTTCAGAAACTGCGCCAACGTAATGCCGTGCAGCGACTCGGCATCGAAGTCACCGATGCGCGGTGTGATCACAATGGGCAGTACGCCCCAGTAGAGGTACTCCACCAGCTTGGTGGGGCAAGCCACGAGATTGACCAGGATCTCGTCGCGCAGCACAAAGCCATATTGGTGGGACAGGTAGAAATCCTTGACCTGTACCGGCGCCACCGACTGGCAGGTGAACTGTTTCAGGCCGCTCTCGCGCAGTCGCGTTTGAAAATTGGTGACGTCGCCGGTCAGGAACGTATAGTGGAACCGCGGCTGGCGGTTGGCGGCATTGACCATTTTGTCGACGTTCTGCCAGGCCTGCATGCCACCCGCATAGATCACCGTTTCCGAAATGCGCTTGGCCAGCAGGGCCTGAGCTGCCGTGGTGCTGTCGCCAAGGTGCGGGAGGATCGGCAAGACGATCTCTGCGCGATCGGTACGTCGGCCGCGCTTGCGATAGAAGTGCTCCAACATTGAATGCGTGACGCAGATCAGTGCGTCACAACGCTTCAGAATAAACCGCTCAGCGGCGGTAAGTATGCGTGCTGCGCGGCTCCGACCTTCTGCTATCAATTCCTCAGGAACAATACCGTGCGCATCGAAGATCATGTATGCCTTGGTCGGGAATGCCATGATACGCAAGGCGTTGTACGCAGAATGCACATATACCACCCGCGCCGTGCGCAACAGCCGCAGGATGAGAAGAAAATGGACGAAGACGTTCAGGTAGTAAATCGTCGCCGCGCCCTCGATGCGCACCTGTTTGCGTAAGAAGCGGCGGAATGAGAGGTCCAGATAGCAGCGCGGCGTTGAAGCCATCAGCGCGTCGATGTGGGCGACGCGCTGGATCATGCCGTCCTTCTGGTTGTGCTCAGACGGAAAAGAGCCGATGACACAGATCATCGGGCCACCGTCAGGAAGGCCTCGATTCGCGCAGCGATACGCTCTGCCGCTCGCCCGTCGCCGTAAGGATTGCTGCAGTTGGCCATCGCTTCATAGGACTGTGGCTCGTCCAGCAATTGACGGATACCGTCGACAATGTTCGCAGCGTTTGCCCCCACCAGGCGCGCCGTGCCGGCATCGACCGCCTCCGGGCGTTCGGTTGTATCACGCATCACCAGCACTGGCTTGCCCAGCGACGGCGCTTCCTCCTGAATGCCTCCGCTGTCGGTCAGGATAATGTGGCTGTGCATCATCAGAAAGACGAAGGCCAAATAGTCTTGCGGGGGGATCAAATGGATGTTGGCTTTGTCACCCAGCGCCGATTCCACCGGGCCTTTGACGTTCGGGTTGAGATGGACGGCATAAACGATCTGGACATCGTCACGGCGCGACAGTGTCAGCAGTGCATCGCAAATCTCCTGCATGCCTCCACCGAAATTCTCTCGACGATGGCCAGTGACCAGCACCAATTTGCGGTCGTCGCGCAGGAAAGAGAAGCGCTCGCGCAGCGGCGCGCGCAAGGTTTCGTCGTGGAGCAAGCGTTCGGAGACTTGCAGCAGCGAGTCGATGACGGTATTGCCGGTGACCTCGACAGCGTCAGCCTGGACTTTTTCGGCAAGCAGGTTCTGGGCAGAGGCCTGCGTCGGCGCAAAGTGCAGGTGTGCTACCAAGCCTGTAATGCGGCGATTCAATTCCTCAGGCCAAGGGGACCAAAGGTTGCCGGTTCGCAGGCCGGCTTCAACGTGGCCAACCGGAATACGTTTGTAGAAGCAGGCCAGCGACGCCATGGAAGTGGTCGTCGTGTCGCCATGGACCAGCACAAGATCGGGAGTCCATTCCTCCAGCACCTTCGACAAGGACTCCAGGATGCGGGCCGAAATACCCTCGAGCGTCTGCGAAGTTGACATCAGATTCAGGTCGAAGTCGGGAACGATTTCAAACAGCGAGAGTACCTGATCCAGCATCGCTCTGTGCTGGGCAGTGACGCAAACCTTGGTATCAAAGAGCTGATGGTTGCGTAGTGTACGAACAACAGGAGCCATTTTGATAGCCTCGGGCCGGGTGCCGAAGACAATAAGTACTTTTTTCTTCATGTTAGAGAGCATTGATGCTGAATTTCTTGATGGCCTTGCGACGGAGGTCGAGAGTCAATTTGACGATTTTAAGCAGGTCGAATCTGCCGAGTGCGGCAAGTATGTGCAGCAGCGAGGTGGGGTAACCTAAGCGGATGAGGGTCACGCGGTTCTGGAGAAGGTAGTCCAAGCCGCCGTCAGCGGCGATCTGGATCAGTGCCTTGATCGGATACGAGCGCCGGAACGGCTGACCCATGGCCTGCCAGAACCGTTTGCTGTCGCCGTAGATTTCTTGAATGACGCGTGACACTGTGCGTGCATCCAGTGCGATGAAGCGACCTGGCACAGTGTTAAAGTCGTTCGGGTTGTCACCGCGGGCCAGTACGGGACAGTCATCTATCGACGCCAGGGATGCGCCAGCGGCTAACGCCGCATGTATCGCGAACATGTGAATGTAGTGGGTGCCGACCCAACCCTGCACCCGCACCCGCTGGTCCATCCATAACGAACGCCGGAACGCGAACGACGAGATGAAAGCGAACATCAAACTCACGTTCTGCAGTCCACCTATATAAGAGGCAAACACCTTAGGCTTACTATCAACGCGGCCGATGGGCGGATGTGCGGTGAAACGACGCTTGAGCTCGATGTCACACTGCACGTACCCAAAGTGGAGGATATCAGTGCGCTCAACCCTTAGTGCGCCCATTAGCTTTTGCAAGCCATAAGACTCTACCGCGTCGTCGCTGCCCAACAGCCAGCAATACTCGCCCTGTGCAAGAGCAACGACCGCATCGAAATTGCGATCCATGCCGATGTTCTCGCTCTGAACTACATAGCGTAGCGGGAGAATATTGCTGAACTCTTCCAGCACTGCGACCGTAGAGTCGCTGGACCCGTTGTCGCTGACGACGACTTCGAACATGGTCTTATCGACCCCGTCCTGGCATAGCGAAGCGAGGCACTCCCGCAGGAAGCCAGCTCGATTAAAGGTCGGAATGCATACGGAAAGGAACGGTTTGTTCGTCATATGGTTCTTTGGCGGTACTTCGCGTAGATAAGTACGCTCCAAGGTAGCGCAACAAGGGCTGTGACGCCTGCATAGGCTGCAACCGCAGCGGTCAAGCCGTGAGGGGCCGCCCAGTACACCCCAACGCCGACCAAAATCGCGGTGACAACGGCTTGGCCCAGCAACGGCTCCTCTTTATGCGCTCGCATATAGGCAGCCAATGCGAAAATAATGGAGTTCACGATTGTAACGACCGCAAGCATCAGCAAGATCGCCAGGGATGGTAAGCGCTCGAAGACCTTTGGCACAAATGCGCTGGCAACTTCGGCCACTGTGACGAAGCCAACGACGCACAGCGTAGTGGCGCTGACCGAGCGCAGTGCCTGACTGTCGAATAGCGCGTTGAGCTCCCCCCGCTCGCTGCGTGCTATATGCGCGGACAGCACGGGAATTTTGGCCGAAATCCAGCTGATTCCGACAGTTGTGATTGCGGAAAAGATGGTCAGCGCCAGCCCCAACTGCCCCGCAGCGGCCGGTCCCTGATAAGCGAAAATGACCGGTGTGAGAAAGTTGAAGATGAAGTAACCGCTGGCCCAGCTTAGTGCGATCCTCCATTGTAACGGGAAGATATCCTTGCGCCAGCTTAAACCACCGCCTTTTGTGCTGACGGCCTCGGCCGCAACGCTCTCCTGCAGGCGCCGAAACTGAGGCTGACGCGACAGCCGCCAGGCCGTCATCAACGCTGCGACCAGCGGCACTGCCGCTACTGCCTGAAGCCCCTGGCCGGACAGCAACATGACCCAGAGGAGTACATACCCTAAAATCGATTGATGCAAACGTAAGCGCGCCACTTGGCCGACCTCGCCCAACCCCTCCCAAATCGCTAACCGCGAGCTCATCGCAAGGTTAAACGCTGCAGCAACGGCAAGCACGACCCAAGCCTGCAGCCATTCGGCTGTTGGCAGCGTACCATTGCGCGAGAAGAAAAAAGTGCCACCAGCCAGCAGTACCAGAAAGAACAGGCACGCCATAATCATGTTCCACTTCCGTGAGCACGTCAGTAGCGACACGATCGCCTGTTTCCAGCGCAACTCGCCTTCGAAATGACCATCGGACAGGCGACGGAGATGAGCTGCAGAATGGCTGGTAAGCTGAATCAGCACATGGTTGAGTCCAAGCTCAAAGAAGATTTGTGTCGCCAGGACTGCGTTAAAAGTATAAAAGTAACCCTGCTGCGAAGGACTGAGAACGCTCGGAATGAGCAACGCAGTTGCCCCTCCCGCGACGATAGACCATCCACGCAATAGTAGCGTGATCGCAACGTGGAAGTCGATTCCCGAAGCTGTCTGCCAGCGAGCGATCCGCCCCTTCATGACGCTGCGGCACCCAGGCGAGCCGACACATCGCCAACCAGCTCCGCCAGTCCGTCCTCAAGGGCGACACCAGCCTTCCAGCCCCGGCTATGCAGCCAAGTGGTATCTGCGCAGGATATGTCGATCGACTGGTCGGCCGACAGGTCTCCGAACCCCAAGACGCTGGAGGAACGGGTCAATGCTTTCAAACGTGTGAGCACCTCCCGCACGGAGGTAGATATGCCGGTGCCACATTCGACACGCTGAAGTCCTTGCCAATCCGAATCTGCAACAGTCAGCGCGGCAGCCACCACGTCGTTCACATGGATGAAATCGCGCTGTTGGAGGCCATGGGTCGCGGCGATGCGGGGGGTGTTCTCCAGCATTTGCCGCGTCATGTGCGGGAATACCTTTGTGAAAGACTCTCCGGGGCCATAAACCTGCTCGATCTGTAGTAACGCCAGGCGTACACCCGCCACGCTCGCTGAGGCGGCCATCTCCTGCAAGCGCAGGGCCAAGTCGGTCTTCGAGCGAGTGTAGCGCGGCTGGCGTGTCGCCTCAGGTGGATATTTGCGGAAAAAGGTGTCCCCAAAAACACACGTGGTATTCAGCCCGGACGCCTGCAGTCGCCTGACGATGCGAAGCGGCAATAAGACGTTCACGGCGCACAGGGTCTCATCGTCGATCGTGGGGCGGTCGTAGGCGACAGCGAAGTTAAAGAGATGCGTTGCGTCGCGCAGGGCGGCGTCCAGATCGTCGTCAGAAGTGGTCCACCATGTAACCTGAGAACTGATATTCGCCACGCGATTTCGTGCGGCCGTGCTGGAGGTAATGATACGGACCGTCGCGCCACGTGCAAGTAGTGCGCGAACAAGGCTGCTCCCAACGAAGCCAGTGCCGCCAGTCACGACTGCGGTTATTTGATTCATCAAAAATTTAACCCGAAGAACTCTTCCAGTTTCTCCGCAATGAAATCGAGTTGCGACTCCCCGAGCGCCGGGAACGTGCCCAACCAGAAGGTTTGGTTCATCACGACGTCGGTGTTGGTCAGCTCGCCGCTGACGCGGAAGTTGCGGCCCGCCATATAAGGCTGCTTCGTCAGGTTGCCGGCGAACAGGAGGCGCGTGCCAATCTTGTTCTCTTCCAGGAAATTGATCAGGTCGGTGCGCTTGACGCCGGCGTTGTCCTTGACGATCAGCGGGAAGCCGAACCACGACGGCTCGCTGTTCGGCGTTGCCTCCGGCAGATGCAAAAACTGGGCGACGCTGGCCAGGCGGTTCTTCAGGTAGGCAAAGTTGGCGCGGCGCTTGGCGATGAACTCCTCGACGCGGTCCATCTGCGCCAGGGCGCATGCGGCCTGCATGTCGGAAATCTTCAGGTTGTAGCCGAGGTGGCTATAGGTGTACTTGTGGTCGTAGCCGTCGGGCAGGTCGCCGCCCAGCTGCTCCTTGTTCCAGCAGAAGCGCTTGTTGCAGGTGTTGTCCTGGCCGGGCGGGCAGTAGCAGTCGCGGCCCCAGTCGCGGAACGATTCGGCGATCAGTTTCAGCTCGGGATTGTTGGTGAACACCGCACCGCCCTCCCCCATCGTGATGTGGTGCGCCGGGTAGAAGCTGAGGGTGCCGATGTCGCCGAAGGTGCCGACCAGCTGGCCGTTGTAGGTCGCACCCAGCGCGTCGCAGCAGTCCTCGACCAGCCACAGGTTGTACTTTTTGCACAGCGCCGTGACGACGTCGAGGTTGAATGGATTACCCAGGCTGTGGGCCAGCATGATCGCCTTGGTCTTGGGCGTGATGGCGGCCTCGATCTTGCTGGCGTCGATGTTGTGCGTCGCCAGGTCCACGTCGACAAATACTGGCACGGCACCGAACTGGAGGATCGGGTTGACCGTGGTCGGGAAACCGGCGGCCACGCCGATCACTTCATCGCCCTGCTTGATGGCGCGCTCGCCCAGCTTCGGGCTCGTCAGGGCAGAAAACGCCACGAGGTTGGCGGAGGAACCCGAGTTCACAGTGATCAGGTATTTCACGCCGAGGAACTCGGCCAGGCGCGCTTCGAACATGGCGTTGAAGCGGCCAGTGGTCAACCAGCCGTCGAGCGATGCGTCGACCATGTTTTGCAGCTCTTTGGCGCCGATGACCTTGCCCGACACGGGCACAGCGCTTTGTCCCGGGACGAACGGCTTGGGTGCGTACGCGATGTCCGCATATTGCTGCACGAGTTCGCTGATCTGGCTGCGCAGTTTGTCCAGTTGCGGTTGAAAGTTAACGGTAGTAGCGGTAGTCATTGTTCGGTTTGATATTGTGAAATTTGTTCGAGGCAATATAAGTGCATGTCTGCACCAGCCAGCCAGGCGCGGTGCCAGTCGGTGATACGCGACAGCGCCGTCTGCAAGGGCCAGCGCGGTGCCCAGTTCAAGCGCTGCCGTGCTTTGGAAATGTCCAGTTTGAGATAGCTGGCTTCGTGCGGATGGTCGCCCGGTTGCAACGCCCATGCAGCGCCCTGCCCCCATGCTTCACACAATCTCTCCACGATCCATTGCACGGGCTGGGCATCTTCATCCCGCGGGCCGAAGTTCCAGCCTTCCGCGTCCGCCTGGCCGTCTTCATACAAACGTTGGGCCAGCACCAGATAGCCCGACAATGGCTCCAGCACGTGCTGCCAGGGACGGATGGCGTGCGGGTTGCGGATCTGGACAGGCTGCCCGCTTTCTAGTGCGCGCAAGATGTCGGGCACCAGCCGGTCCAGCGCCCAGTCGCCGCCACCGATCACGTTGCCTGCGCGCGCCGTTGCCATGGCGATGCCTTCGGACTGGAGGAAGGACCTGCGATAGGCGCTGCTTACGAGTTCCGCACAGCCTTTGCTGTTGGAATATGGGTCATAGCCACCCATGGGTTCGTCTTCACGATATCCCCAGACCCACTCCTTGTTCTCGTAGCACTTGTCGGTGGTGATGTTGACGATCGCTCGCACGCTGCCGGCATGGCGGGCAGCCTCAAGTACATGGACAGTGCCCATGACATTGGTGGCATAGGTCTCTATCGGCTGCTGGTAAGACAAGCGTACCAGGGGCTGGGCGGCCATGTGAATGACGATATCCGGCCGGAATTCCGCCATCAGGGTCCGCACTCGCTCGTAATCGCGGATGTCGGCTACCTGATGGTCCATGCCCGCTGCCACATTGGCGACGTCGAACAGCGCCGGTGTCGTTGGCGGTGCCAGCGCCACGCCACGCAGCTGTGCGCCCATGGCCTGGAGCCAAAGGCTGAGCCAACTGCCCTTGAAGCCGGTGTGGCCGGTCAGAAGGACGCGTTTTCCTTGCCAGAACGCCGGGCGTATGCTTGGTTCCGTCTTCATGCCCAGGTTTTCCATGGAGCTTTTCCAGATGCCCAGAGTTCTTCCAGGTAGGTCTTGTCGCGCAACGTATCCATGGGTTGCCAGAAGCCCGGATGCTCGAAAGCCATGAGCTCACCGTCGGCTGCCAGACCCTGCAAAGGTTGCTGTTCCCAAACAGTTGCGTCGTTCTCGAGATAATCGAGTACGCGAGGCGACAGCACAAAGAAGCCGCCATTGATCATGGCGCCGTCGCCACGAGGCTTTTCCATGAACTGTTTGATCTGCTGGCCCTGGATATCGAGTGCGCCAAACCGTCCGGGCGGATAGGTTGCAGTAAGTGTCGCGGCCTTGCCATGTTCGCGATGGAACGCGATTGCAGCACCGATATTTACGTCGCTGACGCCGTCACCATAAGTAAGGCAGAAGGCTTCCTCGTCGCGCACGTGATCGGCCACCCGCAGGAGGCGCCCGCCGGTCATCGTCTCGTCGCCGGTATCGATCAGCGTGACATTCCAGGGTTCGGCACGTTTGTGGTGCACTTCCATGCTGTTGTTACGCATATCAAATGTAACATCAGTCATGTGCAGGAAGTAATTGGCAAAATACTCCTTGATTACATAGCCCTTGTAACCGCAGCAGATGACGAAATCATGCACACCATAGTGGGAATACATTTTCATGATGTGCCATAAAATAGGCTTGCCGCCAACTTCAACCATTGGCTTGGGCCTAACGGAGGTTTCCTCACTCAGCCTGGTACCGAGTCCGCCCGCGAAAATCACTGCCTTCATTAAAACACCTGTTAGGAATTAGTTTACGCCTGAAGATACAAATGCGTCCGAGTAAAAACGATCTGACGGAAGTCCGCGCCTTGTCAGAACTGCTTTTGCGCTGCGAATCATGCTGTCGGATCCGCACGCGTAGACCCGCGCTTTCTCCAAGGGACGGTTCAACGCCAATAAGGCATCCTGGACGTACCCTTTGGCGCCGGACCACGTTTCATCCGGGCGTGAAAGGACGGGAATATATGTGTGATCTCCGGGTATGCCAGCCACGTCCAGATAGAGGTCGTGCATCTTGCGCCCCCCCCACAATATCGTCGTCGACCTGGGGTGCTGGTCGACAGGCAGGTGCACCATCGACTCCAGCATGGCCTTGACAGGTGCAATACCTGTACCGGTCGCCAGGAATATGAGGTCGGCACCAGCAATATCGCGCAAAAAGAATGTGCCCAACGGACCGTACAGGCGCAGGAGGTCGTTGATCTTGGCTTGTCCAAACCAGTACTGGCTCATGGCGCCGCCCTCGACGGCACGGATGTGCAATTCCAGCGTCTTTTCAGCGAAACTCGCATTCGCCAGCGAATAGCTGCGGCGCGTGCCGCTTGGCCCAATCAGATCCACGTATTGCCCAGCGATGAAAGCGAAGTCTGCTGTTGGCGGAAAACGGAGCACTACCTTGAGGACGTCCGGCGCCAGATGCTCCAGCTGGGATATACGGCAGGGCAGCGTCCTGGGCGCCGGCAGCGTCACGCCGGCAAGGTCCTCTGCCTCGAGCACTACATCCGAAGCTGCAGTCCGGGCACACGTCAGTATCCAGCCTTCATCGGATTCGCCAGGCGTCAGGCCAGACTCCCCAAGGATGGCGCGGGTACTCCCGCTGCGCACCTTCGCCTTGCAGGTACTGCAGCGCCCCGTCCGGCAACTGTAGGGAAGCACGATGCCAGCGGCGAGCGCAGCATCGAGCAGCGAGGTACCTTCTGCGGCGTCAAACTCACGCCCATCAGCTAGTTTTGCAATCACCACGGTCGTCACTTACTCCACGTTCACATTGACGTTATTGCCTTTGGCCTTGAGCAGGGCATGCTGCTTCCCGGTCTTGAGGTCCGACGCTTCGTGGTGGAAAATGCTGTCATTGCCAAGGAGACCAACAAATTGTTTTGAAAAGTCAGTTCGAGAGAGAGGCCGAAGACCAGTGCCGGATACCCTGCAGAGATTGGCTGGTGTAACGTTTATCACGGTGTTTTCATTCCTTTCCGGTCGAATTTCCGACTTCGGACGTAAGAGCTTCAATTTCCAGCCTCAGTGCCTCATACTCTGCAGTTTTGCGCTGGAGAAATCGACGGGTAATGGCGGCTTTTTCAGCTATACCACTCGGCGTGAGCACATAAACGTAGCCGAATTTGTTTTTAGAATAGGTAAAGTTTTTCATCTTCACTAAGCCTTTTTCCATCAAGGCCTTGAGACAGTAATTCAGTCCACCTACGCTGATACCCAGCCTTTCTGCCAGCTCGCGCTGGGTCAGGTCTGGATTTTCCTGCAAAATGCGCATTACCCGGAAGTACGTATCTTCTTGCAATTTCGCCTGGCGACTTGTCATGAAAGTGGGGCGGCTTTCCTGCAAGAGTTGCAAGCCGCTAGATATTTTCTAAAAAAGCCATGCGCCACATCGAGAAACCAGTCACGATTGCAATGACTTAAATATTTGTTCGAAGTTGAACATTCTACCGCACATCATTCCGCAGGTCCATATCGAACAACCAGGTACATGGACGCCGGCAGGGAATCACGATTCCAACTCCCGCAGCCGGCGTTTTCAGCGGGCCGGCTATTTCAGACGCGGGCTTTATTCGAGGTCACCGAAGCTGCCGCCGACTGGGACGAAAGCCGCCGCCAACGCTGCTTCGCTGCCCATAACAGGACACCCATGATTGCTGCGACGCACGCCAGAAAACTGGCTGCCAGTATAAGTATTGCCCGCTTCGGCTTGAATTTCCTCTCCGGCTCGATTGCCGGGTCCAGCACCTGAATGACCGACGAATCTTTTGCCTCGTCCAGACGTGCTGCCTCGTATTGCTTCGCGAGCAGCTCGTAAAGCATCTGGTAGTACTTCACATCACGCAGCAGCTGGATATTCTGAACGCCAGTCTTTGCACCATCAACAACGTCTGCATCGCTGGAAGCCAGGGACGAATTGCCGTTTTCCAGTCGGGATAACTCGGCACGCAGGCTGCGCAGCGATTCTTCCACGCGCCGGTATTCCGGATGACTGGAAGTGACGAAGGCCCTCATGGAGTCACGCTCGATTTCCTTGGCCGATATTGCAGCCCGCAACCGCGCCACTGTCTCCAATAAATCACGACTCTCGGTGTCAACGCTGACCACACCACGCTGATCGATAGCCGTTTTGAGCACTATCTCTGCCTTTGCAAGTTTGTCCTTTGAACGCTCGAGCTCCTGCTCGAAAAACAAACGCCGCTGTGCCGCCTCAGTCACCGCCAGGGTCCTCGTGAGCCGGACCAATTCGTCGACATATGCATTGGCGAGCGGCGCAACCAGCTTTTGATCTTTGTCCTCGACCTGAATGGAGATCAGTCCATCCTTTCCAGCCGCGATGATCGAGTTCGTCTCCAGAAGCTCCCAGGTTTTTTCCCTGGACGTCATCTGGTAATGCTTTTGCAGCGAAAAACGGTTCGTCAGGCGCTCGGCGACCGTGCGGCTCTTCAACATGCCGATATACACGTCGGCCGGATTCTTCAACCCGCCCACACCTGCCGCGGCGCCAGCGAGGCCGCCGAGTTGGGACAGGAGCATCGAAGTACTGCTTTGCGCCTGCTGCGGTGGCAGAAGCTTGACAGTGGACTTGTAAGAAGGCGGCAGAACCATACTGACAACCGCGGCAACTAGCGCCGCTGCAATTGTCACCCCCCCAATGATCTTCTTGCCTTCAGCCAGGATGACCAAGATGTCGACGAGCCCCATTTCGTCCTTTTCGTCGCCGCCCGATGGGGTGGTCGTGGCGCTATGCATTTCTCTCATGCTGCTGTGCTTATCCTAAAATGACAGGTATTCGGCTTGCCTTCAGATCAGTCGCGCAGTGTCTTAACAGCTGCTATGCCGATACCGAAATTAGCCAAAATTTGCGTCCATTCCCGTGCGCCCTGGGTGAACCGGCTCCAGGCAGTCGTCTTGTCCACTTTCTCAGGTACCACAATGGTATCGCCCGGCATGATCTCGAGGCCGCCAATCTTGCCGAACAACCAGCCTTGCGAATCGGCAGACACCACAGTGCCGTCCACCCGCATCACGAACGTGTTGTCGACGTCGGCATCGGAGGTCGTGCCAGCCAGCTTCAGGTAATCCTTGACTCGGCTGTTCGGACGCCACAGCGGAGACGCCTCGACGTTGACCGAACCGAAGACGTGCACGAAGGCCGGCTTCGATGGGACCACAAGGCGGTCACCATTCTGCAGCGTCACTTGTGGCAGGCGGGCGAATGAGCGCTCGTTCGGGTTCAGGCCGAATGCGATACGCCCGCTCGACTGCATCTGGCGGAAGCGGGAAATGTGCTCTTGGGCGCTGCGGCGTTCGGCTTCGAATTGTGCCGTCGCCGCTGCGGCTTCGCTGGGGGCCATTGCACGCAGGTTTGCCATCTGCGCCGACTGTTCGACCCGGATCTGGTTCTCGAGCCGGTCGGCGGCACGTTGCAAGTTGAGTTGCTGCTCCTTGCGCACTTCTTCGCGGAAGAAACCGGTACCAAACATATAGGCGTTGCTGGTCGGGCCGCCGGCCTTGGCCAGCAAGGATTGGATCGTATCGCCGGCTGTCATCTGGTACACGCCGGGAACGTTCACTTCGCCTTCGACACGGACAAACACCTGACGCTTGTCCATCGGGACCGCAACGTCCTTCTGCGAAAAAATGGTAACCGTATCGCCTGGCTGCAACTGGACGTTATCCGGACCGCTCGGGTCAGTAAAGACCCTGCCCAGATTAAATGGGATCAGCTTGACGCTGAGGTCCGTACGATTGACGCGTTCGATGACAGCGTAATCCCAGTTGATCTGGTCAATCAAGCTGCCGATGCTTGCCGCAATCGATTCTGCTTCCAGGTTCGTGCTGCGGTCGTCGGCGCCCGTCAAGTTCAAGCCGCTCCGGGTGCGCGCCGTCTGGCTCCTGGATGCGACGGCCGCACGGTCGCCGGGATTGATGCCGGCGGTCGGATTCTTCAGGTTACCATTGACGTCGTCGTCGCTTATGCCCGCTCCGAGATTGCGCGGCTCCTCGTCCATGCTAGCGACGACGTTGTTCTGGCGACGCGTCGACTTACGGCTAATCAGGTATTCGCGGCTGGGGATCAGGTCGCTTACCCGCATGCCGTTCTTGAAAGGGGCACGTACAGGCTGGTCGACGTTACCGCGCAAGACCACAGCATTGGCGAAGGATGGCGTAATCGAGGTGATGTTCAGAACGTCGCCATTCTTCAACGTACGCTTCAGCCCCTGCCCTTCCAGCGCGAATTCGTCGACAGTGCGTGGGCGGCTACGCGACGGATCGATGCGCTCCAGAAAAGCGCGCCGTGGGTCGGCCACGACCGGCAGGCCACCGGCCACGTCGAGCAGGGACTCGATCGTGTCGCTGCCTGTTTTCAGTTCGAACACGGCCGGGGAATTGACTTTACCAGTCAGGGCGACAAAGCCCCCTGCCGGCGGAATATAGATGGTGTCGCCGTCCTGCAGCTTGATGTCGGCCGACTTGTCGCCTTTGGCGATGAATGCATACAGATCCAGCTCGGCCGCGACCTTGCCGCCGCGCTTGACCTGCACGTGACGCATGCTGCCGTTGGCGTTCGGGCCGCCGCTGGCGAACAGTGCGGTCACCAGGGTCGACAGGCTCGACACGGTGTAGGTGCCCGGACGATTGGCCTGGCCCACCACGTACACGGTCATAGCGCGCAACTGGCCGAACGTGACGTTGACCGTTACGCCTTTGTACAGGCGTCCGACCGCGGCGCGGATCACGTTCTGGGCTTCGCCTGCCTTGACGCCGGCCAGTGCCACGTTGCCGACCGTCGGAATCGCAATCATGCCGTTACGGTCGATGGTCGCGCGGAAATCGATGTCGATCGTGCCGTAGCCGCGGATCATCAATTCATCGCCCGGCCCCATTGGGTATTCGGATGGCACCGGCGTATTCAATACCGGCGCAAAAGTCGATGGTGTATTCGAGAAAAACTCCGATCCGAAAATCGGCAGCATCGTTCCGGTATTATCGGCCACGAATTTCTGGAATTCGCCCGGTTCCTTTTTCTGCATGTCGAAGCGGCGTCCGTTCAAATCACCATTTTGCTGCAGCCCGGACGCACCCCTGCGCAACTGACCACTCATGTCCGGTGACGTCACGTTGCGGCCGGCTGCCGTACCGAGCCCGTCTGACAGATTGTTGGTGATGCTCAGCCGGCGCGACGGCACCGACGACTGCATAGACTCGCCCATACCCTGCGACGCAGGTGACAACGACATATCTTGGTTGAACTGGTCTGACCTGCCGTTCGCATCCTGAGCAGACGCTGCTATGGACGTGGCCGCCAGCGCTACGGCCGCAAAACTCTTAGTAAACTTGAACATGTTTGAGGAAGTAAGGCGAGGATGCTTATAGAGTAACTCGGCATTTTACCCGACAGCAATGACATGTGGGAACTCGTTTATTAATTGTGTGACAACTTATTATCTTGTGAGCATAAGGGTTTCAACATATAAGCCACAGTTCTTAATTTTGTGTGATTTCTCCCTGGAAAAGCTCTACACAAACTGTCTTTGGTGTTCTATATGTTGTGTTGATTTGTATTGACGATGTAATTTTTAGTGAGAATTGGAACGATGGTGTATGTCGAGGCTAAATAGTGTCCAGAATAAATAATGTTATCCGTTAAATAAGATAGGAGGCATGGTGCCGGAATTCTATAAAAGCCGAACTACACTGCAAGTTCTTGTATTTATTTCCGCTTTCATGTTCAGGATCCCTTCTGTCTACGCCACCAACGACGCGCTGACCGCCCAAAGCAACGCGGAAACCCGCGCGGCCATCGCCGAAGCCGAACGCGCCGAACTACTCGCCCGCCTGCCTCCTGCCACATCGAAACCCCTCCCAGGCAGAGTCGAACTGCGCCAGTTCGGCGCCGCCGGCCTGGTCAAGGCCTTTGACCTTGCCCGTCAACTGGCCGGCGAAGTGTGTACAGCCCTGCCTGCCGACAAAAAGACCACCGTATACGAACCGGCGGCAACTCAGGGCATCCTGGCCGCGCGCCTGGTCCAGGACGCGATCGACCGCTTCGTCGACGACCTCGGCCGGCAGAACAAGCTCCTGCAGCAGGCCATCGACACGTATGCGCCGCAAGGCAGCAAGGCTGCCCTGGCGCTGCCGGCCCTGACCGCGGTGCCGGCGACCCTGCGCGCGGCGGCCGACCTGTCGTCGCTGTTCAAGACTGATGTCGGCGCCGAAGGCCTCGCCTATGGCGAAGGCGCGCGCAGTCTGTTCGTCACGGCGCTGGCGCGCCAGTGCCCGGACAAGATCGCCGGGCTCGGTACAGGCTATCTGGGCGAACTGGATGCCAAACCCTACGACAGCCTGCTGGCGAAGGTGCGCAGCCTGGCAGCGCAGCGCGGCGAGCTTGCGAACCAGGTCGCGCTGGTGCAGCGGCTAGCCGATGCGGCCAAAGGCGACGAGAAAAAGGAGCTGGCCGCGCTGGCAGCAAGCGGCGGCACGCTGCTAAAGAGCGCCGATGCCTTCATCGATTCGCTACGGGCCGGAGAAACCGGCGAGCGCAGCCCGCTGTTCAATGCGGCGCGCTACCTCGGGTATGCGGCGCGCACGCGCGACATGCTGGTACTCGATTTCGATCTGCGGCTCGAAGGCATGACGATTGTGAAAGACAACCTGTTCACGGGGCAGCGCCTGCGGCTGGCTGGAGTGGCCTTCCTGTGGTATCGGCTGCATGAGCCGAACGGCGGGTTGCGCCTGGCGGATGCGGTGCGGCGCATGACGGTGCCGATGGAGGTGGATTTACGCGGTGAGGCGGTGGGTGGGGCTTTCTGGAATGGTAAGAACTAGCAGGTCGAACGCGCGGACAGCAACGCTGACTCGCCGTCCGCGCCCACCCTGCCCGTAACGCAACGTCCGCGTCAGGGTTCGAGGCGTTTGACGATCTGTTCGATCGCCCCAAAGATCGATTTCCCGGCTTCGTCCAGCATCTCGATCCGGATCGTGTCGCCGAAACGCATGAAGTTCGTCACCGGCTCGCCATGCTCGATGGTCTCCAGGCAGCGCTGCTCGGCGATGCAAGAATAGCCCCTGGACGCATCCCGGTTCGACACTATGCCCGAACCGACGATGCTGCCGGCCCGCGCGTTACGCGTCTTGCACAGGTGCGCAATTAACTGCGGGAAATTGAAAGCCATATCGAGGCCGGCGTCGGGCTGGCCGACGGGACGGCCGTTCCAGATTGAGCGCAGCGGCAGGTGGACTTTGCCGCCGCACCAGGCGTCGCCCAGCTCGTCCGGGGTCACGGCCACCGGCGAGAAGCTGGTGGCTGGCTTGGACTGGAGGAAGCCAAAGCCTTTCCCCAGCTCGGGCGGGATCAGGTTGCGCAGCGAGACGTCGTTCGCCAGCATGAGCAGCCGGATCTGGTCATGGGCCTGGTCGGGCGTGGCGCCCACCGGCACGTCGCCGGTGATCACGGCCACCTCGGATTCGAAATCGACGCCCCACTCCTCGTGCGCGAGCATGATGTCGTCCATAGGGCCGAGGAAATCGTCGCTACCGCCCTGGTACATCAGCGGATCTTCATGAAACGAGGGCGGCATCTCGGCGCCGCGTGCCTTGCGCACCAGCTCCACGTGGTTGAGGTAGGCCGAGCCGTCGACCCACTGGAAAGCGCGCGGCAGCGGCGCCATGCAGCGCGCCGGATCGAAGTCGAAGGCGCGGCGCGCGCGGCCGGCGTTGAGCTCGGCGTACAGCGCGTCGAGCTGGGGAGCGATGAAGGGCCAGTCATCGAGCGCCGCCTGCAGGGTGGGGGCGATGCCGTCGGCGATGTGGGCGGTCTTGAGGTCGCGCGCGACCACGGCCAGTTGGCCGTCGCGCGACCCATCCTTGAGAGTGGCAAGTTTCATGGGCGCTATTGTAGCGCCCTGGCCTGACGCTTAGCCGTACTCGACCTGACGGTGCAAGCGCCGGCCAGCAACGCTCTCGACGACGCCTTGCCTGGCCCGTGGCTGACAGGCTTTTCTTACTTCATCGCCTCGCTAGTCATGGGACCATGCTCATGCAGATCGGAGATCGCTGTCCCGATGGCTGTCCGAGGCACTGCGCGCTGGGCCGTGTCAACCATGAGGTAGCGCTTGACACGTGCCTGCATCGGCACCACAAATTTTTCTTGGGAAATGACGCAAGTGATCACCAGCGGAACAAGATAGAGCGGATAGACGATCAGCGCCTGCTGCATGTCCTGCCCTGCCGAGATTGCTGAAGACAGCGATGCCGACTGCGCACTGAGGAATCCGGCCGTGACTTTCTCCACCTTGGAAAACAACTGGAACAGCGGCACGTGCAGGAAAAACATGGGCAGCGAGGCACTGCCGAGGCGCGCGCCCCAATATTTCACTATCGTGCTGACCGACGCCGAAGGCGCGGAGGCACAAAGCCATACTAAGGCGAGCGCTGCCGGAAAATATATGCCGTTGTTGATGACATGGTAGTTTTGCAGACCTGTCATGCGCAGGTAAGCCGCACCGACGAACGTGGCCATCGCCATCGCGCCGAGCAGGGCAAGATGATGTGATTGCGGCTTGAGCTTGCGCATGCGTGTAAACAGCATGCACAGGACCATGCCAGAAAGAAATAAAGGCAGGCGAATCAACGGATTGTGATGCAGCAGGCCATCGGTAAATAGGTCATTCCGGTGCAGAAGATCAGCGACAACGCCGGGCAAACAGAAGAATACGCCCAGGATCGCCAGGCCAAGTGCAGGCGACTTCAAGCGGTACAGTTTTGGTGCCACGAAGGGGAACAGGGCGTAATAGCACCCCAGGGCCGAGAGCGACCAGGACGGGCCATTCAAGATGAGATAGTAGGGATTCCAGGCGTTCAGCAGTGCCAGACTGGCAGCCATTGCCAGGAAAAGGTCGCCCTGGTCCAACATGCGGGTTTCGAGGCCAAGCGTATCTACTGGCACGCTGATCCCACCGCGCGCATAAATCGTCAGGAATGCGGGAATCAGTGCCAGAAATAGACCGATAAGGTGCAGCGGATACAGGGACGAAAAACGTGCGACAAAAAAGGTTTTCTTGTTCATGTAGCGCGCGTCCTTAAGAACGACGTAAACATGCGTCAGCAGGAAACCCGAAAGCACGAAAAATACGGTGGTCGCCATATTGCCCAGGTCGAGGGCGGCCCCGATCCAGGTGTTTTCGAGCAGCTGGTAATGGCCATTCAGCGTATGGTATTGGACGATGTAGAGCGCCAGACCAAACCGTAGCCAGTTCAGCGCCCAAAATTCTTTTTCCTTCATGGCAATACTTTATGGATTCCCAAGGTTGTCACAGGTTTGTCACCTGCGTCATATCAAGCTGCTTACAATTTCGTGAAATTTGGTGAATTTTTAGCAGCAGACTTTCTATTAAATTTGCATTATCATTAGATGCCGCGTCTTTACACAGCTATAACAAAAGTTAACTGTATTATCGGCTGGCAATAATAAAGCGACAAAGAAATATTGTGCAGTCGTTGTTTAGTTGCAACTTCTGGAGCTGTTGCGTTAGCAAATCAGTTATAAAATTACATAAAATTAATGTTAAATATCAATAAGTTGGAGCAAGTACGCAATGCTCACGGTACAAATCAGTCTTTCAAACCTGTAATGACGGGGTTACTTGCTTTCTGCGCCATCCTGCTCGTCGGTTGCGGCGGCGGCGGAGGCGCAGTCAGAAGCGAGGCAGCGCAAAATACACCCGAAATCGTTGATCCGTCAGTGCCTCTGGTGAGTGCGGGAACGTGGGTCGTCATGGGGTCGTCTACCGCAGCAGGCAATGGTGCAACCCCTGGCAATCGATGGACCGACCTTGTACAGAACAGTTTGTCGGGCCGCGGTGCGGTTTTCGCTAACATCGCAAAAGGGGGTGCCGTTACCTATCAGGGCTTAAGCGCCAACTCCCCTGCCGTGCCGAATCGTCCGCCACCGGATCCGGCGCTGAATATCGACCAGGCACTGTCACGTAATCCGGTCGCACTGCTGGTGTCGTATCCGACCAACGATATCGCGCATGGTTACAGCGCCGACGAAGACGTCAAGAATATCCTGACGATTCGTAGCACGGCACTCAACAGGAAAGTGCCGGTGTTGGTGCTGTCGACCCAGCCCCGGGATCTGACGGATGCGCAACTGGCGCAGTTGCAGCAGATCGACGTGCAGCTTTCGACTGCCGTCGGAGCTTGTTTCGTCAATGTACGCGGCCTGTTGGCGGGCCCGGATGGCCGTATCGCGCCGATGTACAATTCGGGCGACGGCATCCATCCCAACGATGCCGGTCATCGGCTGATCGCGGATACCGTTCTCAAGACGATCAGCAGCAAGACCTGTATCAGGACGAATTGATCGCGTATCCTCCGACGCGTGAAATGAACAATGGCCGCAATCGAGGCATTGTCGTTTTTTTCGGCTAGGGTCTGTCTGACTTAACTTATTAGAGGATGTAGACAAAATCAACCTTTATAAGCGAGCCTGCTGAGTAGCATACGCGCCTCGGCCAGCCAAACTCAAGCCGCCGATACAGCAAGCTTGCGGTCATGATGCATCACTGTGCGGCGCCAGCGTTCGGTCCATGCGTGGGTTCGTTCGACGCCCCACCGCTCGGGCAGGATCGTGAATCCTGAGTTGATAACAGCAGTCGGCTCAGGTGCCATCTTGGGATCATGCAGCGTTCCGATCCTGCTGTTACCTGGACGACGAACGACTTCGACACGAATATGATGAGACTCCTCGATGTCATGTGCGCATTTTCCGCCGTATGCGCCATCGGTATAAAGCTTTTCCAGCCGAGGGCTCTTGGCGCATGCTTGCGCAACCACGGCAGCGGCAGCCTCCCGATCCTGGACGCTTGCGGCAGTTACAGTGACGGCAATGAGCAGTCCCATCGTATCAACGACGAGATTGCGCTTTCGCCCTTTGACCTTCTTGCCTGCATCGAATCCGCTTTCGCCACCCTGCGGTGAGGCGCGAGTGGATTGCGCATCGATCACCGCTGCAGTTAGCATACTGGCACGCCCCATACGTGCACGCCATTGTTCGCGTAGCCGGTCATGCATCTGCTCGAATATGCCGGCTGCAACCCAGCGCGAAAATGCTTTGTAGACCGCCTGCCAGGGTGGAAACGTCTCGGGTAACAGCCGCCAGGCGCAGCCCGTGCGCAGCACATACGAGCACGCATTCACGAGATCGCGGCGACTGTAATGCACAGGCGTTCCTCGTTGTCCCGGCACTCGCTCGAACAAATCAGCCACCAGTTCCCATTCGGCGTCTGTCAGGTTGATACTGTACGGCGATATGTCCTCGCGTCGGTGAGCTGCCGTGTAGCCATCCCGTTTGGCCCTCGGCTCGTTCCGTACATGCCCTGCGCACTGGCTTGAGCCGTACGATGCCTTGCGCACGCAGCACACGACGAATCGTTGCATCGCAGACGCGTAACCCACATCGGTGGTGTAACTCGTCGGCGATTTCCTGCAACCTGGCCTGAGCGCGCTGCTTCACGATATCGTGCAAAACCGCGATATGCTCTGGTTTCAACGCCGGCGGCCTGCCGCCGACGTTGCTTGACGGCTCAGTGCCGTCGAATAGATCTCTCGTCGCCATGGCATGCTCCTTCCACATTGAGACAGCATGCCACAGCAACGTTGTTAATTTTGTCTACACCCTCTTAGTCGATTTATGTTTCAGTTCGCTCTCCAAAACCATGTTAGTCACGGCCGTTTGACTCTTCGGAATAACTAAAAAGAGCGCGCCGGGTGAAGCCCTGCAAGCTTGCCGCCACCGCAGCGCTGAAAAGGTTGGTGGCTGAACGATTGGTAGACGACTGGTCACCGCACCAGGTTCTGGTTGGCATGCGAAGAACCATGGTACCCATCCGGAAATGCAAATCTCCCATGAGACGATCTACCGAAGTCTGTTCATTCAGATTCGCGGTGTCCTCAGGAGAGAACTGATCTCGTGTCTACGTAGTCGTCGGACGATGCGTCGAGGGTATTTTTGCGATCCGCGTAGTCCATGGCAATGAGGAACGAACGAGAACACTAACCGGTTGCTACGTCAGTATTTCCCTTCCCCGACGGGACCAATCTGGCTGAATTTTCGCACGCGAATCTGAACGAGATCGCGTACAAGCTGAATAGCTGGCCTCGTAAAGCGCTTGCCTACGCGACACCAATTGATAAACTAGCGGAAGCGTTGCATTGATCGGTTGAATCCATCACAGCTTTTTTTCAGCTGATCCCGCTCCATCTTGAACTTGCTGACCTCTTTATGCAGCAGCGCTATTTCCGCGTCCTGAGCTGTTATTTTACCGTTGCCTGCAAATTCCCCTCGGGCTGCTCGCGACGCTCGCGCACCCAATTGTGCAGTACATTCTCGTGTACATCCCGGACCTTGGCGGCTTGGCGTATCGGGACGCCGCGTTCCTCAACCAACTTCACCGCCTCAAGCTTGAAGTCGCGGCTAAACCGCCTTCTTACTGCCATTGATTCCTCCTGACTCCATTTTCTACCTTAACTTGGCGACTGTGGAATCGGCAGCAGGCCAGCGAGTGCCTGCTGCTTGGTAAGAATTTTGTCGATGTAACTCCTAGTCTTTTTTCTTCGTTTGCAGTGCGTTGCCATCTAAAGATATAATCTTTAGAATTTTTGCAGTCCATCTCGTCTTTGCAGCTTTGGCCGTCCGAGCTTCGCCAATACGGAAAGCAGACTAACCACCAAATACGCATTAAATAAATCTAACTTGAGGAATGGACATAGCATTAAAGTATATTCACATCTCCCATATAGTTATTGAATATTTAGTGTTGTTGTGATTTCATCGTTCGTTGTATAAGGGATTCAAAATGGTTCCAATTGACCAAGGCATTAAAAATTCTGTTGTTTATGATCGATACAATTCTATTGAGCTTTTGAGGTTTATTGCTGCCACAGCCGTTGTTTTTGTTCATATTCCAATTATTGGAATTGGACATTTCGGCGTGGATATCTTTTTTGCCATAAGTGGTTTCGTTATGCTGCTCTCAACGGAAAATTCTACTGAAAATTTTTTCCTCAAGAGAATTATTCGAGTGACTCCAACTTATTATTTGTTTACTCTTTTTGTTTTTCTGATCGCCCTTAGTTATCCCTCCTTACTGAATAACACTAAAGCTGATTTTTTACAGTTATTAAAGTCTTTCTTCTTTATTCCATTTGATAAAAACGGCGCAGGTCATTATCCAGTATTATTTCTAGGCTGGACCCTTAATTACGAAATGTTTTTTTACTTCTTATTTGCAGTAGCTTTAAAATTCAATTATAGTTATAGATCGGTATTAGCGACCTTCCTACTTTCGATTGTTTACTTGAGTACTCAAAATATTAAAGAGCTACCACTGTCTGCATATTCATCAAATATAGTTTTTGAGTTTGTTTTGGGTATGATTGTGTACGAGTTTCATGTTAAAGCCAACTATAAAAATGCTTTATATATGACAATTTTGATCGTAAGTTCATTATTTTTTGCACACGATCATGGAGGTAGATTTTTCAACTTTGGACTGGCTTCGGCCTTATTTGTGTTTTCCTGCGTGCATTTTCTTAAAGGGAAAAGTCTACCTAACTATGTTCCTTTGTTGGGTGGCTATAGCTATGCACTATATCTTACCCATCCGTATATTATCCAGTTTTTTGATAAGGCAACCAAATGGTTCTCATTAGGCGTCTTTTATCAAGCTGCCGCTTTGGTCTTGACACTTGTTTTGGTAAATTTGGTAGCCTTGTGCGTATATAAATTTATTGAAATTCCGACTACGAAATTCTTTCGCTCTCGATTGATTCAGGCTAAGTAGTTTTTGACAATATAAGATGCTTTATATTTCTCGATTTGTATTTCTGAATTAAGGCGTGAGAGACGGTTTAATAAATATCTGAAACGCGTTATTTGCAGCAGCAAAAACACGGCGCAATGAAAATCATTGTTTCCCGCACATCGAGGCGCTGCTCGTAGTCTTGGACAAGACGGCGAAAGCGCATTAGTCATACAAAAGTGCGCTTGACGTCTTACCGTCACGGCTGTGCCTGAAAGCGATCCAGGCCTTGGAATCCACGCACGACTTCGACGGTAAAGTCGAGATAGGCCGCCTTGTTCAATAAGGCGCCTCGATGTTAAGCGGCATCACCGAACAAATGTTTGCCCCATGACCAACCTGTGGCCAGGACTTCGAGGACCAATTGTGCACCTGACGAATCGGCGATGTCGGCAGGCGTCATTTACCGCCAGCAGTCGCCCATTGGTATCGACTACGATATGTCATTTGCGGCCGCTGATCTTCTTGTGTGCGTCGCAACCGCTCTCACGCGCCTAGGGTCAATCTGACTGAACGAAGCCAATCCAGAAATGTCAGACGGCGATGAGCCGAACTGGCCTTACCGAAAAGCAGTGGCGGCAATTGGAACCTCATCTGCCGCCCAATCCGCATCGTGGCCATGCTTATGTCGAGCATCGGCGCCTGATCAATGGCATCTTATGGCGCCTACGTACGGGCGCGCGTTGGGGTGACATCTCGCCGCACTACAGACCCTGGCAGACTTGTTACGATCGATTTGTGCGCTGGTCGCGCAATGGCACTTGGCAGCGCCTGCTCAAGGTCATGCAAGCAGCAGCCGATGAGGCCGGCCTGATCGATTGGGATGGCGCCGCGCTCGATGCGACACACGTGAAAGCCCACCGCAGTGCTTCCGGAGCACGAAAGAAGATGCCTGCTGCGGAAAAAAGGAGGCCATAACCGATGAGTGGTTGGGCCGATCTCGAGGCGGCATCACCAGCAAGATTCATCTTTGCGCAGATGGCCATGGGTTGCCACTGTCTATTCTCGTTACCGCAGGCCACTGCAGCGATGCGGCTAACGTCGGGCAGGTACTTGATGCCATCTGTGTGCAACGTGCCGGTCGGGGCCGTCCACGAAAACGCCCTATTTCCGTGCGCGTGGACCGCTCTTACGGCGCACGTCATTGCCGACAACAGAATCGAGCTCGATACATCAGGTGCATTTGTCGAGAGCGCTAGGATGCGCGCAAAAATCGCTTACGCAAAGGCCGCCGGGGCGGCCCGCCACCACGCTTTGACGCCTAGAAGGTGCCCAGCAGTCCAACGCCGACCACGTTCTGATAGTAGTTGTAGTCGATCATGCTCTGGCCATAACCCGAGAAGTATTGGGCGTAGCCCTTGATATGGCCAACCAGCGGGAAGGCCCAGCTCAGCTGGACTGCGCCCTTCTCGGTCGAGAAATTGCGGCGTATCAGGGCCGAGTAATCGTGGCCGTTGTTGCGGTAGGTGACGTTCAGGTCGCCGCGGCCC
>Ga0265780_10001215_pt1 | contig 37286 bp, 54 predicted proteins | sample P1T30metagenome_FD_192432 | JGI IMG/M metagenome (GOLD analysis project Ga0265780, IMG submission 192432) | Plant litter microbial communities from East Loma Ridge, Irvine, California - P1 T30 | ecosystem: Environmental > Terrestrial > Plant litter > Unclassified | place: USA: California...
TAACTCGCTGGTACACAGGGTGCACATCCCCGTTGTGCCGGTTAAATTAAATGATAGTGCTAAGTATGTAGAACTGTCTGTAGAGTGCTTGCGGACGAGGGTTCGATTCCCTCCGCCTCCACCAGTACACTGTTAGAAATCAAGCACTTACGTGCTTGATGGAGTCATAAGTTGGGGTTGTTTGGGGCTGAATTAGCCCCGCAATGACAACAGAATGACAGCATGATCAGGGCGCCCCGAGTAACTTCGCGGCGCCCTTTTTCTTTCCGTACACTTCTTCGGCGCGGGCGCCGGCATTCTGGTCGGCGTCCGGCATCCACCGGCCGTAGCGCCGGATGATCATAGACCAGTCCGCATGCCCCATCTGCTGCGCGACCCACATCGGGTGCTCGCCAGATGACAGCATCATACTCGCATATGTATGGCGAGTTTGATAAGGGTAGCGATAGCGCACCTTTGCCCGCTTCAGGGCCCATTGCCACAGCGTCTTGCGGATCGGCTGGTCGCCGATCCAGCGCTCCAGGGTACGCGGGTTCTGGAACACTTCTTCCCCCTTGAGGTATGTGTGGGCTTTCTGCGCCACCAGCGCCTCGGTCGCCATCGCCAACAATTTCACGTCGCGCCGCCCGGCATCCGTCTTCGGGACCTCCGGACCCTCGGAAAACTGGGTCTGCGCCTTCGACACGCGCACCGTGCCGCGCAGAAAATCGATATCGTTCCAGTCGAGTGCCACCAGCTCGGACGTGCGCAGCCCGGTCCAGAAGGCGAACTGGATCAGGTTGCGCCCCTGCCCTTCCAACGCCGCCAGGATGGCCGACTGCTCGACGCGGTCGAACGGGTCGATTTCGTCTTCAGCCACCTGGACCACCTTTTTCTTCTTGTAGGTGTATCCGGACAGCGGGTTGACCTCGATCAGCTCGGCGTCGACGGCGGCCTCGAGCGCAGCGCGCATCACGCTCTGGATATTGCTGAGCGTCTTATTGCCGGCCGGGTACCCGATCAGTTTGTCACGCATGTGCTTGCGCTTGAATTCCGACAGAGGCATCTTGCCGAACCACGGGTCGAGCTTGCCCATCACGATCTTGCGGTAGGTCTCGTAGCTGCTGGACTTACGCTCGATCTTTTGCTCGTCCAGCCATTTGTCCAGCCAGTCGCCGATGAGCATCCGCTCGCCCGGTTCCGCCTCCGCTTCCTGGAAGCGGGCCGCGATCTTCGATTCCGGGAACGAGCCCCGGTAATCGAAGGTGCCGGCAGCGATCGCGTGCAGGATCGCCGCGCGGTGCTGCGCCGCCCGATTCAGGTTAGCGGCGGTGGGCTTGAGGGGGACCCTTTCCCGACACCGGACGCCCTTATACATAAAGCTGATTTCGATACTGCTTTCCGACGCAGCTTTAACACCCCGCCCGTCTCTACCCATTTCTCATACCCTTCTGTACTGATCAGGATCCGGCCATCGGGGGCCTTGATCCATATTTTGCTTTCCGGCCAGATGCCGTCGCGGATCTTGGTCCGGATGGCGTCTTCGGTATAGCCGGACTCGGCCGAAAATTTCGGAATTGTCACATAGCGCAGCATTTCACCTCCCTATTCCATCCGTCAGCGAAAGCCGGCCGGATCCGCGCCCGGCAGCGCCGACGCATTCCGCCAACCTTCCAGCCGCATGGCCACCTGCTCGATCGTGACGTCGCCCATCAAGAATTCCTGCATCATCTGGCGGAAGCGCGAGTCGTCCGCCAAGCTGCTGGTGCTGGCGCCGACCTGGTCGATCTCCAGCAACTTGGCCACCGTCGCGGCCGTGCCCACCGTCACGTAGCGCTGCGGCGCCGTGCCCGGGATCGGAATTACCGCGCTATCGGTCCCCTCATACCTCATCAGCTCCAGCGCCGTGGCGAGCAGGCGGATTCGCTTCGCCTCCCGGAGCGCTTCAATCATTTCGTTCACGATCCAATTTCCTTTTCATCTGCGGCCATGGCCTGGCGCAAGTAGCCGGCCTTGCGGTATCCGGACAAGAGCGACTCAATCTCCGGAGAAAATTCGCCGCTCGACTGCCCTGTCGCTCGCGGGTCACGCCGTGGCGCAAGGCGGGCGCGCAGTTCAGCAATCTCTGCCTCCATCGCGCGCTCCACATCAGTCGGCGCGTGCAGCGGGAAGTCCGCGCCCACGCCGATCCGTTCGCGCCAGGTCCTGATCCTGTTTTTATTCGCCATGCCGTTCCTTTGCCCTTCCGGGCGTCCTATTCGATTTGTATTCCAGCTGCAGCTTGTCCTCGGCGCGCCGGCGCAGCGCCTGCTGCAGCTCCAGGTCAAGGCGCATGATCGTCACCTGCTCGAACAGCGCTCGAGCCATCTGCTCGTCGCTGCCGTACATGGCGCGGGTCTGTTCGAAGGTTGCGCTCATAATTCAGCTTCCGAAAATAGGCGCGGCTGTACTGCGCCGTTCTGGTAGACGGTGTCCATGATCGTAGTTGCGATCGGCTCGTCGCCCTCCCAGCCCTGCGGCCAGGTGCCGGCCGCGATCAGCTCGCGGATCCGCGCCTCTTCTTCGCCATTGATTAAGTCGATCTCAGGGCGCCCCAGCGCCCGCGCCGCAGCGTTGATCTTGGTCTGGATCGTCAGCACCCGGTCGAGGCCCATCTGGCGCGCCTCCAGCGTGATCGGCCCCATGCGTTGCGGGTTCTTGGCGATGCTGCCGTCCTTCAGTAGCTCGGCGCCCGCCTTCCGCAGGCGGTGCTGTGGCTCGCGCAGTTCGCGCCACAACGGTCGCAGGCCCTTGAGCGGCGCCAGGTAGCTCCAGGCCGGCAGAAGCAACACGCTATCGAGCGCCTTGTCCTCCTGGGCCAGCGCACAGCCGATGCAGCCGGTGCGGGCGTTGATCTCCTCGGCCTCGTCGCCGCCGTACGCGTCCGCGATCATGGCGGTCGACCAGTCGCCAAATTCGACCGCCGGCGCCCAATGCTTCAGCCATTCCCATACGTGGCAAACGCGCCAGTGCAACAGCGGCGCCAGGGTGGCCAGTCGGCCACGCAGGCCCTTCGCGTTCGGCAGGACCTGCTGATACCAGCCCTGGCCGCACTCGGCCCCATCCTTTCCGCAGCTCATCTCGATGCGGCGGTCGCGGATCGCGCTCTCTCCCTGGCGCACGCCGGTGATCATCAGGATCTGGCCATCCAATTGGTCGAGGCGGTCACGCAGCGCCTGCTCCATCGGGTCGATCTTGATCTGGCGCGTGCACCACCGTAGAGTGTTGTTGTTCGGCGGCGGCACGCCGCGGCCCAGGATGTAGACCATGAAGCGCTTGTCCATCGGTGCAGTCACCACCTCGACGCGGATACCGCGCTCTTCTAGTTCGTCCATGATGTGGCGCGCGGCGATCGCCAGCGGCGGCAGCTCCTGGCGCGTATCGGCGTAGAACACCGTCAGCGTCTTCGGACGCCGAATCTTGCCGGTGTCCAGCAGGTACATGATCAGGGTCAGCGTGGCCGAGCTGTCCTTGCCGCCCGACCAGGCGATACCCCAGTGATCATGGTCGGCGCCGTAGGCCTGCAGCGATTGGATCGTCAGCTCGATCGATTCTGTCATCTGCAGGCGGCGCGCGCTGGCGCCGAAGATGTCGATTTGGCTCATGCCGTTGCTCCCTTCTGCGGCCCGTCCGCCAATATCTCGATTTCTGAACTATCGATGCCACCGGAAATACCGCTCAGGTAGACGGTCATGGTCTGCTCGCCACCATCCCGATACAGCGTCAGGGTGTGGATGAACTTCTTGACGCCGCCATACAGCACTGGCCTGCAGCAGTGGGCCGATTTCAGCAGCAGCAGGTGGTGCTTATAGACTTCCGGATCGAGCGGCTCGGATTGGTCGCCCGTTACGAGAATCGACATGTTGTTCTCCGGTAGGTTTTGGTGAAGGCCTGGTTGACGCAGTGCCCGCGGCGCAGCACCGCGCGCGCCAAGTGCGCCCGATCGGCATGGCTGCTGTCCGCCTGGCGCAGCAGCCCGAAGTAGCTGTTGGCCACCTGGTGCACGTCGACCAGGTCCGCAGTGCGGATCCGCTCGACGGCCTGGCCCACAGTGCGCCGGCGCGTCCTGGTGTGCCAGGGCTTGATCACGTGGCCGACGAAGTCCACGCCCCGCGCCACTGGCTGCAGGATGGTCTTCGCCGGATTCAGGCGCGCGCCCAGCGTCGCCGGCAGGAAGGCGTCGATCCCGGCCAGTGCCGCATTCAGCCACTGGGGCGATTCGTGCAGCAGGATGAAGTCGTCGACGTAGCGCACGTAGTGGCGCGCACGTACCTGGTGCTTGGCGAACTGGTCGAGCGCGTTCAGGTAGATGTTGGCGAAGAACTGGCTGGACAGGTTCCCGATCGGCAGGCCCAGGTGGTCGGGCTGGCTGGCCAGGCGCTTGTGCGGCGGCACGCGCTCGAGCAGCTGCGGGTCGCCGCGCAACTCGAAGTCCAGGCGCGGATCGTGGAACAGGATCACGCCGGCGAGCCACAGCCACCACGGTTCGGTGACGCGCGCGGCGATCTGCGTCCACAGCACGGATTTATCGATCGTCACGAAAAAGTTTGCGAGGTCGCACTTCAGGTACCACAACGGCCGGCTCCAGTTCTCGGATGCGCTACGGATCTTCGCCTCGAGGCGCCACGCCGCGTACAGCGTGCCGCGGCCCGGGATGCAGGCGCAGGTGTCGCTGATGAACGAGCGGTAGAAGCGCGGCGCGATGCGGTTGTACAGCAGGTGGTGCACGATCCGGTCGCGGAAGTCGGCCGCCCAGACTTCGCGCGCCTTCGGGCGCGTGACGACGAAGCAGATCGACTGGCCGGGCCAGTAGGTGCCGTCCAGCAGCTCGTCGCGCAGGCGCGCCAGGTTGCGTTCCTGGTCCTGCTCGAAGGCGGCGGCGCTGGCCGAATTGCGTTTGGTCTTGCGGCAATCGAGGTAAGCCCGCACCAGGTCCTCGAAAGAAAAGTCAGCATGGTGGCGACCGGGATAATCTGCGGACCGCGCGGGCGCGGAGCTCGGCCGACTTGTTGTTGTTGTTCTGGTTGCCGTTGTTGAAGTTCTGGTTCCAGGCATAGTCATCGTTGGCAGCGTGCTGCGGTTATTCGTGCTATCTACGTCGCCCCGCCGAAGGCCGCGGTGGCCGATCAGCAGGGAAACTGCGCCAGACCTGCCCGAACTATGTCGGGTGGTATCTGCGGTGCGCATGGCGGTGGCCTTTTGGGCCAGCGGCACGACCAGATTAAAAGTTCGCACAGTCATGGTGGCCGTGACCATCACGAAGCGGGCGACGTTGCGGAGCGGCGCCATCCACTGGCCTGCTTGCCGATGCTGGTGGTCAGCTCGACCGCCCGGGCGTACTGCTTGACCGCGATCAGGCGCTTGTCGCGCGAGAGCCGCAGCAGCAGTTCCGCCACCTGCAGGCGCTCGATAAGCCCCTGCAGGTGCGGTGCCTTCTCCCGCGCCGTGTTGGCGCGGAATACCAGGACCGTGATCTCGACGACTTCGTCGCGAATCTTCCCGCCGAGCGATGCCTTGAAATCGCGGGGCATGTTCTTGGCGAGGTCGGTGACGACGTCGAGGAGGTCATAGGCGGCCCTGTAGATCGGCAGCTGGGTGTGGAGTGCCATGCTGATAAAAAGCTAAATTACTGAATGGTTAATCTGCGGACCGCGCGGGCGCGGAGCTCGGCCGACTTGATGTCGCTGTTCTGGTCGCCGTAGCCGAAGTCCTGGAGCCAGGCATAGTCATCGATGGCAGCGTGCTGCTCGCTGGACCAGTAGTAGCGCTCTTCGAACTGGCCCTTCAGATTCGCGAACAGCAGCGACTGCTCGCGCCGCGTCGGCAGCTCGCCGCCGGCTTTGGCGGCGAATTCCTTCGCCTTCGACCAGGTGACGTCGTCGACGTCGCCGGGCAGCAGGATCAGGTGGTGCGACGGCGTGCCGTCTTCGTCCAGGACGATCCCGGCGTAGTGCTCGTCCGGGCGCAGCTCGATCTCGGTTTCCGCGATGCGCACGGCGCGCAGCGGCTGGGCCTTGAACGCCGCGATCATGTCGGTCAGCTCCTGGAACTCGCTGCCCAGTTTCTGGTGCGCGGCCTCGATGGCCGCGAGGGTGGTAGGGGTCATGCTCGACTCCGAAAAATAGATGAAGGGTTAAATTGCGAATCTGCGGACCGCGCGGGCGCGGAGCTCGGCCGACTTGCCGTAGTAGCCCTGGTTGCCGTCGTCGAAGCCCTGGCCCCAGGCACAGTCATCGTAGGCAGCGTGCTGCGTGCTCGACCAGTACCATTCCGCCTCGAAGGCCTGCTCGCCGCCTTCGACGAAGCCCTCGACGGTGGTCTGCGCCGGCAGGTCGCGGCTGTAGGCGACGGTCGGCGGCACGGCCGACGCGTTCACGCCGTTGCGGCCGTACAGGTAGTTGGCGCGCTTCGTCGGCTTCAGGTTGCGGTACAGGATCTCGAGCTCGTCCTGGCTTGGGATGTACCAGTCGGTGTAGCCGTCGATCTCCAGGCCCTGGGCCCAGGCGGCCAGATCGCTGCCGGCCGCGGCCATGGCCATCGTGTTTGCACGGCCGTCGCTGTAGCTGTCGGCGCTGACGACTCGCTCTTCCGAACCGAGCCAGGCGATGTCATCGCGCTCGCCCAGGGCTCTCGGGGCAACGACCAGGGCGTACGGCACGCCGCCCAGCATGATGCGGCCGGCCAAGAAGCCGCCGCCGATCTTGTCGCCGATATCGCCAGGCAGGGTGTCGGCCGCAGGTTGAATTTGCTGTTGCATGTCCATCGTTTCTCCTCGTTGTGGTTGGTAGGCACCGGGGTGCCCGATTTCCGAAAGCCGGAAGCGGCTTCCGCTTTGCCCGACTGGGCAATATTCAAGATGCGACTCGTCCGGCAGCACCGCGCAGCCTGGGCAGCGGCCGTCGCGCCCCGGGCAGGCGCCGGCATGCGGCTCGCCCGGTTCGGCGCAGCAGCCCGGGCAGGCCAGGTCGACGGCCGGCAGCTGCTCGGCCAGCTGGCCGATAGCGCGCTCGGTGTCGATGCACAGCAGGCACAGGTGCGCGTGGTGCAGCTCGATCCGCTGGTGGTCGTCCTGCAGGCGGCGCAGCAGGCGGTGCAGGCTGACCAGGGCTTCGGGCGAGAATTTGGCGTTGTCCATCACCGGGCTCCCGTTTCGGCGCCGCCGGTGCTGCAGGGGCGGGCCAGCAGCTTGCGCAGCGCGCTTACCATCTGGTCTTCCCGATATGCCTCCAGCGAACCAGTAAGGAACGCGGCGAAGGTGCGCGCCCTGAAGTCGACGTCGTCCGGCACTTCCTTGACCGCATCGGTGGCGCAGGAAATGACCAGGTCGCGGATCTGCTTGGCGGTGGTCATGGCATCAGCTCCTCGAGCAGGCGGCCCAGCAGGAGAATCGCGCCCATGGCGGAAAACACGACACCCGGGTGCTCGTCGGTCCAGTCGATGCGGTACAGCAGCAGGAAGCGCAGCATGATCACCACTCCCGGATCAGGTTGCGGCGGCCGATCAGCTGCACCTGGTGCTGGCGCTGCAGCTGAGCCGCGGCGCCGCGGGTGACGGTGGTGGCGCGCGAACGGCTACCGCGCAGCTGGCGCTCGATCCGCCACAAGGCGGCCGGCTTGGCCAGCTTGCGCGCCAGGCGGCGGGCGATGCGGCCGGTAATGAGGAAAGGCTTCATGCAGGTCTCCAAAGTGGCGGCTCGGCGGATGCTGAGCTCGCTGCGATGGACTGACTATACGATTACGTATTGTTGATGTCAATGCGAAAACGCATAATTTTTTTGGCGGACGATACAGAGATGTATCGGCCGGGGGGGATGGACGTGAAAAAGCCCGCGCTATGACGGGCTCTGGGTGAGGCGAGCTGCGGCGGCCTAAGTGCCTGACATCTCGTGCTGCATGCGTTCCGCCAGGCCTCCAAGGCACGACTCGATTGCTTGTTTGTCGTCAGCGCTTAAGGTTATTTTGAACGCGATTATCCTGTCATATCGATCCGCTGGATAACGCAAAGAAATTTGCATGGGCTCGCCGTTTGTTATTGCCCAAATCATTTTTATGGCTGCCGGTACGTCTGCACCGCCAATCATATAACCCGGATCATCGGATTTAATATATTTGGTCGGCTTTAGCGTTAAATTATCATCGCGCTTAGCCAGCCAGAATGAATCCGGGCCGGGAGTTTTTATTTTTAATTTCGAGATGTCCCAGCCCTTTTTCTTATCGAATGGAATCGATTGTTGGCCAGCCTTCATTAATGCGAAAGCATCCTTATACATTGTAACGCTGAAATCATAAGCAAAAGAATTGGCGGCACCTTCCATGGCTACCGCGACGATTCGAATGCCGCAGGATGTAAAGCCTTTTTCGTCCCGATTAATGTTGGGTTGAGGCGAGGCCGCATCCGCATTGAACACGGTTTGTGCCATGGACGATCCGAAGGCGAATAGTAAAGAAGCAGCAAGCAAGATTTTCATAGGTTATTATTCAATCCCGTCTCAATCAGGAAATATTTCCTCATTCCAATCCACATCGTAGATTGATAGCAGCTCAAGCAAATAAGGAAGTGCGTCGAATTCTGCCACCGCCCTCGCGCTATTCCAAGAATTGTCGTCACGCGCCACCAGCATTACCGGCAATCGAAATCTTGGCTGCAAATCTGCAATCAGCGGCCCCGCTATATCCCAGCTTAATTGCCGAGGTTCCACCAGTACTACCGCCATGCGCATACCGCGTAGACGTTGAATCGTGTGCAGCATTAAAACCTTTCCGTTTCCTTCCGCACTACTCGGCCGATCGCAATGCAAGTCTCACCCCGGCAGCTTTTCTTGTGATACTTCCGCTGGTCAGCGTTATCTGACGTCAGCCACCACTGGCCGGCATCGCGCATCAGGCGCTTTACGACCGGCTCGCCCTCATAGTTGATCGCGAACACCGCGCCGTCGACCAGCTGCTTGTCAGCAGTGTTGATCACGACCAGGTCACCTTCGTAAAACGTCGGCTCCATGCTTTCGCCGCGGACCGTGATTGCAATCAGCTTGTCTCGGTGATATCCACGGCGCTCCATCCAGTCCGTCGGCACCGTTGTTGTAGATCCATCATACGGCTCCGGCTCGACCTCGAAACCACTCAGGCCGGCCGTTAGGCGCAAGCGCACCTTCGGGATAATCGTCAGGCGCGGGTCATCCTGGTCGGCCCCGTCCACCCGCATGTAACTGCCGGGCCGTAAGCCGGTCACGCCTTCTGCTGGAATGGATAGGTCACGATCCCGCATATCTGCCACTGTCACCTGAAAGTAGTCAGCCAGCGGCTGAAGCGTCTTCGTACGCGGGTCATTGCTCTCGCCCGTCAGGATCCGATGAATGGTTGGCTGCGGCACGCCGGTCACGCGCTGAAGCTCGTACGGGCTCGTCTTCCTCTGGGCTATCAGCCACTCGAGGTTCTTTCTCAGATGGGATTGAGTGTTGCTCATCTCGCAAATATGCGGCAACGCATACATTGGTGCAATCCTTTATGCGGTTTCGCATTGACAGCGATACGCTTTCGTATAGAATGATCGGAAACAACCCACCGATCACGACCATGACCCTTCGTCCAGCTCAAGAGTGCGTCCAGCTCCTCGTCGCCGCCAAGATTTCTCAAGCTGCGATCGCCGAGCGCGCCGGCATCAAGCAGCCAACCGTCAGCCGCATCCTGTCCGGGAAACACAAGGACCCGAAAGGTTCCGCGTTGATCAAGCTGAACGAGTTCGCGACCGAGGTTGAAGCAAAGTCCACTACCGAATCGCAGCCGCAGTAACCCTGCGGTTTTTTCGTTGCCCAGAAAGTTGCAACAGGGCTTTTGCCCAGTACCACCAGCCGGCCACCAGGCCGCCCCAACCGAAGTCCTGAACCACCGCACCAATAGGAGAAGCACCCCATGAGCACCAAACCGAACCTGAAGCGCGAACACACGCTGAAGGTCCCGTTGAACGACGTCGAGCAGGACCAGCTGCGCAAATTCTGCCCCGGCCAGGTGGCGCCGTTCGTGCGCGATCTCGTCCTGGCCCACATCCGGGCTCAGGTGAATCGTACCGCGCCGCAGCGCAGCGGCGAATGGCCACGCCATGGCCATCAGCATGGCCGCGCGCAGCGCTTCCCGGGCCGCCCGGCGGTGGCAAGCGGCTTCAGGCGCCTGCATCTTTAAAGGGGAGTTCAAACCGCGTGCGCCTGGATGGGCATGCATCGACTAACGGAAGGATCCACATGCACGAACAGGAGGAAACCAGGGCGACGCCGGAGGAGAAGGTCGCCCACCGCGCCAGGCTCTGGCGGGCAAGCGACAAGGCGGCAATCGGCAGCAGCTGCAGCAAGGTCAAGCGCGCCGAGTACCTCGCCCGGCAGCAGCTGCGCGAAGCGGTCGACATGCTCGAGCAAAAAGCCCGCGGGCCGTAGCAGCAAGAAAAAAGCCCGCGTGCAAGGCGGGCTTATTCGAAACATTTTTAGGAAGCGAGAACATGACCATTGTATATCAGCGTAGCCGTCACGCGGCGCGAAGCGTTACGCCGGCACAACGCCGGGAATGCGGTACCGCAAGCCTCCCCTCCTCCATCGACATCGAGCGCATGCTGCGCGCCGATCGCGTCCGCTCGACCCACTACCGCACTGTCGCATCGGGCTTGGCGGCCAGCTGGCGTGAGGTGTTGCGGTGACGGCCGGCACGTGGATCCGGGTGGAAGACGCCCTGCCCGACGACGAAACCCTGGTGCTGGTCGCACTGAACGATGACGACGTCTGGGTCGGCTTCCGGGATGGCGGCGCATGGCGCTACGTCGACGCGATGCCCATTTTCGTCGAGCGGGTCACGCACTGGATGCCGATGCCGGCGCACCCGGTGCTGGCCGCGACCGTTTCGCGCGCGAGCGCATCAACCGCAACACCCACCTGAAAGGCAAGACCATGAACGACCAAGCCATCGAGCAGGAAATCCAGGCCAAGGGCAAGACCGCGCCGCGCGTCACGCCGGCGGACATCGATGCGAACATCGCCAGCGCGCACTACTTCACTGCCAAGGACGGGGTGATCGGCGACCTGTTCACCTCGGGCCTGATCGACGAACCGAATGGGCACAACCTGCCGCCGGCGCTGCCGCTGCTTACCTTCTGCGTGCTCACCCTGCGCAACGGCTTCACCGTCACCGGCGAAAGCGCGTGCGCCAGCCCCGAGAATTTCGACGCCGGGATCGGTCGCAAGATCGCGCGCGACAACGCCGTGCAGAAGATCTGGCCCCTGATGGGCTATGCACTCAAGCAGCAGATGCACCAGGCCGCGAACCTGCCGCCGGCGCTCGGTGCGGCGCATGTCGGCTACAGCACGCTGCAGCCGCACCAGCAGCGCGTGGTCGATGAGAAGGCGGCCCTCGACGACAAGCTGGCCAAACTGCAGCAGTTCGTCGATGGCGCAATCTTCGGCACTCTGGACGAAGCCGAGCAGTCGCGTCTCGGCATCCAGCTCGACGCCATGGCGGCTTATTCGGAGGTACTGGAGCATCGCATTGCCGCGTTCGAGCCGGCGAACCACCCGGTCTAGCCACCACCCACGCCCGGCCAGGCCGGGCGGTAATAAGAACGAGACAGCGCATGCAAACGATTACCCTCCCTTCACCCGGCCTATGCGCGCCGGGTAGCGCACCCGTCCTGCGGCGAGGTGCGTCATGCTGACCCACACGGTGCGCGGCCCTGACGCGGCCGGCAAGTACGCGGTCGGCTACGCCACGCCCGGTACCTCCGCCTTTACCATCGTAGTCGACGGCTGCTCAGCCGATGCCGCTGGCGCCGAAGCGGCGCGCCTCAACCGCCAGCAGGCAGCCACCGAGCGCGAGATCCGGAGCGAACGCCAGGCCTGCGGCCTGCGCGACACGCATCCGCGGAAAGGCGGGCGCTGATGGCCGGCGAATGGATCAAGATGCGCACCAACCTCTGGGATGACCCGCGCGTCGCCCAGCTCTGCGAACTGACCGACCAAGCCGAGGCGGCCGTTGTCGGCGGCCTGTACTGGCTGTGGGCCACGGCGGATGAACACTCGTCGGATGGCCTGCTGCCCGGCATGACCGTGCGCACCATCGACAGGAAGACCGGTGTCGCCGGCCTGGGCAAGGCGCTGGTAACGATCGGCTGGATCGCCGAGGGCGAAGACGGCGTTACCGTCACCCGCTTCGATGAGCACAACGGCGCGTCAGCGAAACAGCGCGCGCAGACCGCAAAACGGGTTTCGAACCACAAAGCTAACGCCAAGGTAACGCAGGGCGCGTTACCGAATCAGGACGAAGCCGTTACCGGTCCGTTACCTAGAGAAGAGAAGATAAGAGAAGAAGTAACTTCAAAACCTACTACCCCTGACGGGGTAGTCGTCGCCAGCCAGGCTGGCAACCTCTCCGGCGGCCGCCCGGTACTGGCGTCAAGACCCGAGTGCCCGCACCAGGAAATCATCGCGCTGTACCACGAGATCCTGCCCGAATGCCCCCAGGTGCGGGACTGGACGCCGGCCCGCCAGCAGCAGCTACGCACGCGCTGGAACGAAGACCCGCGCCGCCAGAACCTCGACTACTGGCGCGAGTTTTTCAAGTACGTGAAGCGTTGCGGGTTTCTCGTCGGCCGCGGCGACGGCGAGAGGCCATTCATTGCCGACCTCGAATGGATGACCAAGTCCAAAAATTTCACAAAGATTCGCGAAGGAAAATATGAGTAACGACATCAAGGCACCGCCCCACAGCGTCTCGGCCGAACAGGCCGTCATCGGCGCCCTGCTGCGCGACAACGACGCGGTCGACCGTGTCGGTGACCTGCGCGCCGAGCACTTCTTCCTGGGCGACCATGCCGCGATCTTCGGGGAGCTAATGCGGCACCTGGCCGCCGGCCGCAGCTGCGACGTGATCTCGCTCGGTGTCGCCCTGCAGGGCAAGGTCGCCAACTGCCTGCCCTACCTGAACCAGATGGCGCAGAGCACGCCGTCGGCGTCCAACATCGGGCGCTATGCCGCGATCGTGCGCGACAAGGCGGTCAAGCGTGGCCTGATCCGCTTCGGCCGCGACGTCGCAGAGCTAGCCGCCAATTCGCCCGAGGAATCGGCGGCCATGGTCGACCAGGCGTCGTCCGAGCTGGAAAAGCTGGCTCTGGCCCGCACCAGGATCGAACCGGTGCGCGCGGCCGATGAGCTGAAAGCCCACGTCGAGGAGATCGAGCGCCGCATGGATGGCCAGAGCAAGGCGATATCGACCGGCTACCCGGCGCTGGACGAAAAGCTCAGCGGCGGCCTGCGCGGCGGCGACCTGATCGTACTTGCCGCGCGCCCGAAGATGGGCAAGACGGCGCTGGCCGTGAACATCGCCTGCAACGTGGCTGCCGACCACCCGGTGCTGGTGCAGTCGATGGAAATGCCGAAATCGCAGCTGCACGACCGCAACCTGGCCAGTCTCGGCCGGATCCCGCTGCCGCACCTGCTGGAGCCGTCGAAGATGACGGACCAGGACTGGAGCGGCCTTACGCACGCGTCGATCAAGATCAGCGACATGCAGCTGTTCCTGGATGACCAGGGCGGCCTGCGCCTGATCGACGTGCGCATGAAGGCCAAGGGCGTGAAGCGCAAGCACGGCCTGAAGCTGATGGTCATCGACTACCTGCAGCTGATGGAAGGCGAAGGCGACAACCGCAACGCCCAGATCGAGGGCATCACGCGCGGCCTGAAGGCGCTGGCCAAGGAGCTGGACATGGCGATCATCCTGCTGTCGCAGCTAAACCGCAAGCTCGAGGAGCGCCCGAACAAGCGCCCGGTGCCCTCGGACCTGCGTGACTCGGGCTCGATCGAGCAGGACGCCGATGCCGTGATCTTCCTGTACCGCGACGAGGTGTACAACCCGGACACCATGGACGTTGGCATGTGCGAAGTCGACGTGGCGCTGTGCCGCCAGGGCGCCCCGGGGCGCGTGGCCCTGACCTACATCGGCGAGCAGGTACGGTTCGAATCGCTGAACCGCAGCTGGATGCCGGCGCCGAAGCAGGCAGCGAAGCGCGGCAGCCGCGGGTTCGCGGAGTGCCCATGAGCGCGACCCTGTTCAAGAAGGGCCGGGTCTGGCACTACCGCTTCCAGGTGGGGAAGGTGCGCGTGCAGCGCAGTACCAGGTCGGGCAGCAAGACGGCCGCCGGCGACATCGCCAGGCGCGAACACGACGCGGCGGTGGTGCGCGCCAATGGCGGCCAGCCGGTGCCGACGCTGGACCAGCTGGCCGAGGCCTGGATCGTTGTCCACAGGCCGGTGGCCAGCAGCGCGCACGTCGGCAGCGTCGAGCGCTTCCGCCGGCTGCACATGTACGACCTGGCGCAGCTGCCGATCGGCGACATCGCCACCCAGCAGGTCGAGCTGGCGCGCATCGAGCACCTCAAGACGCACAAGCCGGCCAGCGCGAACCACTGGCTGCGGATCCTGAAGCTGCTCACACTGTGGGCGGTCAAGCGCAAGATCCTGGTGGCGTCGCCGTGGAAGGTCTCGATGCTCAAGGTGCAGAAGCGCCCGCGCGCGATCCTGCCGCTGGACGTGGCCGCCGCCTGGTTCGCGGCCGTCGATGAGACCGCCGCCCGTGCCCCGGCGATCGCCACCGCGGTGCGGATGATGTTCGGCCTGGGCCTGCGCGAGGGCGAGTCCTTGAGCGCGCGCTGGGAATGGATGGATTGGCAGCGGTCGACCTACACGCCCGGCATCACCAAGGGCCGTGAGGCTGAACCGATCCCGATCCCCACCTGGCTGCGCGAGCACCTCCAGCCGATGCGCCAGGCCGAGGGCTTGATTGTGGCCAAGCCGAACGGCGAGCCCTTCGCTCCCGGCTTCGCGCGCCAGGTACTGAAGCAGGCGAACAGGGCTTGCAAGATCAAGGGCATCACGCCGCACCGGCTGCGCGGCACCTTCGCCACGCTGCTGTCGGAAGCCGGCGTGCCGATCCAGACGATCCAGAAGGTGATGCGTCACAAGAACTTCGCCACCACGGTCGGTTACCTCGAGAAAAACCTCGACCTGGCAGTGCGCGCGGCGGATGTGATCGGTGAAAAAGCCGGTTTCGGTGGCGCGAAAGTGGCGCGCACTACGGAACACAGCCTTTAGATAAAGGCGATGCAAATGATTAATGATCATCGGAAATTTACCAAAACGGAGATGCAATGAACGCCCTCGTCCTCATCATCGCCCTGCTGGGCATCGTCGTCTTGGTGTCCTGGCTGGCCGGCCGCATGGTGCGCATCCCGGCGCCGGCGTGCACGCAGCGCTGCCGCCAGGGTCGCGACTGCAGCTGCGGTATCGCCATGGAGCAGCAGCCTTGACCGAACGCCGCACCACGATCAGCCTCAACTGGCGCCCGGCCGGGGAGCCGGCGCGCCGCCGCGACGACTTCGCCGAGGTGCCATATGCGCAGCCGCAACCGCAGCGCCGGCAGGATCCGGCGCACCCGGACGTCGGCGACATCGACCAGCGTCTCAAGAACTGGGGCCGCTGGGCGAACGCCGATTACCGCCGGATCAACCGCACGGCCACCGCTGCATTTTGCGATCGGCTGCGCCGCGAAGCCGGGCTGCACCAGGATCACAGCGACGAGCGTCGCCGGCTGGACGATGACGACGCCTACCGGATCGAACTCGGCCTGCACCTGCTGCGCGGCACCCAGAAGGGCATCTTGCGCATGCACTACGTCGACGGCCGGGCCTGGCAGGCGATCTGCCGCGTGTTGCAGTTCCCGGTAAAGCGGGGACTGTTCGACAGCCTGCTGGTCAACGCCCAGATCGCGATAGAATTCGTTGTCGAAAAGAATACGGAGAAGCAATGAACCTGGACGATGACGATACCGTTGACGAGTTGCCGGCGCGCCCGCGCCAGGTAATCCCCGTCGCCGACCGCGAGCTGCTCGAGTTGGCGGCGCGCGCCCTGGGCGCTGTGCATGTCGAGGACGTTGAGGGCGAGGAGTGGCTGAATCTGCACTTCGCGGACGGATCGACCGTGAACCACTGGAACCCACTGGTGCACGGCGACGACACGTTCAACCTGAGCACCGACACACGAATGCAAATCACGCAGCGCGTGGACGAGGTGCGTATCGGTCACCGCTCGATCCCTGCGCTTTACGAGCCTGTCGGCGATGATCGCCGCGCCGCAACCCGTCGCGCTGTCACCCGCGCCGCCGCCGAGGTCGGCAAAGGGCGACAGTAACGGCTCGCCCTCAATGGTCTCACGCCGGTACTGCTGTGCTAGCATGGTTTTCACGCGATAGGGATCGCGTATAACGAAAACTGGAGAGCAAAATGGTGATAGTTGATGGTAAGGAAGTTCTGATTTCTGAATCGTTTGTCATGCTACCCGGGGAACGCGCTGTCGTTTCCGTTCCATCGGTCTATGAAGGTGGAATTTCTTTCCGCTGCGCGCAGGAACAGCGGCAGGAATCTGCGAGCGCGGCACATGGGTTCGGCGTTTCGGTGCCACTTCTTCCTGCTGGCCAAAGTTTCCTGCTGGATTGGCCTGACTTAATAACGGTTCGTGAAGGCGAAATCACTGGACGCATCGTAGGTCACAGGGTCGATGCAGGCATGATGGTCTATGTGAACCTGTACATTGTCCGTCCATCGAAAAAAACCACGTGAACAGATAAAATTTCTAATCGGAACTTGACAGTAGGAAATCTCAGCAGTAAATTCCTATCCACAACTTATTTCCGTCCATAAAGACGCGTGCGGGTGCCTGATGGCAGCCCGCGGCGACTCTGGACTTAGAAGCCCCGCGATCAGCAATGACGCGGGGCTTTTTCATTCCAGCCACCATGAGCGAAAAGAAACCAGCCAAGACGCCACGCAAGCCGGCGACTAAGGCCCGGGCCAAACCGCTCGGGCGCCCCAGCAAGTACACGAAGAAAATTGCCGACCACATCTGCGCTCGCCTCGCCGCGGGTGTGCCACTGGCCGAGATTTGCCGCGCTGACAACATGCCAGCCGTGCGCACGGTCAGCGATTGGAAGAAGGCCAACGCCACCTTTTCCGCCGACTTCGCACGTGCACGCGACGAGGGCTTCGACCGAATCGCCGCCGACTGCCTCCAGATCGCCGACGAAACCAGCAGCGACACACTGTCCACCGAACACGGCGACCGCCCGAACACTGAGTGGATCGCTCGCTCGAAGCTGCGCATCGAGACGCGCCTGAAGCTTCTGGCGAAGTGGGATCCCAAGCGCTACGGCGACAAGGTCGACATCAACCACGGCGGCCAGGACGGCAACCCGATTAAAACCGAGTCGCACGTGCAGCTGTCGGCGGAGGAGTCTTACAAGAGGCTCATCGAGGGCGGCAACTGATTTTGATGCACCGAAGCGCAGCGCGTCGGCACCGCTGCATCACATCCTGGTGAATGAATTTCTTTGAACAACCCTGCCATATGGGAGCTTCTGACAGGCCGGAACAGCACGGCCACCACACGAATGCGCTCCAGCAAGAACGCATCCGTGTGGTCAAGCGCTGATACGCGAGGCTGCTGGTCAGCCGCCACTACATGTCTCCAGCTCCAGGCTCCGCAGGGTCTGGGGCCTTGCCCGCCGCGTGCGGGCCTTTTTATTCGAAGGTGACCTATGGCCGCTGGCCCAATCGTCGTGCCGAACAAGGCGCGGCTGAACCTGTTCAACGCCACCAACCTGCTGGGCGCCGATGCGTCCAAGTTCAAGCTGGCCCTGGTGGGCTCGGGCTGGACGCCAGACAACGGCGATACCGGCATCGAGGTCTGGGGCGACGTCTCCGCGAACGAAATCGCGAACGGCGGCGGCTACACGACCGGCGGCGTCGCACTGACCGGCGTGTCGCTGACCCAATCCGGCGGCACGGTGAAGTTCACCAGCGGCGCGGCCCAGTGGACGGCCACCGGCAGCGGCATCGCAGCCTGGCGCCGTGGCGTCATCTACTACGCCGGCACGCTGAACGGCAAGGTGAACCCGATCGTTGGCCACTTCCTGGGCGATGCAACGCCGGCGGACATCCCGGCCACCGCCGCACCCAACACGCTGACCGTTACCCCGAACGCTGCGGGGCTCTTCTCCGCGAGCTGATCATGCCGACGATCCGTGAACGCATCATCGGCCTGGCTGCCCTGATCCCGGCCCGGCTCAACCGCGACCTGGATGCGCTTGCCGCTGGTCTGAACGCGGCGCCGGCGAAGGTGCTGTCTACGCGCTACATCAACGCGCAGAACATCCTGTCGGAATGCGCGGATGGCGCCGACATCATCAGCCGCCTCAACGGCGCGGCGAGCACGAACAGCACCGTCAAGTACGCGATGCTGACCCTGGTGCAGGACAAGGGGCTGAACGTCGGCGATCCGACGATCCAGTCGCTCTTCGACAGCCTGACCGCTGGCCTGGTGCCGGTACTGACCGCATCCCAGGCAACGCAGCTGAAGAACCTGGCCATGCTGCCGCAGATGGTCACCCGCACCGACGTCGAGGCGGCAATGTACAACCCGAATGGAACCGAGAAATGACCGCACCGACCCGCTCTACCATCCCCATCCTCGCGTCGGTGAGCGTCCCGGCCGGCGGCAGCAAGGCTGCGCCGGCGGCCGGCGGTACCGGCGCATGGGTCGACGTGCGTGGTCAGAACGGCGGCCAGCTGGCGTACAGCGTCAAGAACGGCAGCATCGCACCGGGCGTTCAGGGTCAGTTCACCTTCCAGGTCGGCGACGGCAACGACACATCCACCGTTACGAACGTCACCGACCTGTGGACTGGCGGCGGCACCACCGTCGGCAGCGACGAAACCACCGGTCTCCTCGAACTGCCGGCTACCGCGTCGTTTGTCCGGATGCTCTGCTACGGCCACACCACGAACGCCGTGACGTTCCGAGGCACCCTCTTCGCGAAGGCCTGATATGCGAGGCATGCGCTACCAGCCGCAAGGCAGCGCGCGGCTCAACACGAATAATCCCCTTGTGCGGGGCGCGTTCGTTTATCCACTCGCCGCTCATAACAGAATTCTGGGCGCTGCGTCCGGCACGCCAAGCGTGGAAGGCAATACAGCGAGACGAGGCGGCCCAACCGGCTTGTACTACAGTCTCAGTAGCGCGCAGGCCGATGTAATCCGATTGGGCGCGAACGCGGCAATGCAGGCCGAAGCGTTCAGTACGCTGATCGTTGTCAAATTCGATGCGCTTCCCGCCAGCGGTACATCCTTTACGATCTTCCAGAGCGGCTCAGCTGCGGATCAAAGCTACCAAGCGAGTAATGGTAGTTTCCAGTTCAGGGTAGGAGATGCGGGTGACCTACAAGTAATCAAAGACAATACGGTTGCCGTATATTCCGGCCCTGCTGGTGTGATCGCCCCGGGTAAATGGACGGTCGTGTCGCTCGCGTTCGCATCTGGGGCGCCAGGTTATTTACGTCTCGCCGTCAATGGTCGAGTGGTCGGCCAGCACACTCCAAGCATCGACAGCTTCAAAGCCGGCAATTTCACCATCGGCACAAAAGACGGGACAACCAGTGAGAAGGGTCCGGTTGACGTCGCACTTTTCGGCTATTGGCCCCGCACGCAGGCGGAGCATGAACAGATCGCACTGAGCCGCAATCCTTGGCAGATGTTCCAAGCATCGCTTGAAGAGGATGCGGTTGCCCCGGTTGTCGCGACGATCGCCCCAAGCGCGGCGTCGCTGGTCATTACCGGCTTCGCACCCACCGTGGCGCGCGGCGTCACCACCAACGTGGTGCCCGGTGCCACAGGGTTGGCCCTGACCGGCTTCGCACCGAGCGTCACCCAGGGCATGACGACGGGCGTGTCGCCGGCGCCGGTCGCGCTGACCCTGGCGGGCTACGCGCCGGCAGTGACCCAGACCGCGGCGCGCGGCGCAAACCCGGCACCGGCGACGCTGACGATCACAGGCTACGCCCCGACCGTGGCGCGCGGCGCAAGCTTGGCCGTCGCCGGCGGCGCGCCGGCCGCCATGACGCTGACCGGGTATGCGCCGACGGTCACCCAGGCCAACAACCTGGTGCCGCACTACCACGACGCCACGATCATGCGGCTGAGCGGCGTGCGTGGCGTGGCCAACCTCGGTCCGGACAGACTTCAACAGACAGCAGGCCTTCCATGAACCCCAATGTTGGCGAATACGGCATCGCCTATGACGTAAACACGAACTACGACATGTCGGCGGCCACCTCGGTGGTGATGGACATCACCCGGCCGGACGGCAGCAAGATCGCCGCGCCGGCGGCCGTCGGCCTGGTCGACCTGGCCACCGCCGACATGGGCACGTTCGCCGCGAAGAAGTACTGCACCTACGTGTTCAAGGACGGCGACCTGAACCAGCCTGGCGACTACCGCGTGCGCGTGGTCTACACCGACAGCACGAAGCGGCTGATTGCCGACCCTGTCGCCTTTACCGTGAACCCATAAGGAAACACCATGCACTTCCAGCTTACCCTCGACGACGAGCGCCGATGGGTGCTGGTCCTGCATCAGATCGAGCGCATGCGCATCGCGATCCTGAGCGACGCCGGCACGCCGCCACCAGCAGCACACGATAGGCCTGGCGATGGCCGCGCCTGAGTGGTTCGACTTCCGCTCGCCCGACTACGACCGTCTGTACACGCTGCGCGCCGAACGCCTGGAACGGCTGCGTGCCGCGCCCGAGCTGGTGCCTGGCCTGAAAGAGCACTACAAGGCCAACCCGATCGACTTCATCAACGACTGGGGCATGACCTTTGACCCGCGTAACGCGGAGATCGGCCTGCCCACGGTGATCCCGTTCCTGCTGTTCCCGAAACAGGCCGAATTCGTCACCTGGGTGTTCGACCTGTGGCGCGGTCGCGAAGACGGCCTTGCCGAGAAGTCGCGCGACATGGGGATTTCCTGGCTGAGCGTGGGTATCGCGGTCTGGATGTGGACTTTCTACCCGGGCGTGGTGATTGGCTTCGGCAGCCGCAAAGAGGAATACGTCGACAAGCTGGGCGACCCGAAGTCCCTGTTCTGGAAGGTGCGCCAGTTCGTCAAGATGCTGCCCGAGGAGTTCCGCCCAGCCGGCTACGTCGAGAACAAGCACGCGCTGCACATGCGCATCATCAACCCTGAGACCGGATCGGCGATCGTGGGCGAGGCCGGCGACAACATCGGCCGCGGTAACCGCACCTCGATCTACTTCAAGGACGAATCGGCGTTCTACGAGCGCCCGGAAGCGATCGACGCCGCGCTGTCGCAGACGTCGAACTGCAAGATCGACCTCTCGACCGTGAACGGCAACGGCAACCCGTTCTACAAGAAGCGGCACGGCGGCAAGGTGAAGGTCTTCACCTTCCACTGGCGCCAGGATCCGCGCAAGGACGACGCCTGGTACCAGAAGCAGTGCAACACGCTCGACCCCGTGATCGTGGCCCAGGAAATCGACATCGACTACAACGCGTCGACGACCGACAGCTGGATCGATGGCGTGTCGGTGTCGGATGCGCAGCGCAACGGCCCGGCCGACGTCGAGGCGATCGGTGAATGGGTGCTCGGTGTCGACGCCGCGCACTACGGCGACGACGAGAGCGTCATCCACAAGCGCCGCGGCCGACTCAACCTGCCGCAGGTTACCCGCCGCAAGCTGGACGGGCCTGGCCTGGCTGCCGTGGTCGAGGCTGAATGCGACGACTTGGTCGAGGCCGGCGGATCCATCGGCGGCATCGTCATCGAGCTCGACGGCCCGGGCGTCTCCTGCTACGACCAGCTCAAGCTGGGCCGGTACAAGGACAAGATGGTCGGCGTCCACACTGGCGCCAGACTGTCCGATGGCAAGAACTACAACGTGCGCGCCAAGATGTGGCGCGACGCACGCGACTACCTGGCGGCCGGCCCCGTGTCGCTGCCGGTCGACGGCGAGCTGAAGTCCCAGGTGTCGTCGGTCAAGTACCGCTATAAGGACGGCCTGCTGCTGATGCAGTCCAAGAAGGAATACAAGGCCGAGTTCGGCAAGTCGCCGGACCGCGCCGACGCCTTCGTGCTGTCGTTTGTTCCGGTCAAGCAACGCAAGGCCTCCGAGCGGCCGAAACTGAAATCAACACCGAGCCCGAATGGCTGGATGGGATAAATGGCAACTACCGACAACACCGCAGACGAGAAGATCGTTCTAGAGGCCAAGAAGCGCTTCCAGCGCTGCGAGGACTTCGAGTCCGACACGCGGCCGCTGTGGAAGGCCGACGTCCGCTTTGCCAATGGCGACCCGGACAACGGCTGGCAGTGGGACGACATGATGCGCAAGGGCCGCCAGCTGGACAAGCGCCCTTGCCTGACGATCAACAAGACGAAGCAGCACAACCGCCAGATCACGAACGACCAGCGGCAGAACAAGCCCAGCATTCGCGTGTATCCGGTGGATAGCGGCGCCGACAAGAAGACCGCCGAGATGTTCAACGGCGTGATCCGGCACATCGAGCAGAACAGCAACGCCGACGTGGCCTACGACACCGCGGCCGAACACCAGGTCGACGGCGGCCTGGGCTACTGGCGCGTCATCACCGACTACGCCAGCGACGACAGCTTCGATCAGGAAATCTTCATCAAGCGCGTCAAGAACCCGCTGAACGTGTACCTCGACCCAGACATCCAGGAAGCGGACGGCAGCGATGCCCGCTTCGGCTTTGTGTTCGAGGACATCGCGCGCGAGGAATTCGAGGCGCGCTACCCGAACGTCGACGCGGTCACCTGGCCGCTCGACGGCGGCGACACGTGGCTCAGCAAGGATACGGTGCGGATCTGCGAGTACTTCCGCCGGGTCGACCTGAACGACAAGCTGTTCGTCGACACCCAGGGCAACGTGCTCAAGGCGTCCGAGATGGACAAGGACGCACTGGTTGCGGCGGCGTCGGCCGGCTGGCGATCGCGCCCGGTGAAGCGGCAGCAGGTCGAGTGGCACCTGCTCGCCGGCGACGTGGTGGTCGAGAAGAAGGAATGGCTGGGCCGCTACATCCCGATCGTGCGCGTTGTCGGCGACGAGATCGAGATCGACGGCAAGCTCGACCGCAAGGGCCACACGCGCCAGATGAAAGATGCGCAGCGCATGTACAACTACAACTCGTCGGCGAGTGTGGAATACGGCGCGCTGCAGACCAAGACGCCGATCATGGCCGCTGCCGAGGCGATCGAGGGCTACGAGGAACACTGGGACAACGCCAACACCCAGAACAAACCTTACCTGCCCTACAACCACGTCGATGCCAACGGCAACCTGATCCCGGAACCACACCGTATTCAGGCGCCGACGCCGGCCACCCTCTTCCTGGACGGCATGCGCGTCGCGTCGGACGAGATGAAGATGGCCAGCGGCCAGTATGACGCCAGCATGGGCGCCAAGTCGAACGAGACCAGCGGCCGCGCGATCATGGCCCGCCAGCGTGAAGGCGACACGGCGACGTTCCACTTCATCGACAACATCGCACGGGCCATCAAGTACACCGGCAAGATCCTGATCGACCTTATCCCGAAGGTCTACGACACGCCGCGGCTGATCCGGATCCTGGGCGAAGACGGCAAGGAAAGTCATGCGCAGATCGATCCAACCCAGAAGCAGGCCTACGTGCAGCAGCAGGCCCCTGGTGGCGAGACACAGGATTTCTACAACCCGAGCGTCGGGCGCTATGACGTGGTGGTGGCCGTCGGCCCGAGCTACAGCACGAAACGGCAGGAAGCATTCCAGGCGCTGACCGAGATGGCCAGCCGCAGCCCGGACATCCTGGCGCGCGCCGGCGACCTGGTCATGCGCGCGGCCGACTTCCCGATGGCCGAGGAGCTGGCCGAACGCTTGACGCCCCCGGACGTGGCCGCCGCCAAGGAAAAAGGCGCGTCGCCCGAGGCGCAGCAGATGCAGCAGCAGCTCCAGCAGATGCAGGGGCAACTCCAGACCCTCGGCCAGGAATACAACCAGCTGCACGACGAGAAGGACGGCGAGCGGCAGCAGCGCCTGCTGGACCGCTACCGCGCCGAGACCGACCGCCTGAAGATCATTTACCCGACGATGCCGCAGCAGATCGCGCAGGTGATTGCCCAGGAATTCGGCCTCGAGCTGGTGAACGAGCCGCCGCTGGCCGAGGCCGGCGCCGACCCGGGCGCACCGCCTGGCCTGCCGCCGGCAGCACCGCAACCCGAAGAAGACCCGCCGAGTGCGGGTTTTTCTTTGCCCGAATCGCAGTAAAACCCGTACCCGTCCGGCAAGACGGGGCCTCAATCATCTTGGGAAACCATGAGCACTGAAAACACCGAAAGCGGCCTCCCGTCGCAGGCGCCTGGCGCCGAACAGGGTGCAACCAACCAGGTCGAGCAGCACACCAGCACGGAAGCGACCGCCGGGCAACCGCAACAGGAAGGCCAGCAGCAGGGCCAGGAAGGCGATCAGCAGGAACCGAAGCGCACGCCCTGGTTCCAGACGCGTATCGACGAACTGACCCGCGCGCGCCACGAAGAACGCCGCCGGGCCGACGAGGCCCAGCAGCAGGCGCTGCGCTTCCAGCAGCAGCTCACCGCGCTCCAGCAGGGCTATCAGCCGGACCAGCAGCAACCGCAGCACCAGGGGCAGGAAGTCGACGTCCACACCCTGGCGCAGCAGGAAGCAACCCGCATGGTAGCCGACCAGCGCTTCAACGAGCAGTGCAACAAGGTGTACCGCGACGGCATGGCGGCGTTCCCCGACTTCGGCCAGTCCGTCGCCAATCTTCAGATGCTGGGCGCCGGCCGGGAGTTCCTGGAACTGGCGACCTCATCCGATGCCGGAGCGAAGCTGCTCCACCACCTGGGCACCGACCTCGACGAAACCGCGCGCCTGCTGATGTTGCCTCCTGTGCAGATGGCGCGCGAGCTGACCCGCCTGGAATTCAAGCTGGGCCAGCCTGCCGCACCGAAACCCATCAGCAAAGCCCCTGCGCCGATCACTCCGCTCGGCTCGTCCGCGTCCACCGACGTCGGCGACACGTCGCGCATGAGCGACAGCGAGTGGTACACGCACCGCCAGAAAACCCGCAAATAGGACATAAGCCATGCCTACCCAAAACCAAATCCTGACCCACCAGATGCTGGCGCGCGAAGCCGCCGCCATGCTGTCCGAGGAAATGAATTTCCTCTCCAACATCAACCGCGGCCGCGAATCCGAGTTCAAGGACCAGCCGAACGGCTACAAGAAAGGCGACAAGGTCGACATCGGCATCCCGCCGGTACCGACCGTGTTCGACGGTCCGACCTTCGCTGGCGGCGGCGACGCCCCGGGCCAGAACGAGCAGAAGGTCACGTTGCAGCTGACCACCCAGAAACACGTGCCGCTGACCTTCACCGCCAAGGAAAAGGCGCTGTCGATCAGCGACTTCAAGGAACGCTTCCTGAAGCCGGCCATGAATTCGATCGGCTCCGTCGTCCAGGCCGACCTGATCAACCGCGCCGTCGTGGCCACCCCCAACGTGGTCGGCACCCCCGGCAGCCTGCCGAACACCTTCAAGGTGTACGGCCAGGCGCGCGGCATGATGGAGCGCTTCATGGCGCCCGAGGGCGACCGCACCGGGCTGCTGAGCTCGGACGCCAGCAACGAGCTGGCCGACGCCATCAAGAACCAGCAGAACCCGGGCGACACCGTGAACAAGTCGTTCCTGCAGGGTTACATCACCCGCGCGCAGGGCATGGGCCTGTTCGAAAACCAGTCGCTGCCGATGCTGGCCCTGGGCACCGCGACCGGCTTCACCGTGAACGGCGCCAACCAGACCGGCGCCGCGCTGAACATCGGCAACCTGACCGCCGGCCAGACCATCCTGAAGGGCACGGTCTTCACCATCCCGGGCATCTTCGCCGTGCACCCGATCCTGGGCGTCTCGAACGGCAAGCTGCGCCAGTTCGTCGTGACCGGCGACTTCACCGCCGGCGGCACCACTGGCACGATCGGCATCTTCCCGGCGCTGGCCGTCACCACCACCGCGGTGGTCGGCACCGTGTCGGCGCTGCCGGGCAACGGTCAGCCCGTGTCGCTGGTCGGCTCGCCGTCGACTGCCTACCGCCAGCAGCTGGCGTTCCACAAGAATGCCTTCACCGCGGCGTTCGCGCCGCTGCCGATCCTGGCGTCGTGCGAGGGCTACACCGCCTCGGTGAACGGCTTCTCGGTGCGCGTCATGACCTTCGGTAACGGCCAGACCGACACCGAGTCGACCCGTATCGACGTCCTGTACGGCTTCGCGGCCGTCCGTCCGGACCACGCCTGCCGCATCACCGAGTAATCAACCACCCTGCCCGCTCCGCTGTCGCGGGGCGGGCGCACCGGAGAACAACATGGAATTCCAGGAATACCCGAAAGCCCTGTACAAGGGCGGCGACCAGGCCGCCGAGTGGGTCATGGTCAGCGACAAGGACGAAGAAGCGGCAAAGCGCAAGGCCGGCTTCAAGATGCTGGGCGAAACCAAGGCCAAGGCCGCTGAATGACCACCGCCGGCGACATCATCAACCGCGCGCTGAAGGACGCCGGCGTGATCGCGGCCGGCGAGACGGCGCCGGCCGAGGATCTCGTCGACACGCTGACAGCGCTGAACAACATCATCGTGCAGTGGATGGCGATCCCGGCATGCGTGCCGAAAACGCCGCACGTGCTCGCGCCCTTCGGCAGCCAGGCCGACCTGCTGCAGCTGCCGCCGATCTACGAACCTGCGCTGCAGTACTCGCTCGCCGAGGTGCTGCCGGCGACGTTCTCGCTGCCCGCGCGCCCGGACCTCATCCGCCTGGCATTCCAAGCGCGCAAGGTGCTCAAGCGCGCGAACCTGGTCATTCCCAATGCCGAGCTGCCCGGGGCGCTGCAGTTCGGGCGCCGCTTCGGGGTGTGCTGCGGCGATGAATGACCCGCTGCGTGCGGCTTATGCCTCGCTTACGGGTCGGGCCGATGCCACATTCGAACAGTTCCGGTCCGCCGTCGCAGCTTGGGACGTCGTGCCGGTGACCGTCACCGGCAAGCTGGCCGGCGCGGTGCTGATCAACGGCGCCGAGCTGCATGCCTGCATCCTGCCGGCATTTTTCGGGCGCTGGCTGACGCGCGCGGTGCTGCGCCAGACGCTCCACCAAGTGCTGGCCCACCATGGCCACGCGATCACGCGAACGACCAGCGGCAACGATGCCGGGCACGCTTTCGTCGCGCGGCTCGGCTTTCACAAGATTTGCGACGCCGACGGCGTGGCCACATACAGACTTGAGGCGAAACGTGGGAATTGAAACAATCATCGGCGGCGGGCTGGCACTCGGCGGCGCCCTGCTGAACAAGAAATCGTCCGACAAAGCAGTGAGCGCCCAGCAGCAGTCGTCGGATGCGGCCACCGCTGAAGCACGCCGCGAGTACGACATCACACGCCAGGACCAGCTGAATCTGCTGACCCAGCAGCGCGCGGACCAGCAACCCTGGCTCGACGCCGGCCACAACGCGCTGACGCAGCTGGCGAGCGGCACTGGTGCCGGCGGCCAGTTCACGAAGACGTTCACCGGCGCCGACCTCGCGTCCGACCCGGGCTACCAATTCCGCCTCGACCAGGGCAATCAGGCGATCGAACGCTCAGCGGCCGCGCGCGGCGGCCTGCTGTCGGGCGCGGCCGCGAAGGCACTGACCCGGTATAGCCAAGGCGTGGCATCGGACGAATACGGCAATGCGTATAACCGCTTTAACAACGACCAGTCGACCCAGTACAACCGCCTGGCGTCGCTCGCCGGCGTCGGCCAGGCCGCTACCAACCAGGTGGGCCAGGCTGGCCAGAACGCCTACGGCACGATCGCCAACGCAGGCCAGAACACGTCGAACGCCGCCCAGAACAACCTGACCGGCGCCGGCAACGCGCGCGCGTCCGGCTACGTGGCCGGCGCGAACGCGCTGACCGGCGCGATCGGCCAGGGCGTCAACTGGTACCAGAACAACCAGTTGCTGAACCAACTCGGCGGTGGTGGGACGAGCAAACTCTTCAGCGGTGCGTCGTATGGCAGCCTGAAAGATTTGGCCGGCTTCGACATGAGCTTCGGCAGTTTATAGGATAAAAAATGCCCATCGATCCATCCATCGCCCTGAACGTCAAGCAACTGCAGCTGCCCAACCCGCTCGAGCAGTACGGCCAGTTCCAGCAGGCCCAGGCGGCCATGAGCCAGAATCGGCTGGCCGACCTGGTGCTGGGCGAGAAGCGCCGCGAGGCAGCCGAAACCGCCCAGGTAAACATGCTCTACAAGGGCGCGACCGGCGAGAACGGCGCGCTCGACCGCAACAAGCTGCTGGGCAGCGTTGCGGCCGCCGGCCTGGGATCCAAGTACCAGGCGCTGCAGAAAGGCTTCCTCGATCTGGACAAGGGGCAGGCCGACGTCGCCAAGACCCAGGCGGACACGGCAAAGGCGCAGGCCGATGCCCTAACCAAGAAGCTGGACATCGCCGGGCAGGCCTTCGGGCACGTGCGCGCGAACCCGACGCTGGAAAATGCGAACGCCACGCTTGACTTCCTGGTAGGCAACGGCACGTACACGGCTGAGCAGGGTGCGCAATATAAAGCGCTGGTTGCGTCCGACCCGACCCAGATCGCCGCGCTGGCCGACCAGGCCTTCCGCTCGGCGCTGTCGGCCAAGGACCAGCTGGCGACCTACCAGACCCGCAACACCGGAGCTACTACGGACACGCTGGCGATCGACCCGGTGACCGGCAAGGTTACGGTGGCCAGCTCGGTCAAGAACACGGTGTCGCCAGATGCGCAGCTGCAGGCGAACATCTCGCGCGCCAATAATGCAGCAACGGTGGCGGCAACCGAGCGCGGCCAGAACATGACCGACGCGCGCGCCCGCGAGCAAGTGGCCGCAGGCAAGGTGCCGTCCGGCTACCGCCAGGCCGGCGACGGCACCCTCGTGCCGATCCCCGGCGGCCCAGCCGATCCGAAGAACAAGCCGCCGACCGAGTTTCAGGGCAAGTCAGCAGCCTTCGGCGCGCGTGCCGAAGAGGCGGACAGGCTCCTGACGGGCCTGCAAGGCCAGTACAGCCCGGCAGGCATCAATGCGAAGAACACGGCGTCGGATATCTGGGGCGTGGGTGGCGCGCTCGGCACGCTCGGGAACAACGCTCTGAGCGATGCCAGCCAGCGCGCCGACCAGGCGCAGCGCGACTTCGTCAATGCGGTGCTGCGCCAGGAATCCGGCGCCGCGATCGGCGCAAGCGAATTCGACAACGCACGCAAGCAGTACTTCCCGCAGCCGGGCGACAGCGCCGCCGTGATCCAGCAGAAGGCGGCCAACCGAAAACTGGCTGTTCAGGGTCTCAAGACCAACGCTGGGCCTGCGGCGTTTTCCGCACCACAACCAGGTGCGCCGGCGGCGGCACCCCCGGGCAAGCCGGCCGGGCCGCCGCCGAAAAATGCCAAGGGCTGGACGCTCCACGTCGACGCCGGCGGCAACCGCGCGTACGTGAGCCCGGACGGCAAACAATATGAAGAGGTGCATTGATGCCATTCGATCTCGCAAGCGCGAAGCCCGCGCAGGGAAAGTTTGACCTGGCCAGCGCGAAGCCGGCTGCAGCCGCAGCGCCGGCCGGCAGCGCCGACTACCAGCGCGGCCGTGCCGCGCCGGCATTCCAGCAAGGCGTGGTCGCTGGCACGAACGGCCTCCTGATGGGCTTCGCCGACGAGCTGGGCGGCGCGCTGGGCGCAGCCTGGGACAAGCTGAAGAGCCCGTCGTCCGACCTGCAGGCCAACTACATCGCCAACCGCGACGCGCTGCGCGGGATGGAGGATGCGCAGCGCGAACGCAGCCCGATCCAGACCGCAGTGACGCAAGGCCTCGCCACGATCCCGCTGGCGATTGCCACCGGCGGCGCCGGCGCGGCAAGCATGCTGCCAGGTGCGGCGCGCGCGGCCGCCGCTCCGGCGGTGGCTGGTCTCGGTGCGCGCACCGCCCGCGCGGCCATGGTCGGCGCCGCCTACGGCGCAGTGGGCGGTGCTGGCCACTCGACGGCCGACTCGGTCGAAGGCGTGGTGCAGGATGCCGGCAAGGCCGCCGCCACCAGCGCGGCCTTCGGCCTCGGCGCGACACCCGTCGCCGCCGGCATCACCGCGGTCGGCCGCAACGCCGCGCAGCGCCTGTCCGGCACCGCGGCCGCCGAGTTCGCCCGGCAGAAGATCGCCCAGGCGCTGGCGAACGATGCGCGCGGCGCCCAGTTCACTGGCGGCTATGCCAACCCGTTCGGCCAGATCGCTGCCCGCTTCGGCAAGCTCGGCGACGAGGCGGTGCTGGCCGACGCCGGCGGCCAGAACACGAATCAGCTGCTGGACACGCTGGCCACCCTGCCCGGCCGCACGAAGGAAGCCGTGGCCAACGTCCAGCGGCAGCGCACCGCCGGCGTCGGCGACAGGATGCGCGACGCCGCCGAAAGCGCGCTCGGCACGCAGGGCCAGCGCCTGGACACCACCGTCGACGCGCTGATCACGCGCCGCCAGCGGGATGCGGGACCTCTGTACAACCAGCTTCGCCAGATCGATATCAGCCCGAGCGCCGCGCTGGCCGACATCGTGCGGCACGCCGACGAACTGGGCGCGGTCCGGCTGGGCCGGGAAATCGCGACAGCACGCCGGACGCCATTCAGCCTCGACGCGGCGCAGCCGGCGCGCTGGAACATGGGCGACCTCGACCATGTGAAGCAGGGCCTCGACCAAATGCTGGCCAGCAGCAAGGCCGTCAATCCGGATGGCACGCTCAAACCGCTCGGCAACGCCTACCTCACGCTGAAAAACGACTTGGTGGATGCGCTCGATACGGCAACCACGGCGCGCCAGACCGGCACCTCGCTCTACCGCCAAGCCCGGGAGGCGTTCGCCACGCCGTCCGCCCTGATCGATGCCGCGCGCGCCGGCCAGCTGGCGATCAACCGCGACGAATCGAACATCCTGAGCACTATCCGCGGCATGTCGGACAACGAGCAGCAGGCGTTCCGGATCGGCGCGTTCGAGGGCCTGCGCAACAAGCTGGGCACCCAGGGCGGCCAGACCAACGTCATGAACATGTGGAAGGAACCGTCGATGCAGGAAAAGCTGCGCGCCATCTTCGGCACCGAGCGCGCCTACCGCGAGTTCGCCGTCAGCGTCGGCCGCGAGGGACAGCTCAAGGGGCTGCAGAGCGTCGGCCGCGGCTCGCAGACCGCTGCGCGCCTGGCGGGCGTGGAAGACCTGGGCATGTCGGCGATGTCGGACGTCGGCACCGCCGTCGGCGCCGCCAAGACCGGCAACCTTCTGACGATGCTGGCCGCAGGCAAGAAAGGCTGGGACCGCATCGCGGTACCGCAGACCGTGCGCGACCAGATGGGCAACATGCTGCTGTCCCGCGGCGCGAACGGGGCCCGGGAGCTGAACAGCCTGGCGCCGCTGATCCAGAGCATCAACACCCGCAACATGCTGCTGTCGAACGGCGTCGGTGTGCTGGGCGCCGAGCTGGGCGCCGGCCTGGCGGTGTCGCCCCCAGTCCAGCAGATCCCGCGGTAACAGTACTTCACGCTCCACCACCAGCCTGCATCCGCGGGCTTTTTTACGACCACACCATGCAAATTCCATTCGTAGGCGGCGCCTATGCCCTGCGCTCGCGCGGCATGGACGCCCAGCGCAGCATCAACCTGTTCCCGGTGGTCGACCAGAGCGGCGGCGCGCGCACGGTGACGGCCATGTACGGCACGCCCGGGCTGCGCCTGCTGCTGGCCCTGCCCGGCGCCGGCGGCATCCGCGGCGAGCACCGGCCAGCGTCCGGCGCCCCGATCGTCGTGCGCGGCGCGTCGGTCTACCGCGTCAACGCGGCCTGGCAGGCGACGCTGGTTGGCACGCTGGCCACGTCGACCGGCCCGGTGTCGATCGCCGACAACGGCAAGGTGGCGATGATCGTCGACGGCGCGAACGGCTACAGCGTGAACCTGGCCGACAACACGCTGACGCAGATCGTCGACGAGGCCTTCTATGGCGCCGACTGGGTCACGTACCTGGACGGCTATTTCATCTTCAACAAGCCGGGCACCGCCCAGTTCTACATTTCCGGCCTGTTCGCGGTGACCTTCGACGCCCTGGACTTCGCCAGCGTCGAGGGCACGGCCGACGCGATCGTGCGCCACATCGTCGACCACCGCGAGATCTGGTTCTTCAAGCGCAACAACATCGAGATCTGGGTAAACAGCGGCGACGCCGACTTCCCATTGACACGCACGTCGACGTCGATCCAGGTCGGCTGCTCGGCGCCGTGGTCGGTGGCGCGCATGGACAACAGCCTGATCTGGCTCGGCGCCGACGACACCGGCTCGCTGGCGGTCTACCGGGCCCAGGGCTACCAGCCGGCGCGGATCTCGACCGAGGCGATCGATTACGCGATCGCGCAATACCCGACCGTCAGCGACGCCATCGCCTATGCCTACGAGCATGAGGGGCACACCTTCTACGTGCTGTCCTTCCCGAGCGCGAACGCGACCTGGGTTTTCGACGCCGCCACCAGCCAGTGGCACGAGCGCCTGTGGCGCAGCCCGGCCAGCGGCCAGCTGAACCGCCACCGGACCTGCCACCACATGGCGTTCCGCAGCGAGCATGTGGTCGGCGACTGGGAGAACGGCAACCTGTACGCCCTGGACATGGACTGCTACACCGACAACGGCGCGCCGCTGCCGCGGATCCGGGTCACGGGCTACGTGGCCAACCCGGAATCGCACCACATGCACTTCGACGCGGTGCAGGTCGAGTTCGAAGCTGGCGTCGGCCTGCAGTTCGGCCAGGGCAGCGAGCCGCAGGCGGTGCTGGAATGGTCGGACAAGGCCAAGGTCTGGAGCCACCAGCACGCGCGCTCGATCGGCTCGGTCGGCAATTACAACGCGCGCGCGATCTGGCGCCGGCTGGGCCGCAGCCGCAGCCGGGTGTTCCGGCTGACTATCTCGGACCCGGTCAAGGTGGTGATCCTGGGCGGATCCGGCCAGGTGCGGATGGCGGCATCGTGAAGCTGACGCCGCCTTCATCGCGCGAGCCGGCGGTTGACCCGCGCACCGGAGCATTTTCCCGCACCTGGTTCAACTACTTCCAGCAGCTGTTCGACCGCGTGGGCGGCATGACCGCGGAGCTGCTGGGACTGGCCGACTTCACCGGCGAGAACCAGCTGCTGAAGCCCGACGGCTTCCAGCGCCTCCCAGGGGGATTGATCCGGCAATGGGGCGTGGCCGCAACCGATGAGGTCGGCGAAGTCACGATCCAGTTTCTCAAGCCGTTCAAGCGGCAGTGCGTCACCTTCAAGTGCGAAGAGACCGGGGTCAGCCAGGCGAGCGGGATCACGTTCGCGCATGGCGAGCTCGGCCTCGACCAGGTAACGATCTACAGCTCGGGCGCGGGCACCACGAACGCAGCCAAGCGCTTCACCTGGGAAGCGATCGGATATTGAAACATCAACCGCACTACGGCCGCCTCCGGGCGGCTTTTTTCATGGAGTAGCCGATGCCCAGCATCATGCCGACAGGCAAACAGCAGTACACGAATAACGCCGGCGTGCCGCTCGCCGGCGGCAAGGTCTTCACCTTCGAGGCCGGCACTACCACACCCAAAGCAACCTACTTGGACGCTGCTGGCACAACCGAGAACCAGAACCCGGTGCCGCTGGATGCGCGCGGCGAAGCTCTCATCTTCTGGCACGGCGCCTATGACGTGAAGGTAACCGACGTAAACGGCCTCACCATCTACACCGTGAAGGGCTTCCAGGTCCCATTGATGCCTGGCGAACTGAGCGACGTCGGCGGCACAGATCTGATCAAGGGGACGTGGTTCGGCGGCGTCACAGCCAATGTCAGCGCGTTGGGTGCAGAGGACGGCCCTTCCCTTCTCGGCTTCATCCAAGGAGGTGTCGGCGCCGTGGCGCGTCCGGCCCTGGACAAGCTGCGAGAAGCGGCAGTGACCCTGGACGACTTCAAGTTGGCCGTCGAGACAGATTGGGCGAACGCGGCGAATCGCGCGTGCACCTACTGCTACCAGACGGGCGCAACGCTGCGGCTCAAAGGGCAGGCATATCCAGGCGCGCGCATCGAGGTGCACGGCACTTTCAATGTCGAAGGCAACGGCGCTACCGTCGATTTCCTCGGTGTCGGCTACACCATCATTGCGGGCCTCGGAGCAGGCACCGATGCGATTCCAAGCGCATGGGGCACGGATGGCTCGATCGAGAACGCGGCCGCATACATTCCGGCGATGTACCGTATTGCGTCCGCGGTGGCAGTTGGCGACGACTCGATCGGTTTCGCAGATGTGGCTGGCCTGAACGCCGGCGACGTCCTGTTTTTGGCTGGCAACCCGACGTCGGCCAGCTCGAGCGGCAACTACATCCCGGCGTCGTTCGAATTCGCGCAGGTCCAGAGCATCGCCGGCAATGTCGTGACGCTGAATGGCAAGACGCGCAATACCTATACTACCAGCGGCGCCGCTTTTAAGACGCCTGGGCTGGCTCGCGGCTGCCGGATTTCCAATCTTAGACTGAAATCTACTGGCTCCGAAGCGTACCAGCTGACCATCCGCTCTGCGCTGAACGTCGTAATCGATAACGTCGAGTTCGCCGGCCGCGACACTCTCGGTTCAGCCACCTTCGTGGAGGGCTTGGCGCTGCGCAACTTCCGCTCGAGCGGGACTGGTGGCAACTGGAGCTTTGCACGCGGCACCGTGGCTGCACTACTGGACAGCTTGGTATTCCAGTACCGCAGCGGCATGACGGCTGATACAAACGGCATTTTCATCGAAGAGAGCTGCTACGACATCAGCATCCGCAGCGTGCGCGGCTATGGCGCGTCTTTCTCGGTGCGCCAGATGGACATGACTGGAGCGGTCATCCGCAGGGCAATCACCGTCATCGATAGCACTTTCGACACGGCCCATGCGCCAGGCGGGGCGGCTTCACCAATGCAATGCGGCACGGCCGCGGGCGTGGACCTCGAATTCGTCAACTGCACGTTCGCCGGCGCCGTCGTTGTGCCGAATGCCGGCACGTATCCCGGTGTGAACGGCGCCGCCTTGTGCTGGATCACCGGGAACCAGACCTTCGACAAGCTGAAGTTCTCCGCATGCCACTTCAAGTCGGCCACGCTGGGTGCCAGCTTCAAGGCTGGCGGTGGCGCGCTCGGCATGGTCCTTTTCGACGACCTTTGCACGTATGAGGGATGCGACTCACCCGCTTCGCAATACACGCCGCGCGGGGCTTGGGTGCCATTCGCGCTGTCCGGAGCTTTCACGCCGATCAACGGATACGGTGCACCTGCGTACCGCATCAAAAACAACCAGGTGTTTCTTGCCGGAGCGGTCCAGGTCAACGCGGCCGCGTCGGGCGACACCCTTGCAACGCTGCCTGCCCCACTTCGCCCGTTGGCAAACAAACTGCTTCCCGCCGGCTCTGCGCAGACCGGTGCCGGCGCTGCGGGGAGCGTTGCGTTCGGGTTGGATACGGCCGGCGCTCTTGTGGCGCGCTGGTCACCCGGCGTCGCCTATTTCGGCCTTGAAGGCCTGTCCTATGCACTCGACGCTTGATTGCATTCACGACAACAAATGAAAGCCCAAAACATGAACGAACAACTCAACATGCACTCGGTGCTGGAGGCGGCGGCCAGCAACCCGAAGGTGGCCGCCGTAACCGCTGCAGCAACGGGCGCCACTGGCGCGGCGAACTACCTGCAGGTGATCGACGGCTTCCTGGCGCGGGCCAGCATGGTTGTCGCGCTGGCCACCGCCATCGTCGTCTTCGGCGTCCAGCTGATCCGCTTCGAACAAGCCTGGCGCGAACGCCGCCAGCATAACAAGGAAGGTTGAAATGAAAAAACTGAAACAGTACTTGCACGCCGTCGACAAGGAGATCAGCGCCGTGCTGGCAGTACTGATCGCCCTGGTGATCGATAACGCCGACAGCGTGATGCAGGCGGCGGTCGATCACCTGCCCGAGCTGGCGACGTACCTGTCGGCCACCGCTGTGCGCTGGGTGGCCGTGCTGGCATTCACGCTCAAGATCGTCCTGGCTGCCCGTAAGGCACGCTCGAAGGGAGCTGCATAATGCCGCCCAGCTCATTCATCGGCATGCTGGCCGGCGCCGCACAGGATTGCCAGCGCAAGACCGGGATCCCGGCATCCATCACCCTGGCACAGGCCGCGCTCGAATCCAGCTGGGGCGCGCGCGCGATCGGCAACAACCTGTTCGGCATCAAGGCGGACAAGTCGTGGACTGGCCCGACCGTCACTTTCCAGACCACCGAGCACCTGGCCGGCAAGGACGTGAAGATGCCGGACCGCTTCCGACGCTACGACAGCTGGCTGGCCAGCATGGTCGACCACGCGCAGTTCCTGCTGAAGAACCCGCGGTACCGGGATTGCTTCAAGCAGATCGACGGCGTCGGCTGGGCGCGCGCGCTGCAGGCCGCCGGCTACGCCACGGACCCCGCCTACGCGGACAAGCTGATCGCCATCATGCGCGGCCGGAACCTGGGCTTCTACGACCAGGTGAAGCCGTGAGCGCGCTCGAACGCTGGCTGTCGGGCGCCCTGGTGCTGGCCGGCCTGCTGGTGCTGGTGGCGCTGGGGATCCACCACTACGGCGCCGAGCAGTACGACGCCGGCTACAACGCTGCCGTCGACGCGCGCGCCAAAGCCGATGCCAAGGCCGTGGCCAAGCGCATCGACGACAACACCTCGGTGGCCGCCCACCAGGCCACCAGCAACGCAACCATTACGGAGAAAACGCATGAAGAGCTTCAGCCTGTTCGCGAGCGCATTGTTACTCAGCGCGTGTACGTCGGTTCCGCAGTTTGTGGCAACGGACCTGCCGGCGGCGCCGAAGCGGAAAGCGCCGGTAGCAGCAACGAAACCGATCCACCCCGCAGGCTGGTTCGATCAGACGTTGAGCGAGATCTTGTCGCGCTGAAGCTGGCTGTCGAGGAGGATCTGGCCACTGGCCGAGCCTGCCAGGGCGTGCTGCAGGATGAAGGCATGGTGCAGTGATGGACTTCCATATCCTCACGCCCGCTGGACCGGAGCACATCTGCAGCCTGGTCGACGGCCAGGTTGTGATCGCGCCCCCGCCCGTTCAATTGGAGCCCGAAAGGGACGACCCGGCTGAATGACAGCTTTCCGCCAACATGTGTGCTCAAACCCGCATGGCTGCTGTGCTGGACGAGGGTTCGATTCCCTCCGCCTCCACCAGTATTCAAAAACAAAGCCCCGCTGGCGCAAGCCAGCGGGGCTTTGTTTTTGAATACTGCCGTTCCGGCGAAGGGAA
>Ga0265780_10001217_pt1 | contig 37220 bp, 31 predicted proteins | sample P1T30metagenome_FD_192432 | JGI IMG/M metagenome (GOLD analysis project Ga0265780, IMG submission 192432) | Plant litter microbial communities from East Loma Ridge, Irvine, California - P1 T30 | ecosystem: Environmental > Terrestrial > Plant litter > Unclassified | place: USA: California...
ACGGCGGTGCAGAACGCGATCAAGGGCATGGGCGAGATCCGCGAGCAGATCCAGGAAACCTCGAAGCGCATCAAGCGCCTGGGCGAATCCTCGCAGGAGATCGGCGAGATCACCGAACTGATCTCGGACATCACCGAGCAGACCAACGTGCTGGCGCTGAACGCGGCGATCCAGGCGGCATCGGCGGGCGAGGCGGGGCGCGGCTTCTCGGTGGTGGCGGAAGAGGTGCAGCGCCTGGCCGAACGTTCGGGCGACGCGGCCAAGCAGATCGGCGCGCTGGTGCGCACCATCCAGACCGACACCCACGACGCCGTCGCGGCGATGGAAAAATCGACCCAGGGCGTGGTCGAGGGCGCGCGCCTGTCGGACGCCGCCGGCGCCGCGCTGGCCGACATCTCGCGTGTGTCGAACCGCCTGGCCGAACTGATCCAGGGGATGTCGATCGCGACCGGCCTGCAGGCGACGTCCGCCAACGGCGTGGCGCATAATATGCAGCACATCCTGGCGATCACCGAGCAGACCCAGGGCGGCACCCAGCAGACCGCGCACTCGATCCGCCAGCTGGCGGAGCTGGCCCAGGAGCTGAAGAATTCGGTATCGCGCTTCCGCGTCGCCGCCTGAGGATGCAATCAAGGACCCCATGAACCAGTTTTCGCCGGCTCCCGCGCCGCACTTCGACGCCGGTCCCCTGTCGTGGGTGATCGCAGAAATCCGCGATGCCCTCGAGCGTTCTTCCGCTGCCCTGCGCGACGCCGCCGCGCGCGCGCCGGACGCACGCGCGACCCTGCTGCTGCATGCCAAGTCGCACCTGCACCAGGCCCACGGCGCGCTGCAGATGGTCGACCTCGGCGGCGTCGGCCGCCTGACCGAGGCCGCCGAGCAGCTCATCGGCCGTTTCAAGGAGGGATCGCTGGCGCTGGACGCGCACGCCATCGAGGCGGTCGGTCTGGCCTATCGCGCGCTGGTCGAATACCTGGAAGAGCTGCTGCAGGGCGCGCACCAGCAGCCGCCGCGCCTGTTTCCCTATTACCGCGCGCTGCAGGAGCTGCTGGGCTTCGACCGCGTCCATCCGGGCGCGCTGCTGGCGCTCGACCTCGCGCCGGCGCTGTTGCCGGGCGGGCAGGGTGGGCCCGCGCCCGACTACGCCGCCTGCCGCACGCGCTTCGAAAAAGCCCTGCTGCCCTTCCTGAAAAGCAGCGCCGACGACGACCGCCGCGACCATGCCGCCGCCATGCGCGACGCGCTCGCTTCGATCACCGCGGCCCAGGCCGACCCCGAGGCGCATGCTTTCTGGCTGGCGCTGCAGACCGTGGCCGACCTGGCAGCCCAGGGGCAGCTGGCCAGCGACATCTACCTGAAACAGCTGTTCGGCCAGGTCAACCTGCAGCTGCGCCGCATGGCCCAGGGCCATGCCGGCCTGCCCGAGACGCTGCTGCGCGACGCCCTGTTCTTCGTCGCCGTCGCGCCTGCGCCGACGCTCGATGCGCGCCTGCTGCGCGACGCCTGGCGCCTGGAAGGCCAGGTGCCGCCCGACTACCTGGAACGCCGCTACGGCCGCATCGACCCGGAGGTGCTGAAGGATGCGCGCGCGGCGCTGGTCGAGACCAAGCAGGGCTGGGACCGCATCGCCAGCGAGGACGGCGTACAGCCGCACTCCGATTTCGACGCCGCGCTGGCCAGGCTGGCTGGCGCCAGCGACAAGCTGGGCGCGCCGGCGCTGGCGCAACTGCTGCGCGAGCTGGGCCAGGCCGCCGGTAGCGCGGCGGGCGGCCGCGATCCGCGCTTCAGCCTTGAAATGGCGCAGGCCATGCTGTTCGTCGAGCACGGCCTGGACCAGGTGCGCCAGTTGCCCGAGGATTTCGGCCAGCATGCCGAACGGGTCGGCCAGCGCCTGCTGGCGCTGGCGCAGGGTGACACCCCGCCGGACCTGCCGCACTGGCAGGGCGAACTGGCGCGCGAGCTGGAACAGGGCCAGACCGTGGCCGTGCTGGCGGGCGAGATGCGCGCCGGCCTGCGCGCGGTCGAGAAACTGGTCGAGGAATTCCACGGCGACCCCGCGCGCACGGCCGCGCTGGAGCAGGCCGACCCGCTGCTGCACCAGCTCGCGGGCGCGCTCGCCATCCTCGACCAGGACCAGGCCAGGCACGCGGTCGCGCACGTGCGCGCCGCCCTGAAGGAACTGGCTGCCGGCAGTGCCGGTCCGGACGCCCGCGCCGCCGCACTCGACAAGGTCGCGCAGAACATCGGCGCGCTCGGCTTCTTCGTCGATGCGCTGGCCCAGAACGTCGACGGCGCGCGCCGCCGTTACCGTTTCGATGCGGATGCGCACCTGTTCGGCGAGCTGCCGCAGGAGGCGCAGCAGCTTGCCGTGGCGCCTGCGCCGCAGCCCGAACCGCAGCCTGCACCCGCAGCGCAGCCTGAATCCATGCCTGCGCCTGCGCAGGATGGCGATGCCATCGAGGCCGAGCTGCTGGAGATCTTCATCGGCGAGGCGCGCGAGGTGCTGGAAACGGTGGCGGCGACACTGCCGGCCGCCCATGCCCAGCCCGGCGACCAGGACACGCTGGCGCGCCTGCGCCGCGCCTTCCATACGCTCAAGGGCAGCGGCCGCATGGTCGGCCTGGAGCAGTTCGCGCTGGCCGCGGCGGCGGTCGAGAAGACCATGAACCTGTGGCTGGCCGAGGCGCGCGCCGCCACGCCGGACCTGCTGGCCCTGATCGAGCAGGCCCACGCCGAGCTGTCGGCCTGGGTCGCGGAGCTGGGCGGCGCCGGACAGTCCGGACGCGACGGCGCCGCGCTGCTTGCGGCGGCCGTGCGCGTGCAGCAGGGCGAGGCCTTGGCGCCTGCCTTGGCGCCGGAGCCGGAATTAGAGGCAGAGCCGGAGCCGGAGCCCGAGCCCGAGCCCGAGCCCGAGCCGGAACAGGCCGCGCCCGCGCCCGCGGACCCGGTCAAGCGCATCGGCGCACTGGAGATCCCGCAGGCGCTGTACGACATCTACCTGAGCGAGGCCGCGGCGCTGGTCGAGGCCCTGGCTGTCGATTTCGCGGCCTGGCGCGGCGCGCCGGAGCGCACGGCCTCGGCGCCTGCCCTGACGGCGGCGCATACGCTGGGCGGTACCTCGGCCACGGTCGGCTTCCAGGCGCTGCGCGAGATCGCCGCCGCGCTGGAAGCGGTGCTGCAGGTGGCCGCGGCGCCGCTCGAAGGCGTGCAGTTCGACCTGCTCGACGAGACGGTCGAACGGGTGCGCGCGATGCTGCAGGTATTCGCCCTGGGCGAACCGGCGCCGGCCCAGCCGGAACTGCTGGCGCGCCTGGAGGCGCTGCGCGACGAACTGGGACGCCGGCGCGCCGACGCCGTGTTCGACGATGCCGAACCGGAGCTGGCCCAGCGCCTCGACGCCCTGTTCGCCGCGGCCTACGAGCGCATCCTGGCCGATCCACCGCTGGCCGCGAGCGCCACGGCGCCGGCGGCCACCACCACGCTGGCGCCGCGCCAGCCCCAGGCCGCGCCGGCCGATCCGGCGGTGAGCGAGGTGGACGACCTGTTCGACGCCTATTTCGACGACCCGTTCGCCGCGCCGGTGCTGGAACAGGCGCAGCCGGATGCCGTGCACCCAGAGCCGGAGCCCTTGCCCGAGCCTGTACCGGAGCCGGAACCGGAACCGGAACCGCTGGCCGCCGACGAGGCGCCGGCCGAGCCGGTGCTCGCCGCCGAACCGGTGTTCGCCGACGAGCTGGATCCGGACCTGCTGCCGGTCTTCATGGAAGAAGCGGCCGACCTGCTGCCCGAGGTCGGCAACGGCCTGCGCCAGTGGCAGCAGGACCCGCGCGACGCCGCCATCGCCCACGGCCTGCTGCGCGCCCTGCATACCGTCAAGGGCAGCGCGCGCATGGCCGGCGCGATGCGCCTGGGCCAGCACACGCATGCGCTGGAGACCCAGGTCGAGAACATGCTGCATGCCGGCACCACCAACCCGGCCGCCTTCGACGAACTTCTGGCCAACTACGACCAGGCCCAGCTCCTGTTCGAACAGTTGCAGCAGCCGCGCTCCGCCGGACCGGAAGCGCCGGCATCTCCGGAAGCCGCGGCCACGCCGGCTGGCGCGACCCTGCCGGCTGCAGCTGCCGCGCCGGCCGCCGCCGCGCCGCTGGTGCGCGTGCGCGCCGACATCCTCGACCGCCTGGTCAACCAGGCCGGCGAAGTCTCGATCGCGCGCTCCAAGCTGGAAACCCAGGTCGGTTCGCTCAAGGGTTCGCTGGCCGACTTCTCGGACAACCTGGGGCGCTTGCGCCGCCAGCTGCGCGAGGTCGAGATGCAGGCCGAATCGCAGATCGCCTCGCGCCTGTCGATCGCCGGCGAGCGTGAATTCGATCCGCTCGAATTCGACCGCTTCACGCGATTGCAGGAACTCACGCGCATGATGGCCGAGAGCGTCGACGACGTCGCCTCCTTCCACGAAGGCATGACGCGCGCGGTGGACGCGGCCGGCGTCGACCTGGCCGCGCAGTCGCGCCTGACGCGCGAATTGCAGCGCGACCTGATGCGGGTGCGCATGGTGCCGTTCGCCAGCCTGGCCGAGCGCCTGTTCCGGGTGGCGCGCCAGACCGCCAAGGAAACCGACAAGCGCGTCAACCTGGATATCCGCGGCGGCGCGGTCGAGATCGACCGCAGCGTGCTGGAACGCATGGCGGCGCCCTTCGAGCACCTGCTGCGCAACGCCATCGTGCACGGCATCGAGGAGCGCGCGGCGCGCCTGGCCGCCGGCAAGCCGGAGACCGGCGAACTGCTGGTGCAGGTCAGCCAGCAGGGCAACGAGGTCGAGATCCGTTTCTCCGACGATGGCGCCGGCCTCGACCTGGAACGCATTTGCGCGCAGGCCCGCGCCGCGGGCCTGCTGGCCGAGGATGAAGTCCTGTCCGACCAGGATGCCGCCGAACTGGTGTTCGAGCCGGGCCTGTCGACCGCCGCCGCGCTGACCGAACTGGCCGGGCGCGGCGTCGGCATGGACGTGGTGCGCTCGGAAGCGCGCGCGCTGGGCGGGCGCGTGGACATCGCCAGCGAAGCCGGCCGCGGCGCCGCCTTCGCGATCCACCTGCCGCTCACGCTGGCCGTGACCCAGGTGGTGCTGGTGGCCGGCGGCGCACGCACACACGCCTTGCCGGCCGTGCTGGTCGAGCAGGTGCTGCAGGTGCGCGACGCCGAGCTGGCCGCCGCGCGCGCCGCCGGATCGATCGCCTTCCAGGGCGAGACCCTGGCGCTGCACTACTTGCCGGACCTGCTGCGCGAGCCGGGCAGCGCCGCCGGACAGCGTTCCTGGCCGGTGCTGGTGCTGAAGAACGGCGCGGCGCGCATCGCGCTGCAGGTCGACGAGGTGCTGGGCAACCGCGAAGTGGTGGTGAAGAATATCGGCCCGCAACTGGCACGCATGCCCGGCATCGCCGGCGCCACCGTGCTCGGCTCGGGCGAGATCGTGCTGATCCTCGACCCGGTGCTGCTGGCCGGAAGCGGCCCGCGCAAGCCCGGCGTCCAGGCTCCCGTGCCGGCGCCGCCGTTCGCCGCGCCGCGCATCGCCACCATCATGGTGGTCGACGATTCGCTCACGGTGCGCAAGGTCAGCCAGCGCCTGCTCGAGCGCGAGGGTTACCGCGTGCTGCTGGCCAAGGACGGCGTCGACGCGCTCGAGCAGATGCAGGAGACGCGTCCCGACCTGATGCTGGTCGACGTCGAGATGCCGCGCATGGACGGGTTCGACCTGGCGCGCCACGTGCGCGGCGACGCCGCCACGCGCACGCTGCCGATCGTCATGGTCACCTCGCGCACCGCGGACAAGCACCGCAACTATGCGCTGGGACTGGGCGTCGATGCGTATTTCGGCAAGCCCTTCCAGGAGGATGCGCTGCTGGCGGCGGTGGCGGGACTGCTGGGGGGCGCGCTGCCGGTGGCCTGACCTCCACGGTGTAGCAACGTCGCCCCTGCGAAGGCAGGGGCCCACGTTGCACGCATCACGGCAGCGCATGAAACCTGGGTCCCTGCCTGCGCAGGGACGACGGGTCGGCTACTCTGCCTTTAACATCTTGAAGCGCGCCAGCGTCTTCTCGCGCGCTTCTTCGTGGTCCACGATCGGCCGCGGGTAATCCCTCCCCAATACCAGGCCGGCCTTTGCCAGCGCCGCCTCCCTGGCCAGCCACGGCGCATGGATCGCCGCGCCCTCCAGCGCGGCCAGCTGCGGCAGCCAGGCGCGGATGAAGCGGCCGTCCGGGTCGAAGCGGCGCGATTGCGTGACCGGGTTGAAGATGCGGAACCAGGGCTGGGCGTCGCAGCCGGTGGAGGCGGCCCATTGCCAGCCGCCGTTGTTCGACGACAGCTCGTAGTCGTCCAGGCGGCGCGCGAAATAGGCTTCGCCGCGGCGCCAGTCGATGCCCAGGTCCTTGGTGAGGAAACTCGCCGTCACCATGCGCAGGCGGTTGTGCATGAAGCCCGAGCGGTTCAGCTGCTGCATGGCGGCGTCCACCAGCGGATAGCCGGTGCGGCCCTCGCACCAGGCCGCGAACAGCGCGTCGGCATCGAGACCTTCGTCCCAGCGCAGCGCGTCGAAGGCCGGCTTGAAGCTTTCGCTCACCACGCGTGGATGGCGCGCCAGGATCATCATGTAGAACTCGCGCCAGATCAGTTCCGACAGCCAGACCGGCGCGCCCGGTCCGCCCTGGCCGTCGGCGATGCGCTGGCGCAGCAGGCGCACCAGGCGGCGCACGCTGAGGGTGCCGAAGCGCAGGTGCAGCGACAGGCGCGAGGTGGCGTCCAGGGCCGGGAAGTCGCGCTCGTGGTCGTAGCGCGCCATGCGCTCCACGAAGGCCTCCAGCAGTGCCTCGGCGCCCGCCATGCCGGGCGCCGGCAGCGGCGCGGCCGGCGCCGCCGCGAAGCCCAGCGCGGACAGCGCAGGCAGGGCGGCGCCGCCAGGGGGCGGCGCCAGCGCGCCCGCATGCGCCAGCGTGTCGTAGGATTCGAGCGCCTGCGGTTCGGCCGCCAGGCGCTTGAGCCAGGCGTTCTTGTAGGGCGTGAACACCGAATAGGGACCGCCTGCCAGCGTCAGCACCTCGTCGCGTTCGAAGATCACCTGGTCCTTGAAGGTCTGCAGGCTGCGCCCGGCGCGCCGCAGCGCCTCCAGCACGGCACGGTCGCGCCGGATCGCCTGCGGCTCGTAGTCGTGGTTGGCGAAGACCGATTCCGCATCGAGCTCGGCGGCAAGCGCCGGGAGTTCGTCCGCGGCGCGCCCGTGCCGTACGATGAGGTAACCTCCCATTGTGCGCAGTCGCGCATCCAGTTCGACCAGGCTGGCATGAATGAAGTGCACGCGCCGGTCGTCGGGCGGCAGGCCGGACAGGATATCCGTATCGAACACGAATACGCCGTAGACACGGCGCGAGGAGAGCAGGGCGTGATGCAGCGCGGCGTGGTCGTCCACGCGCAGGTCACGCCGGAACCAGACCAGGGAGTTTCTCAAAGTCATCTTCTGTGTGCAGAGTCAATGCAACTGTGAATTTTACTGTCTACCATTCTTCCGTTTCGTTTCATTCGCCGGTCTTGTAAATGGTTAACAAAACCGCTTCCATGGCCGCGTGGGCAAATCGGTGTAAACTAGCGAAAAGCCCGGGCTTTGCAGTGTTTACGGCGGTGAATGAGAGAGAGTGAGCCAACAGAGAGTATGAGCATGAAAAAAAGTAAGGTCGGCAAGCCTCTACCGATGCCCGGGATGTCACAGGACGAATTTTCCGCCCTGGGCCAGATCGGCGCCGTTCAGCCCGCACTGAACCTGGCGAATCATTTCCTCATTGCAATGCCGTCGATGAACGATCCGATCTTCGGCGGCACCGTGGTCTATATCTGCGAACACAACGACAAGGGCGTGCTCGGCGTGGTCATCAACAAACCCACCGACATGACCATGGACGTGCTGTTCGACCGCATCGACCTGAAAGTGGCCGAGGGCCTGCGCGCCAGCGTCGTCAACGAACCGATCATGTTCGGCGGTCCGGTCCAGGACGACCGCGGCTTCGTGCTGCACTCGCCGGGCGGCTGCTATTCCTCGTCGCTGAACGTCACCGACGATGTCGCCTTCACCACCTCGATCGACGTGCTCGAAGCCGTCGCCAGCGGCAGCGGCCCGCAGCGCATGCTGGTTTCCATCGGCTATGCCGGCTGGAGCCCGGGCCAGCTCGAGGACGAACTCGCGCGCAACGGCTGGCTGACCGTCGGGGCCGACGCCCGCGTGCTGTTCGACCTGCCGATCGAGGAACGGTATACCGCCGCCATCAAGCTGCTCGGGATCGACCCCTTGATGCTCGCCTCCGAGGCCGGCCATGCGTAAAGGCGCTGCTTTCCTGCGGAGCCTGCGCGGGTAATGGTCGATATCGTTCTAGGCTTCGACTTCGGCATCAAGCGTATCGGCATCGCCATGGGCAATACCCTGACCGGACAGGCGCAGCCCCTGTCCGTGGTGAAGGCCGTCGACAACGCGACCCGCTTCAAGCTCATCGGCGCGCTGATCGAGGAGTGGCGCCCGGCGCGCCTGGTGGTCGGCGAGCCGCGCCATCCGGACGGCGCCGAGCACGAGATGACGCTGCGCGCGCGCCGCTTCGCCAACCAGCTGCACGGCCGCTTCGACCTGCCCGTCGAGCTGGTCGACGAGCGCTATTCGTCGGCCGTGATTCCCGCCAGGCGCGGCGAGATCATCGACGCCAAGGCCGCCGCCATTATTTTGCAACAGTACTTTGACGATCATGCCAACACCTACTAACGACGCCTTCGATGCGCAAGCGCTGTACGGCGCCCTGCTCGAACAGGTGCGCGCCGGCCTGTCCGGCGCGCAGGATGCCGCCATCGTCGGCATCCATTCGGGCGGCGCCTGGCTGGCCGAACGGCTTGCCGCCGACCTCGGCCTCTCGGGACGCCTCGGTTTCATCGATGTCTCGTTCTACCGCGACGACTATGCCAAGAAGGGCCTGCACCCGGACGTGAAGCCGACCCGGATCGACTTCCCGGTCGACGGCGCCACCATCCTGCTGGTCGACGACGTGCTGTACACCGGCCGCACCGTGCGCGCCGCGATCAACGTGCTGTTCGACTACGGCCGCCCGCAACGCATCATGCTGGCCGCGCTGGCGGACCGCGGCGGGCGCGAACTGCCGGTGGCGGCCGATTTCGTCGGCACCCACGCCGCGCTCGCACCCGGCCAGTCGCTGGCGCTGAACCGCGCCGCCGACGGCCAACTTTCGCTCACGATCGAAGACGACAATGCATAACCCGCAACTGAACAAGCACGGGGAGCTGCTGCACCTGCTCTCCATCGAGGGACTGCCCAAGTCCATCGTCAACCATATCCTCGATACCGCCTCGAGCTTCGTCGGCATCTCCGACCGCGAAGTCAAGAAGGTGCCGCTCATGCGCGGCAAGAGCGTGTTCAACCTGTTCTTCGAGAACTCGACGCGCACCCGCACCACCTTCGAGATCGCCTCGAAGCGCCTGTCGGCCGACGTGATCAACCTGAACATCGCGGCATCGTCCACCACCAAGGGCGAGTCGCTGCTGGACACGATCGACAACCTGGCGGCCATGCACGCCGATATGTTCGTGGTGCGCCACTCGCAGTCGGGCGCGCCCTACATGATCGCCAAGCACCTGAACGACACCAGGCAGAACCACGTGCACGTGGTGAACGCGGGCGACGGCCGCCACGCGCACCCGACCCAGGGCCTGCTCGACATGTACACCATCCGCCACTATAAGAAGGACTTCACCAACCTGCGCGTGGCGATCGTCGGCGACATCCTGCACAGCCGCGTGGCGCGTTCGGACATCCACGCGCTGACCACGCTGGGCGTGCCGGAAGTGCGCGCGATCGGCCCGCACACCCTGCTGCCGGGCGGCCTGGAACAGATGGGCGTGCGCGTCTTCACGAACATGGAAGAGGGCCTCAAGGACGTCGACGTGATCATCATGCTGCGCCTGCAGAACGAGCGCATGTCGGGCGCGCTGCTGCCCTCGGCGGGCGAATACTTCAAGAGCTACGGCCTGACGCCGGAGCGCCTGGCCCTGGCCAAGCCCGATGCCATCGTGATGCACCCGGGCCCGATCAACCGCGGCGTCGAGATCGATTCCAAGGTGGCGGATGGCAAGCAGGCCGTGATCCTGCCGCAGGTGACCTTCGGCATCGCGGTCCGGATGGCGGTGATGAGTATTGTGGCGGGAACCCAGGCATGATGAATCTGCATATCAAGAACGGCCGCGTGATCGACCCGGCCAACGGCGTCGACGCCGTGCAAGACCTGTTCATCGCGGACGGCAAGGTAGCCGCCGTCGGCGCCGCGCCGGCCGGCTTCGAGGCCGCGCGCACCATCGACGCCGCCGGCCTGGTGGTCGCACCCGGCCTGGTCGACCTGTCGGCGCGCCTGCGCGAGCCGGGCTACGAATACAAGGCAACGCTGGAATCCGAGATGCAGGCGGCGGTGCAGGGCGGCGTGACCACGCTGGTGTGCCCGCCCGACACCGATCCGGTGCTCGACGAGCCGGGCCTGGTCGAGATGCTCAAGCACCGCGCGCGCCTGCTGAACCAGGCCCACGTACACCCGCTGGGCGCCCTCACCGTGGGCCTGAAGGGCAAGGCGCTGACCGAGATGGCCGAACTGACCGAGGCCGGCTGCATCGGCTTCGCCCAGGCCGAGGAACCCATCGAAGACACCACCGTGCTGCTGCGCGCCATGCAGTATGCGAAAACCTTCGGCTACACCGTCTGGCTGCGTCCGCAGGATCCGCATATCGGCCGCGGCGGCATCGCCCACAGCGGCCCGCTGGCCTCGCGCCTGGGCCTGTCGGGCGTGCCGGTGATGTCCGAGACCATCGCCCTGCACACGATCTTCGAGCTGATGCGCGCATCGGGCGCGCGCGTGCACCTGTGCCGCATTTCCTCGGGCGCGGCGCTGGAGCTGATCCGCGCCGCCAAGAAGGAAGGCTTGCCGCTCACCTGCGACGTCGGCGTGCACCACCTGCACATGACCGACGCCGACATCGGCTTCTTCGACCCGAACGCGCGCCTGACGCCGCCGCTGCGCAGCCAGCGCGACCGCGAAGCGATCCGCGCGGCCGTGGCCGACGGCACCGTCGATGCGGTCTGCTCGGACCACACCCCGGTCGACGACGACGAGAAGCTGCTGCCCTTCGCCGAAGCGTCTCCCGGCGCCACCGGCCTGGAACTGCTGCTGTCGCTGATGCTGAAGTGGGCGGACGAGCAGGGCGGCGGCAGCGCGCTGGCCAAGGCGCTGGCGCGCATCACTTACGAGCCCGCGCGCATGGCCGGCCTGCCGGCCGGCACGCTGTCGCCGGGCGCGAGCGCCGACGTGGTGCTGTTCGACCCGGCCGCGCGCTGGACCGTGGAGCCGTCCGCGCTGGCCAGCCAGGGCAAGCACACGCCTTTCCTCGGCTACGAGCTGGCCGGCCAGGTCAAGGCGACCATCGTCGCCGGCCACCTCGCCTTCGAGCGCTGATGGCCCAGGGGGCGCCGCCAGCGGCGCGCGCCCCGTTCCGGAACGATCCTTGACACCCAAGCTTGCCTGGCGCCTGGCGCGCCTCGTCCTCCACCTGCTGGCCGGGCTGGCCACCTGCGCGCTGGTGTTTCCCTGGGCCGGGATGGCGCTGCGCGAACGCCTGGTGCGGCGCTGGTCGGCGCGCCTGCTCGGCATCTGCCGCGTGCGCGTCGAGCGCGCACGCGGGCCGGCGGCGCTCGATCACGCGCTGGTGGTGGCCAACCACATCTCCTGGCTCGACATCTTCGTGATCAATGCGACCCTGCCTTGCCGCTTCGTGGCCAAGGCCGAGATCCGCGCCTGGCCGGTGCTCGGCTGGCTGGTGGCGCAGGCCGGCACGGTCTTCATCGCGCGCGGCAACCGGCGCGAGCTGCGCCACATCTTCAAGGGCCTGGTCGACGCCCTCGGCCAGCGCCAGCGCGTCGCCTTCTTCCCCGAAGGAACCACCGCCAGCCAGGGCCAGCTGCTGCCCTTCCACGCCAACCTGTTCGAAGCGGCCATCGACGCCGCGGTCCCGGTGCAGCCCTGCGCGCTGTCCTATCTCGACGTGCGCGGCGGCTGGCATGCGGCGGTCGACTACACCGGCGACACCAGCTTCGTCGACAGCATCCTGCGCGTCCTGGGCGGCGAGCCGATCGTCGCGCGCCTGGCCAGCCTGGCGCCGATCCCGGCCGGGCAGGGCACGCACCGGCGCGAGCTGGCGCAGGCGGCCCACGACGCCATCCAGGCGGCGTTGCAGCCCCTGGATATCGCGCCGTAGGCATAGTGTTGCGTCGCTCCTGCGCAGGCAGGAGCCCAAGTTTGATGCGCAGCCGGGATGCATGCAACTTGGACCCCTGCCTTCGCAGGGGCGAGGTTTCAATCGGCGTCTGTCTTCACTTCTTGCCGCTATGCGGCCGGTATTCCGGACAATCCACCTGCAGCAGCGTGCGGTCGTCCAGGCACACCGCCGTCAGCTTGCCGCCCCATACGCAGCCGCTGTCCAGGCCGATCAAATCGGGGCGCAGCACCAGCCCCAGCGCCGACCAGTGGCCGAACACCACGGTGACGTCCGCCGTGCGCCGTTGCGGCAGCTCGAACCAGGGCGCCAGGCCGGAGCCGGCCGGTCCCTTGTCGCTTTCCTTGTGCTGGAAATCCATGCGTCCGTCCGGCCAGCACAGGCGCATGCGGGTGAGGGCGTTGACGATGCAGCGCAGGCGCGCGATGCCCTGCAGGCCGTCATCCCAGCGGTCCGGCTGGTTGCCGTACATGTGCGAGAGGAAATCGACCCAGTCCGCACCCTGCAGCGCCGCCTCGACCTCGCCGGCCAGGGCCATGGTCTGCGCCGCATCCCATTGCGGCGGCACGCCGGCATGCACCAGCAGGTGGCCGTCGACGTGCATCGCCAGCGGCCGCCGGCGCAGCCAGGCGACCAGCTCGTCGCGGTCGGGCGCGGCCAGGATCTCGTCGAGCGTGTCGGAACGGCTGGTGTCCTGGACCCCGGCGGCCACCGCCAGCAGGTGCAGGTCGTGGTTGCCGAGCAGGGCGTCGACGCGGCCGCCGCTGGATTCGGACAGGGCCTTCATGCGCCGCAAGGCGCCCAGGGAATCGGGGCCGCGGTTGATCAGGTCGCCGACGAACAGGATGCGCGCATCGCCGCCGGCGTCGGCATGGAGTCGATCGAGCAGCAGGCCGGCTTCATGGGCGCAGCCTTGCAGGTCGCCAATCGCATAGGTTTTCATGGTGTTTTCTTTTTCGGTGCGGCGCGACGCGCAATGGGATCGATACTAAAGGATTTGCGCCGCCGCGTGGGCAGTGGGCGCCGCCGGTTCATTTCTAAATGTAAATTATGTCGCTGCCAGGACGGCCGGCGCGGACAATCGGAATTTTGTCAATGTCATTCGGTCTGAGCTGCGTAAATTGCCCGCCTTCGGACCCATCGGCCAATCCGGTACAATGGCCCCGGTGCCGGAACAATCGAAACGAACGCGTTTTCTCCGTATTCGCCGGCACGGTCTCTTCCAGCCGTCCGGCTATTGCATCTGAAGAATAATAAAATGTTTTCTTTCCTTGTGAGCTTCGTCTCGTCCGCATTGCTGACCCTGCTGGTCATCAAGCACTCGAAATTGCATGGGCCCGCCCTGGACAATAATTTCGGCGGCGTGCAGAAGGTGCATTTGCACTCGGTGGCGCGCATCGGCGGATTACCGATCTTCCTGGCGGTGGCCCTGACCGCCGCGATTACCGCATGGCGCGTTCCGGATCTCGCATCCTGGCTGGCGGTGCTGCTGTCCTGTTCCTCGATCGCTTTTGTCGGCGGTATCGTCGAGGACTATACCGGCAAGGTCAGGCCGTCGCGGCGTTTGCTGCTGACGATGGCGGCGGCGGTGCTCGGCTACCTGGCGCTGGATGCGAAAATCGCGCGCCTCGACATGCCTTTCTTCAGCTTGAACCTGGATTCGCTATGGCTGATCCTGCCATTGACGGTACTGGCGGTGGCGGGAATCGCGAATGCAATCAACATCATCGACGGTTTCAATGGCCTGGCCAGCGTGGTGACGATTTTCATGCTGCTGTCGCTGGCCTATGTCGGCTGGCAGGTGGGCGACATGTTCGTGCTGATTTCGGCATTGACCGTGGCCGGCGCCACCGCCGGTTTCCTGATCTGGAATTATCCGGCCGGGCTGATCTTCCTGGGCGACGGCGGCGCCTATTTCATCGGCTTCATGCTGGGCGAGCTGGCGCTGCTGCTGGTGATGCGCAATCCGCAGGTATCGACCTGGTATGCCGCATTGCTGTTGATTTACCCGACTTTCGAAACGATATTTTCCGTATATCGCCGGATGTTCGTGCGCGGGAAATCGCCAACCATGCCCGACGGTATTCACCTGCATAGCCTGATTTTCCGGCGCATTGCGCAATGGACTGTCGGTCGCAAGGAAGCGCGTGCGCTGATGAAACGGAATGCGCGGACTTCTCCCTACCTGTGGTTGTTTTCGCTGACCGCGGTTATCCCCGCAACCGTGTTCTGGCGGAATACCGGTGTATTGATATTTTTCTGTTTGTTGTTCATTATCAGCTACGTTTGGCTCTATGCGCGTATTGTCCGATTCAAGTCGCCGCGCTGGCTCATTTGGCACAAGAAAAACTAGCTAAAAATCCGGAATGTAGTATATTGCGACAATTGGTGAGATTTGGATAAAATTCGTTTTCAACTCTATTTATAAGGAATCACGATGGATCTGTCGAATTTGTCCCTGGGCGATTTGCGTAACCTGCAAGAGCAGATCAAGCAGGAAATGAAGAAGCGTGAGCATCAGGAAGTGCAAAAAGCACGTGAACAGATCCTGGCGATCGCGCAAAGCGTTGGTGTACCGCTGAAGGACCTGATCAGCAGCGTGGGCCGCGGCGCCAAATCGGCTGCGAGCGGTTCCGGTACCGGCTCGGTCGCCGTCCGTTTCCGTCATCCGGACAACTCGTCGCAGCAATGGACCGGCCGTGGCCGCCAGCCGAAATGGGTCAAGGAATGGGTCGAAGGCGGTAAATCGCTGGACCAGCTGCGCGTCTGACACGCATCGTCCGTATTCAGCCGGAGTATTCCGGGAACCTCGCCGCGGTATCGTGAGGTTTCTCTTTGGTCCTGGATTACTTCGGCGGGCGTTACCGCCCAGTGTATTCTTCCGCCTAGCCTTCGCGCTTTGCATCGTGCATCTGTCCGGATGCATCTGTTCCGATTTCCGATTTCCGATTCCATTAAGCAGTCAGTGCCGACAGATCCTGTCCCGGCGCGGCATTCTTTGCGTCCTGCGGGCTTCCGGTGCCCGTACACGCTTCGCCAAATTCCCATCGTCCGTGCTTGCCGCTACAATAGCTTCTTTTTTCCAGCCCGCGGCAAGGCAGACACCATGGTCCCTCTCTCGAAAACGATTTTCAAGGCATATGACATTCGCGGCATCATCGGCAAGACGCTCGACGCCGGTATCGCGCGCAAGATCGGCCAGGCCTTCGGCGCCGCCGCGCTGGCCAAGGGCGAACGCCGCGTCGTGATCGGCCGCGACGGCCGCCTGTCCGGCCCGGAGCTGACGCAGGCGCTGGCCGCAGGCCTGCAGGAAGCGGGCGTGGACGTGATCGACCTGGGCATGGTGGCCACCCCCATGGTCTATTTCGGCACCAATGTGCTGGACGCCCGTTCGGGCATCATGGTCACCGGCAGCCACAATCCGCCGGACTACAACGGCTTCAAGATGGTGCTGGCGGGCGAGGCGATCTACGGCGACGCCATCCTGGGCCTGTACCGGTCGATCGAGGCGGACAGCTTCACGCCGGCGGCCAGCCAGGGCGGCTATTCGACCCACGACATCAAGGACGCCTACATCGAGCGCATCGCTTCCGACGTCAAGATCGCGCGTCCGATCAAGATCGCGATCGACGCCGGCAATGGCGTGGCCGGTGCCTTCGCGGGCGATCTGTTCCGCGCCATGGGCTGCGAGGTCATCGAGCTGTTCTGCGAGGTCGACGGCCACTTCCCGAACCATCACCCGGATCCGGCCCACCCGGAAAACCTGGAAGACCTGATCGCGGCAGTGCGCGGCAGCGACGCCGAGATCGGCCTGGCCTTCGACGGCGACGGCGACCGCCTCGGCGTCGTGACGAAAGATGGCCAGATCATCTTCCCGGACCGCCAGATGATGCTGTTCTCCGCCGACGTCCTGTCGCGCAACCCGGGCGCCGAGATCCTCTACGACGTCAAATGCACGCGCCACCTCGGTCCCTGGATCGCGCAGCACGGCGGCCGCCCCCTGATGTGGAAGACCGGCCACTCGCTGGTCAAGGCCAAGCTGAAGGAAACCGGCGCCCCGCTGGGCGGCGAGATGAGCGGCCATATCTTCTGGAAGGACCGCTGGTTCGGCTTCGACGACGGCCTGTACACCGGCGCGCGCCTGCTCGAGATCCTGACCCGCGTGGCCGACCCGTCGGCGCTGCTGAACTCCCTGCCGATGGCCTCGAGCACGCCGGAACTGCACCTGCACCTGCAGGAAGGCGAGAACTTCGCGCTGATCGACAAGCTGCGCGCCGAGGCCGAATTCCCCGGCGCCGAGCGCGTGGTCGACATCGACGGCCTGCGCGTCGAGTACCCGGACGGCTTCGGCCTGGCGCGCGGCTCGAACACCACCCCGGTGGTGGTGCTGCGCTTCGAGGGCGAGTCGCCGGAAGCGCTGGCGCGCATCCAGGGCGAGTTCGCGCGCGTGATCCTCGCCGCCAGGCCGGACGCCGCACTGCCGTTCTGAGTACCGCCTTGAAGATCCTGCTGGTGCGGGTGTCGTCGCTGGGCGACGTCCTGCACAACCTGCCGATCGTGGCGGACATCCTGCGCCACCATCCTGGCGCCCAGGTCGACTGGGTGGTGGAAGAGGGCTACGTCAGCCTGGTCAGGCTCAACCCGCATGTGCGCAAGGTGATCCCGGTCGCGCTGCGGCGCTGGAAGAAGGGGCTGCGCCAACCCGCCGTGCGCGCCGAGTTCCGCGCCTTCCTGCATGCGCTGCGCGCCGAGCAGTACGACTACGTGTTCGATACCCAGGGATTGATCAAGACCGGCATGATCATGGCCGCGGCGCGCACGCGCCCGGGCGGCCAGAAGATCGGCATGGCCAACGGCACCGAGGATTCGGGCTACGAAGGCCTGTCGCGCATCTTCCATAGCCGCAGCATCGCGGTCGCGCCGCGCACCCATGCGGTGGCGCGCGGACGCCAGGTGGTGGCGGCGGCGCTCGGCTATACCCTCGACATGCCGCCCGACTTCGGCCTGCCGCCGCCCGACGCCTCGATGCGCCAGGCGTGGATGCCGGCCGCGCCCTATGCCGTGTTCTTCCACGGCACCGCGCGCGCGGCCAAGAAATGGCCGGCGGCCGACTGGATCGCGCTGGGCCGCGCGCTGGCGCCGATGCCGGTGCTGCTGCCCTGGGGTTCGGCGCGCGAGAAGGAAGAAGCCGAAGCGCTGGCGGCGGCGCTGCCGCATGCCGTCGTGCTGCCGAAACTGTCGATGATGGACGCGGTGGAACTGGCGCGCCAGGCCGCGCTGGCGGTCGGCGTCGACACCGGCCTGACCCACATCGCCGCGGCCTTCCTGACGCCGACGGTGGAAATCTACGTCGATTCGCCGCGCTGGAAGACCGAGGGCAACTGGTCGCCGCGCATCGTCAACCTGGGCGATGGCGGCCAGCCGCCGCGCGTCGACGAAGTGCTGTCCGCCGCGCGCGCCTTGCTGGAGACGCGCTGATGCGCCTGCTGTATTCCCTGATGTGGTGGCTCGCGCTGCCGCTGGTGCTGGGCCGCCTGTGGTGGCGCGGGCGTGCCGAACCCGGCTACCGCGCCCACCTGGGCGAGCGCCTCGGCTTCTACGGCCGGGACGCGGACAAACGTCCCGCCATCATGGTGCATGCGGTCTCGGTGGGCGAAACGCGCGCCGCCGAACCGCTGGTCGAGGCGCTGCTGGCCGCCTATCCCGATCACCGCATCCTCCTGACCCACATGACGCCGACCGGCCGCGCCACCGGCCGTGCGCTGTTCGGCAAGCATGGCGCGCGCGTGGTGCAATCCTACCTGCCTTACGACACCGGCTTCATGGTCGGCCGCTTCCTGCGCCATTTCGCGCCGCGCGCCTGCATCCTGATGGAGACCGAGGTGTGGCCGAACCTGATCCACGCCTGCGCGCGCCACAAGGTGCCGGTGGCGCTGGTGAACGCGCGCCTGTCGGAACGTTCGCTGAGGCGCGGCCAGGGCCTGGGCGGCTTGATGATGGATGCGGCGCGCGCGATCCCGCTGGTGGCGGCCCAGACCGAACTCGATGCCGCGCGCATCGCCTCGCTCGGCGCGCCGAACGTCGAGGTCACCGGCAGCATCAAGTTCGACGTGGTGCCGCCCGAGGCGGCCCTGCAGACCGGCGCCATGCTGCGCGCGCACTTCGCCGATCGCCCGGTGCTGCTGTGCGCCTCGACCCGCGAAGGCGAGGAGACGCAGATCCTGGATGCCTTCAAGACGATGGACCGGCCGGCCGGCATGCTGCTGCTGCTGGTGCCGCGTCATCCTCAGCGCTTCGACGAGGTGGCGCGCATGGCCGTCGAGCGCGGCCTGTCGCTGGCGCGCCGCTCGAGCCTGCCGGAGCGCGTCGACGCCGACGTGCTGCTGGGCGATTCGATGGGCGAGATGTTCGCCTACTACGCCGCCTGCGATTGCGCCTTCATCGGCGGCAGCCTGATGCCGCTGGGCGGGCAGAACCTGATCGAGGCCTGCGCGCTGGCGCGCCCGGTGCTGGTCGGCGCGCACACCTTCAACTTCCTGCAGGCGACCGAGGAAGCGGTGGCGGCCGGCGGCGCGCTGCGCGTGGCGGATGCCGGCGCCCTGATGCGCGAAGCCGCGCGCCTGCTGCGCGACGACGATGCGCGCGCCGCGATGGGCGCCCGGGCGCTGGCGTTCGCGGCGCACCATCGTGGCGCGACGGCGCGCACTGTTGAACTCTTGCAACGGTTTATTGCCTAGCTTTTGTTACCATTCTCCTTAGTATAAAGAACGAAAGGGGATGAACATGTTGTGGTCTCATCGCACACGTGCGGACGGCAACGTGGATGGAGGCATTGCCCTCCTGGACCAGGCCGACGCGATCGACCTGGGCGCCGACGCCATGCCGGCGGCCACGATACCGGTCGTACATCCCCCCGCGGCGCTGTGCGCACTGCATTTCTGGGTACGCTATACCTTTGTCGAATACGTCGGCTTCATGTGGGAGCACGGCGGCTACCTGATCCACCGGCGCCGCATCCGCTGGCCGATGGGGCTTTACCTGCGCCTGAAAAGCACGCTGTCGGCGGCCCTGCACTTCGTGCTGCTGGGGCGCGGCCGCCGCACCTATGAATTCCAGATCGACCAGCATGGCATCGTGCGCACCAGCGACACCGGCGTGAGCCTGATCGACTGGGACGACGTGCAGCGCATCCGCACCTACTCCAGGGGTTACATGATGATCCTGAAGCGCGGCACGCTGCCGATCCCGTTCCGCTGCCTGAACACGGACGAGGTCAAGGCGATGCACGGCATCGCGGAAGCGCGCGCGGCGGGCGAACTGCAGTTCCGCGCATCGTAAAAAACATGGCGCCGTCGGCGCCATGTTTCATTCACTCGTCCGGGAACAGCACCGGCATCTCGACCGAGCGCTTCTTCAGCGCCGCCTTGGCCCCGTCGTAGTCGGGGAACACCGAACCGACCACCGCCCAGAAGCGCGGGCTGTGGTTCATCTCGCGCAGGTGCGCCAGTTCATGCACCACCACGTAATCCAGCAGCGCCAGCGGATAGTGCACCAGCTTCCAGTTCAGGCGGATATTGCCTTCCACCGTGCAGGACCCCCAGCGCGTGCCGGCCGAGGAGATCGCGTAGGCGCTGTAGCGCACGCCGACCCGCGGCGCGTACAGGTCGAGCCGTTCGCCGAACAGGCGCCTGGCCTCGTCCTGGAACCAGCGCTTGACGCGCTCGCGCAACTGCCGGTCCGACAGGCCTGGCGTCACGCCCACCGACAGGGTGCGCGCCTCGGGGTCGTAGATGCAGTGGCTGCGCTCCGCCGGCTGCAGGCGCAGCACGATGTCGGTGCCGAGATAGGGCAGGCGCGCGCCGTCGATCCATTCCACCGGCGCGCGGCCTTCGCGCTGGATGCGCCGCTCGCTGCGCTCGAACAGCTTGGTCAGGATCCAGCGCTGCTTGGCGCGGATCGCGCTGTCGATGTCGGCCTGGGTCGAACGGCGCGGCGCGGTCACGCGCAGGCCGTCGTCGTCGATCATGAAGCCATAGGAGCGGCGCGCAGAATGACGCAACAGGTAGTGCACGGTGTGCGAGCCGAGCTGGATGGTGCGCAGCGGCGGTCCGTCCGGGTCGACCGGCGGCACCGGCAGGCCGCGGGTGGGTACCGGCGGCGCCTTGAACAGCGGCGCCGGCGGCCTGGCCGGTTTCGGTGCAGGCGCCGCTGCGGGTGCCGGCGCGAGCGCGGGCGAAGGCGCCGGCGAGGGCGCGAGCGCCGCGAACAGTTCCTGGGCAAACAGCTCCAGCTGTTTCGCGTCGTTCGTGGGGGAGATCATGGTGGGCGGCTTCGGCGGTGCTTTGGACGGCGCGCCCAACTCGTTCAGGTACCTTTGTAGGCGTGGGGCGAAATGACGCGCATTTCCGATTCTATCCAATTTTCGACCTCTTGCATCAGACTGTCGGCAGTGTGGTTTTCCGGGGGGATCGGCTTACCGATCGACACCGTGATCAGGCCCGGGCGCTTGATGAATGAATTTTTCGGCCAGCATTCTCCTGAATTATGCGCGATCGGGACGACGCTGGCACCTGTTTCGATCGCCAGGCGCGAACCGCCGCTCTTGTACTGCCCTTTTTCGCCGACCGGGATGCGGGTCCCTTCCGGGAACATGATGATCGACTGGCCGTCGGCGATGCGGCTCTTGCCGATCTTGACCACGTGGGCGAAGGCGCGCTTGCCCTTGCTGCGGTCGATCGGGATCATGCGCAGCAGCGCCATGCCCCAGCCGAAGAAGGGAATGTACAGGATTTCCTTCTTGAAGACATAGACCAGCGGGCGCTTCATGTTCGGCAGCATGAAGATGGTCTCCCATGCCGACTGGTGCTTCGACAGCAGGATCACGGCCTTGTCGGGCAGGTTGTCGTAGCCCTTGACCTGGTAGCGGATGCCGCAGATGACGCGCGCGCACCAGATCACGAAGACGTTCCAGCGCGAGGTCACCCAGAAGCGCTTGGGATAGGGGAGGGGCGCCGCCAGGAAGCAGACGCAGGCCCAGACCACCGTGGCGATCGCCATGACGGTGGTGAACAGCAGGGAGCGCAGGAACAGGATGGCGGTACGCAAAGACGTGGTCTCCGAAGCAGGTGTGTCGGTGGTGGTGGTGATCATGTGCTGGCGGGGGCCGGGCTGGCAACGTTCTTGAGGAAGGCATTGACCATCGCGGCGAGGTCGGGGAAGACCTGGGTGCCCGGCGGCAGGCCGCCGGTCTCGAAGGTCTTTTCGCCCTTGCCGGTCAGGACCAGGTAGGGCAGGCAGCCGCTGATGAAGCCGGCCTGCAGGTCGCGCAGCGAGTCGCCGACCGTGGGCACGCCGCGCAGGCTGAGCTTGAAGCGCTTGCTGATCTCCTCGAACATCCCGGCCTTGGGCTTCCTGCAATCGCAGTTGTCGATCGCCGCATGCGGGCAGAAGAAGATCGCGTCGATGTCGGCGCCGACCAGCTGGGCCTGCGCATGCATCTTCTGGTGGATGGCGTTCAGCGTCGTCATGTCGAACAATTCGCGCGCGATGCCCGACTGGTTCGACGCGACGACCACGCGGTAGCCGGCCTGGTTCAGGCGCGCGATCGCCTCGAGCGAACCCGGAATCGGGATCCACTCGGCGGGCGACTTGATGAAATCGGGGGAGTCCTGGTTGATGACCCCGTCCCGGTCGAGGATGATCAGCTTCATGGCGCTTCTTTACCCATCATGCAGCCAGCTTGGAGATGTCGGCCACGCGGTTCATCATGCGGTGCAGGATCGACAGCAGGGCCAGGCGGTTGTTGCGCAGGGCCAGGTCCTCGGCCATCACCATCACGTCGTTGAAGAAGGCGTCGACGTCGTCGCGCAGCTGGGCCAGGGTCTTGAGGGTGCCGGCGAAGTCGCCGCGCGCGAAGGCTGCCTCGACTTCCGGCTGCACCCGCTGGACGCTGGCGTACAGCTTCTTCTCGGCCTCGTCCTGCAGCAGGGCGGCATCGACGGAACCCGCCTGCGCCAGCGCTTCCTCGTTCTTCCTGAGGATGTTCGAGATGCGCTTGTTGGCGGCGGCCAGCGAGGCCGACTCCGGCAGCGCGGCGAAGGCCTGCACCGCTTCCAGGCGCTGCACCACGTCGTCGACGCGGTCCGGATCCTGCGCCAGCACGGCTTCGACTTCGTTCGGCGAGAAGCCGCGATCGCGCAGCAGGCCGCGCAGGCGGTCCAGCATGAAGGCCTTCACCTCGATGCCCGGATCCTTGAAGGACGCCAGGCTGTCGAAGGAAGCCGCGGCGTCGGCCAGCAGCTCGGACAGGCCCAGGGCCAGGCGCTTTTCGACCAGCATGCGCATCACGCCCAGCGCATGGCGGCGCAGCGCGAACGGATCCTTCTCGCCGGTCGGCTGCAGGCCGATCGACCAGATGCCGACCAGGGTTTCCAGCTTGTCGGCCAGGGCCACGGCCAGGCCGGTATCGGTCGAGGGCAGGGCGTCGCCCGAGAAGCGCGGCTGGTAGTGTTCGGAGGCGGCCAGCGCGACTTCCTCGTGCTCGCCGTCGTTGCGGGCATAGTAGGTGCCCATGATGCCCTGCAGCTCGGGGAACTCGCCGACCATGTCGGTCAGCAGGTCGGCCTTGGCCAGCTGGGCGCCGCGTTCGGCCAGCAGCACGTCGTAGCCGAGGCGGCGCGCGATGGCGCCGGCCAGGCGCGTGACGCGCGCGGTGCGTTCGAGCTGGGTGCCCAGCTTGTTGTGGTAGACCACATTGGCCAGCAGCGGCAGGCGCGATTCCAGCGACTTCTTCTTGTCCTGCTCGAAGAAGAACTTGGCATCCGACAGGCGCGGGCGCACCACGCGCTCATTGCCGCCGACGATGGCGGCCGGATCGTCGGTCGCGATGTTCGAGACGATCAGGAAGCGCGAGCGCAGCTTGCCGGCGCTGTCGGTCAGGGCGAAGTATTTCTGGTTGGTCTGCATGGTCAGGATCAGGCATTCCTGCGGCACCGACAGGAACACGTCCTCGAAGCGGCATTCATACACCACCGGCCATTCGACCAGGGCCGCGACTTCGTCGAGCAGCGCTTCCGGCATCAGCACCTCATCAAGGCCGGCCTTTTCCAGCAGCTGGGTGCGGATCGATTCCTTGCGTTCCTCGGCGCTGGCGACCACCTTGCCGCTGTCCTTGAGCAGCGCCGCATAGTCGTCGGCGCGGGCGACGTCGAAGGACTGGCCGTTCGACAGGAAGCGGTGGCCCAGGGTGGCACGGCCGCTGTTCAATCCGAGCAGGGACAGCGGCAGCACGGCCTCGCCGTGCAGCGCCAGCAGCGAATGCACCGGGCGCACGAACTGCACGGTGGCGCCGTCCGGGCGCTGGTAGCTCATCAATTTAGGGATCGGCAGCTTGGCGACGGTTTCTTCCAGCACCGCTTGCAGGCCCTCGGCCAGCTGGCTGCCCGCGGCGGTGTAGGTATGGAAGAAGCTCTCGGCCTTGCCGTCCTGGGCGCGTTCCAGGTCGGCCACCTGCAGATCGGGGAAGCCGAGGGCGGCCAGTTTCTTGGCCAGCGGCGCGCTGGGATTGCCTTCCTTGTCCAGGGCCACCGAGACCGGCAGCACTTTTTCGCGGATCGATTTGTCGGGAGAGGTGGCGCGCACCCTGGTGATCGACACGGCCAGGCGGCGCGGGGTGGCGTAGCTGGTGACGACGCTGTCGGCCTCGAGGAAGTCGCGCGCCTTCAGGCCGGCCGCGATGCCATTGGCGAAGGCGGCGCCCAGTTTGACGAGGGCCTTCGGCGGCAGTTCTTCGGTCTGCAGCTCAATGAGTAAGGTCTGATTCATGGTTGTTCTGTTCTATTCTGTTCTGTCCTGGACTGGGCTCAGCCGACCTTGACGTCGGCGGCGTTCACGTCGGCGGCAGCCGTCTTCGGCAGCATCGGGAAGCCGAGCTTCTCGCGCGAGTCGTAATAAGCCTGGGCGACCAGGCGCGACAGCGTGCGCACGCGGCCGATATAGGCGGCGCGCTCGGTGACGGAAATGGCGCCGCGCGCATCGAGCAGGTTGAAGCTGTGCGAAGCCTTCATGATCTGCTCGTAGGCCGGCAGCGTCAGCGCCAGTTCGATCAGGCGCTTGGCTTCGCTCTCGTGGTTGTTGAATGCCTGGAACAGCAGTTCGGTGTTCGAGTGTTCGAAGTTGTAGGTCGACTGCTCGACCTCGTTCTGGTGGAACACGTCGCCGTACGACAGGCTTTTCCTTACCCCGTTTTCTTCCCACTCGGTCCACACCAGGTCGTAGACGTTTTCCACGCCCTGCAGGTACATCGCCAGGCGCTCGATGCCATAGGTGATCTCGCCCAGCACCGGCTTGCAATCGAGGCCGCCGACCTGCTGGAAGTAGGTGAACTGGGTGACTTCCATGCCGTTCAGCCAGACTTCCCAGCCCAGGCCCCAGGCGCCCAGGGTCGGGCTTTCCCAGTCGTCCTCGACGAAGCGCACATCGTTTTTCTTCAGGTCCAGGCCCAGCGCTTCCAGCGAACCGAGATAGAGGTCGAGGATGTTTTCCGGCGCCGGCTTGAGGACCACCTGGTACTGGTAATAGTGCTGCAGGCGGTTCGGGTTCTCGCCGTAGCGGCCATCCTTCGGACGGCGCGAGGGCTGCACGTAGGCGGCGCGCCAGGGTTCCGGGCCGATCGCGCGCAGAAAAGTACCGGTGTGGAAGGTGCCCGCGCCGACTTCCATGTCGTAGGGCTGGAGCAGTGCGCAACCCTGCTTGTCCCAGTAGGTTTGCAAGGTCAGGATGATTTGTTGGAATGTGAGCATCGTATCGGCTTGGATCTGGAGGCTTCGCGCGCAGGGGGCGCGACCTCGGTAGGTTTGCTAAAACACCAATTCTAGCGGGTTTTACCGGCTGGCTCGAAACGGATCTCGTTCCAGCCGGTATGCGGACATTTTCTTCGGCAGACTTTACTCAGTAATACCGCGAAAGAGAAGGGCTCAGGCCGATTTTTGCGCCCCGGCGTGGCGACGCCGTCCTGCGAACCAGGCGCCGAGCAGGGCCAGCGCGCCCAGTCCCAGGAAGCCCAGGTTGCCGAAGCGGATGAACGGCGTGGCGCCGGCCATGCCCTGCACGGTGGCCGACAGCACGCCCTGCTCGTAGAAGGGCAGCAGGTGGACGATCTCGCCGCGGCCGTCGATGATGGCGGTGGCGCCGTCGTTGGTCGCGCGCAGCATCGGCCGGCCGGTTTCGATGGAGCGCATGCGCGAGATCTGCAGGTGCTGCGGGATCGCCGTGGACTGGCCGTACCAGGACAGGTTCGACACGTTCAGCAGCATGGTCGCCGGCCGCGGCGCCTCGCGCAGGTTGCGCGCGATCTCTTCGCCGAACACGTCTTCATAGCAGATATTCGGCAGCACCAGCTGGTCCTTGACGGCGAACGGCGCCTGCACCGGCGCGCCGCGGGTGGCGTCGTTCAGCGGGATGTTCAGCATGTCGGTGAACCAGCGGAAGCCCGGCGGGATGAATTCGCCGAAGGGCACCAGGTGCGCCTTGTCGTAGCGGTAGGCCTGCGGCTGCGGTTGCGGCTTGAAGGTGACCAGGCTGTTGGCGTACTTGCCGGGGCCGTCCAGCAGCGGCATGCCGACGGCCAGCGTGCTGCCGCTGGCGGCGGCGAAGCGCTGCAGGCCGTCCAGGTAGCCCGGGGGCAGGCTGTGCGGGAATACCGGGATCGCGGTTTCCGGGGTGGCGATCAGGTCGGCCGGCGCCGCCTCGATCATGCCCTGGTAGCGCGCCAGGATGCTGTCCAGGAAGGCCTGGTCGAACTTGCGGTCCTGCGGCACGTTCCCCTGCAGCAGGCGGACGGTCAGCGGCTGGCCGGAAGGATGGGTCCATGTCACCTGGCGCAGCAGCATGCCGCCCACCAGCACCAGGCCGAACAGCGCTAGCGCCCCCATGCGCTGGCGCTGGGTCAGCATCACCAGGCAGGACGCGCATACGGCCACCAGCACGCCGATGCCGTAGGCGCCGACCAGCGGCGCATAGCCGGCCAGCGGCGCACCGGCATGGGCGTAGCCCGACGCCGCCCAGGGGAAGCCGGTGAAGACCCAGCCGCGCATCCATTCCGACACGCCCCAGGCCACCGGCAGTACCAGCAGCAGGAAGGCCGCCACCGGCAGCGCCCAGCGCCTGCGCAGCCAGGTGGAGACGCCGGCGGCGAAGGCGCCGAACAGGCCCATGTAAAGGCCCAGCAGCACGATGCCGAGCACGCCGAGCGGCGCCGGCAGGTGTGCGAAGCGGGTCATGAAGATGTACAGCCAGTGCATGCCCGCCACCGACCAGCCGAAGCCGAAGGCCCAGCCGAGCAGGGTGGCGCGGCGCACCGAGCTGCCCATGCCGACCTGGTAGAACAGCCAGGCCAGCGACAGGAACTGCAGCGGCCACCAGCCGAAGGGCTCGAAGGACAGGAGGCTGGAGGCACCGGCCAGCACGGCCAGGCCGAGGGCGGCAAGGCCCGGACGGTTGCCGCGCAGGGCGGGATCGGGCGCGGCGGCGGGAGGGGTACGGCGGCGGAGGATCAAGCGTGGTCCTGTTGTACGGTCTGTAATGAAAAACGCCCCGGACGGGGCGCAGGGTCAATCGTGTTCGTCGTCGATCGCCGGCGGCAGCTTTTCGACCAGCAGCACGTGGATCTGGCGCGCATCGGCGCGCAGCACCTCGAAGCGCAGGTTCTCGAGGTCGAACACCTCGCCCTTGTGCGGCATGCGGCCGAGGTGGTTGGCGACCAGGCCGCCGATGGTGTCGGCTTCGTCGTCCGGCAGGTCGACGCCGAGTTCCTCGTTGAACTGCTCGATCTCGGTAAGGGCCTTCACGCGCCAGCGCGGGCCGAGCTGGCCCTCCTTGATCGAGAGGATGTTGTCCTCGTCCTCGTCGAAATCGTACTCGTCCTCGATGTCGCCGACGATCTGTTCCAGCACGTCTTCGATCGTGATCAGGCCGGCCACGCCGCTGTACTCGTCGACGACGATGGCCATGTGGTTGTGGTTGGCGCGGAAGTCGCGCAGCAGCACGTTCAGGCGCTTCGATTCCGGGATGAAGATCGCGGGGCGCAGCATCTTGCGCACGTCGAAGGATTCCTCGGCGTAGTAGCGCAGCAGGTCCTTGGCCAGCAGGATGCCGACCACCTTGTCGCGTTCGCCCTCGATGGCGGGGAAGCGCGAGTGCGCGGTTTCCAGCATGATGGGCAGCCACTCCTCGATCGGCTTGGAGATGTCGATCACGTCCATCTGCGAACGCGGCACCATGATGTCGCGCACCGACAGGTCGGAAACCTGGAACACGCCCTCGATCATGGAGAGGGCATCGGCGTCGATGAGGTTGCGTTCGTGGGCGTCGTGCAGCACTTCCAGCAGCTCGGCGCGGTTTTCTGGCTCAGGGGAGATCAGCGCGGTCAGCCGTTCGAACAGCGACCGGTGGGTTTTGGCGTCCGCTCGGACGTCAGCAGGGTGCTCAGGCATAGTTGGCATGAAGCCGTTGTTACGATGGGCCATAGGATACACCAAAAGTTGCCGTGCCTGTTTTTTATGCAGCCGGATTAGGACGATGCGCGCGCGACACAGAAAGACGGACGTGTGCATTAGCACATCCCAAATTATGTCTATATTGCACGTTCAACCTGGAAAGGAGACCTCATGCCCGCGCTTAACGTGAACGGCACCACCACCGACATCGATGTTCCGGATGACATGCCCCTGCTCTGGGCCATCCGCGACACGATGGGACTCACCGGCACCAAGTTCGGCTGCGGCGTCGCCCTGTGCGGCGCCTGTACCATCCACCTCGACGGGCAGGCGATCCGCTCCTGCGTGACGCCGGTTTCGGCCGCGGCAGGCAAGAAAATCACCACCATCGAGGCGATCGGCAACGATCCGGTGGGCGCGAAGGTGCAGCAGGCCTGGCTCAAGATCGACGTGGTCCAGTGCGGGTATTGCCAGTCCGGCCAGATCATGTCCGCCACCGCGCTGCTGCATGCGACGCCGAAGCCGAGCGACAGCGACATCGACAACGCGATGTCGGGCAATGTCTGCCGCTGCTGCACCTATAACCGCATTCGCCGCGCCATCAAGATCGCTTCCGCCTGAGTACCCGCGAGGACAAGACCATGGACCAGATGAGCAAAGACAGCAAGGACAGGGACGAGACGGCGCCGGCATCGCACACGCGGCGGCGCCTGCTCAAGGCCGGGGCGGCCGGCGGCGGCGGACTGCTGTTCGGTTTTTCGCTGTTCGGCTGCCAGAAGAAAACCGAGGGCGACCGCAAGGATCCGCCGCCCGAGACCGCGGTCGGCCAGGCCGCCACCGCGGCCTCGAAGCAGCCGCCGGGGCTGGAGCACGACGCCTTCATCCGCATCGACCGCGCCGGCATCGTCACGCTGGTGGTGCACAAGGTCGAGATGGGGCAGGGTACCTTCACCGCGATGCCGATGCTGCTGGCCGAGGAACTCGGCGCCGACCTCACCAAGGTCAAGCTCGAGCAGGCGCCGGCCGACAACACCCTGTACGCCGACCCGCTGCTGGGCGGCCAGGTGACCGGCGGCTCGACCTCGGTGCGCGGGGCCTGGAAGCCGCTGCGCGAGGCCGGCGCCAAGGTGCGCACGGTACTGGTGCAGGCCGCGGCCGACCAGTGGAAGGTGCCGGTCGGGGAGCTGAAGGTGGTGGCCGGCACCATCCGCCACGAGGGCTCGAACCGCAGCATGCATTTCGGCGAAGTGGTCGACGCGGCCTCCAAGCTGGCATTCCCGGCCACGGTGAAGCTCAAGGACCCGGCCGACTTCAGCCTGATCGGCAAGCCGATCAAGCGCCTCGATTCGCCGGACAAGGTGAATGGGGCGGCGCTGTTCGGCATCGACGCGCGCCTGCCGAACATGGGGATCGCGGCGGTCGCCGCCTCGCCGGTCAAGGGCGGCAAGGTGACGGCGCTGGACGAGCAGAAGGCGATGGCGGTGAAGGGCGTACGCCAGGTGCTGCGCATCGAGGATGCGGTGGCGGTCGTGGCCGACAATTTCTGGACCGCCAGGCAGGGCCTGGCGGCGGCCGCGCCGCGCTTCGACGACGGCCCGAACGCCAACATCAGCTCGGCGTCCATCCTGGCCGACATGGACAAGGCCTCGCAGACGAGCGGCGGGGTCGCGCGCAACGACGGCGACGCGCTCAAGGAGCTCGACGCGCAGGGCGGGCGCCGCATCGACGTGATCTACCAGATGCCCTTCCTGGCCCACGCGACCATGGAACCGATGAACTGCACGGTCGATTTGCGTCCGGACGGCTGCGACCTGTGGGTCGGCACCCAGGTGCCGGCGCTGGCCCAGGGCGCCGCGGTCAAGCTCACCGGGCTGCCGATCGAGAAGGTCAAGGTGCATAACTTCTTCCTTGGCGGCGGCTTCGGGCGCCGGCTCGAAGTCGACTACGTGGTCCAGGCGGTGCAGTTCGCCAAGCTGGCCAAGGGGCCGATCAAGGTGATCTGGACGCGCGAGGAAGACATCCAGCACGACATGGTCCGTCCCTATTACTACGACCGCATGTCGGCCAAGCTGGACGACAAGGGCATGCCGACGGCCTGGTTCCATCGCATCACCGGTTCCTCGATCATCGCGCGCTTCTTCCCGGCGCTGTTCAAGGATGGCGTCGATCCCGACGCGGTGGAAGGCGCCGTCGAGCTGCAGTACACGATTCCCGCCGTGCGCGTCGAATACGTGCGCCACGAGCCGGGCGCGGTGGCCACGGCCTTCTGGCGCGGCGTGGGCGCCACCCACAATGTGTTCATGGTCGAGAGCTTCGTCGACGAGCTGGCCCATGCCGGCAAGACCGACCCGGTGGCCTACCGCCGCGCCCTGCTGCAGAAATCGCCGCGCCGGCTGGCGGTGCTCGACCTGGTCGCCGAGAAGTCCGGCTGGGGCAAGCCGCTCAAGCCGATCGCCGGCCGCAAGGTGGGACGCGGGGTCTCGACCCAGTTCGTGTTCGGCAGCTACATGGCCCAGGTGGCCGAGGTGTCGGTCGGACCGGACGGCGACGTGCGCCTGCACCGGGTGGTGTGCGCGGTCGACTGCGGCCAGAACATCAATCCGGACACCATCGCGGCCCAGATGGAAGGCGGCATCATGTTCGGCGCCACGGCGGCGCTGTGGGGCGAGATCACGGTCGACAAGGGGCGGGTGCAGCAGTCGAACTTCGGCGACTACCGGCCGATGCGCATGAGCGAGTCGCCCACGGTCGAGGTGCACATCGTGAACAACCACGACGACCCGGGCGGGATCGGCGAGCCGGGAACGGCGGGGATCGCGCCGGCGCTGGCCAACGCGGTGTTCGCGGCGACGGGCAAGCGGATTCGCAAGCTGCCGATCGGGGAGCAGCTCAAGAAAGCCTGAGGCTGCCCAGGCAACTTGGGTCCCTGCCTTCGCAGGGACGACGGAGCAACGGTTCCGGACCATCGAACAACGTCGTCCCTGCACTCACGGGGACGACGGAGCAACGGGCCCGGACCATCGAACAACGTCGTCCCTGCGCAGGCAGGGACCCAAGCTCGCTCCAGGCCGCCGGCTTATTCGTTGTCCGCGTACGGATCCGGATAGGCCAGCGCTTCCATGATGTCGCGCTCGAGCTGTTCCATCTCCTCGGCTTCCTCGTCGCTCTCATGGTCGAAGCCCTGGGCGTGCAGCACGCCGTGCACCACCAGGTGGGCCACGTGTTCCTCGACCGTCTTCTTCTGCTCCTCGGATTCGCGCACCAGCACGTCGGTACACAGGACGATGTCGGCCTGGGTCGGCTCGTCGTCGGCGATCTCGGCGCCCTCGTTATAGGCGAAGGTGAGGACGTTGGTGGCGTAGTCCTTGTGGCGGTAGTCGCGGTTCAGGGCCTGGCCTTCGGCAGCGTCGACGAAGCGGATCGCCAGCTCGGCCGGGCCGAGCAGGGCGGCGCGCACCCAGCGCTCGATCATGGCCGGGGTGATCTCGGCCTCGAGGCGGGTGTCGGGGTACTGGACGTCGAGTTCCAGCTTATGGTTTTTTTCTTGCATTCTTTGGGCTCGCAGGTTTGGACAGTTCGCCGATCTCCTGGACCGCGGCGGATTTTTCGTAGGCCTCGACGATGCGCGCAACCATCGGATGGCGCACCACGTCGGCGCTGGAGAAATGGGTGAAGGCGATGCCGCGCACGTCCTTCAGCACATGCATCGCATCGACCAGGCCGCTGCGCTGGGTCTTGTGCAGGTCGACCTGGGTGATGTCGCCGGTGACCACGGCCTTGCTGCCGAAGCCGATCCGGGTCAGGAACATCTTCATCTGCTCGACGGTCGTGTTCTGGGCTTCGTCCAGGATCACGAAGGCGTGGTTCAGCGTGCGGCCGCGCATGAAGGCCAGCGGCGCGATCTCGATGACGCCCTTCTCGAACAGCTTCTGGGTGCGGTCGAAGCCGAGCAGCTCGTGCAGGGCGTCGTACAGCGGGCGCAAGTAAGGATCGACCTTTTGCGAGAAGTCGCCCGGCAGGAAGCCCAGGCGCTCGCCCGCCTCGACGGCCGGACGGGTCAGGATGATGCGCTTGACGGCGTCGCGTTCCAGCGCGTCGACGGCGCAGGCCACCGCAAGATAGGTCTTGCCGGTGCCGGCCGGGCCGATGCCGAAGCTGATGTCGTGCTCGAGCACCGCCTTGAGGTACTGGATCTGGTGCGCGGTGCGGCCGCGCAGGTCGGAGCGGCGGGTCTTGAGGGCCGGGCTGACCAGGTCGGCCGGGTCGTCTTCAAAACCCGACTCGGCGCGCTCTTCCTCTTCGGTGAGCATGGCGCCGGGTTCCCTGGCCGCGGCCAGGGGCTCGGCCGTCTTGGGCTTGATGCCGGAGCGCTGCTCGACCAGGGCGAGCTGGACTTCCTCCAGCGGCACGACCTTGTCGGCCACCGCGTAGAAGCGTTCCAGCAGCTCGACCGCGCGCTCGGCATTGCTGCCGCTGACGATGAACTTTTCGCCGCGCCGGAAGATGGTCACGTCGAGCGCGGCCGAGATCTGGCGCAGGTTTTCATCGAGCGGACCGCACAGGTGGGCAAGCCGCGTGTTGTCGAGCGGCTCGGGGATGAAATGCGAAGGCTGGGTTGGCGTTTGGGTTTTCAACTGGCTTTGGCAATCGTTTCAAGGCGCGCGACCAGGTCGCCGCGCAGGGAATAATCCAGGCTCTCGGTGATGCGCACGTCGGCCAGCTGGCCGATCAGCGCATCGCCGGCGTCGCCGGGCAGGAAGGTGACGATGCGGTTGTTCTCGGTACGCCCCTGGAATGCGCCCTCGGCCTTTTTCGCCGGGCCTTCGACCAGGATGCGCTGCACGGTGCCGACCATCGCCGCGCTCGTCTTGCGGGTGTTGGCGTCGATCTGGGCCTGCAGGCGCTGCAGGCGCGCCAGCTTGACCTCGTGCGGGGTATCGTCTTCCAGGTTGGCGGCCGGGGTGCCGGGCCGCTTGCTGAAGATGAAGCTGAAGCTGTTGTCGAAGCCGATGTCCTGCACCAGCTTCATCATCGCCTCGAAATCGGCCTCGGTCTCGCCCGGGAAGCCGACGATGAAGTCGGAGGAAATGGTGATATCGGGACGCACCGCCCTGATGCGGCGGATGATCGACTTGTATTCAAGGCCGGTATAGCCGCGCTTCATGGCCTGCAAGATACGGTCGGAGCCGTGCTGCACCGGCAGGTACAGGTGGTTCACCAACTGCGGGATTTTCGCATAGGCATCGATCAGGCGCTGGTTGAATTCCTTGGGGTGGCTGGTGACGAAGCGCAGGCGTTCGATGCCGGGGATCTCGGCGACGTATTCGAGCAGCAGGGCAAAGTCGGCGATGTCGCCGCTTGCCATCGCGCCGCGGTAGGCGTTTACGTTCTGCCCCAGCAGCATGATTTCCTTGACGCCCTGGGCGGCCAGGCCGGCGGCCTCGGTCAGCACGTCCTCGAAGGGACGCGAGACTTCCTCGCCGCGGGTGTAGGGCACCACGCAGTAGCTGCAGTACTTGCTGCAGCCTTCCATGATCGACAGGTAGGCGACCGCGCCTTCGACCTTGGCCGGGGGCAGGTGGTCGAATTTCTCGATTTCGGGGAAGCTGATGTCGACCTGGGCCGCGCCGCTGCTGCGCCGCGCTTCGATCAGCTGCGGCAGGCGGTGCAGGGTCTGCGGACCGAACACCACGTCGACGTGCGGCGCGCGCTGGACGATGGCCTTGCCCTCCTGCGAGGCGACGCAGCCACCGACGCCGATCACCAGGCCGGGCTTGTCGCGCTTGAGCTGTTTCAGGCGGCCGAGGTCCGAGAAAACTTTTTCCTGGGCTTTTTCGCGGATCGAGCAGGTATTGAACAGGATGACGTCGGCGTCCTCCGGGGTATCGGTGCGTACGAGGCCGTCGGACGCGCCGAGCACGTCCGCCATCTTGTCGGAGTCGTACTCGTTCATTTGGCAGCCGAAGGTCTTGATGAATACTTTTTTCTGCATGGAAAACTTTAGGAGATCGGATGCTTTGACAAGTGGAAGGCCAGTTTACCGTAAATCGGAAAGCCTCCCCAGGGAGCCACGTGTGGAACCGGCGTACGGGCGAACAGATAGCTGTTCCCTTCTTTACGGAATTGCACTTTTCTCAATCTTAATATGTGATACGGTTGGTTACATTGTTACTGCTTGAAATTTGATTTCCAACTGTTATGTTTAACCTTGTCGGTCCAGCTCTTCGTTGATTTTCTTAACAAAATCAAACAGTTGCTGCTTTCCGGCAATTGCAAACTTAGCCCAAAAAAACTCTTGCGTGCGCCACAATTTGTCACCATGTGCTGAAATGACTATGTGACAAGCTTTCCCAGCGATAGCTTGATTTCGACCAATGGATTCTGTGCTCAGGTCGAGGTTCGGCCCTACGTATGAGTTTGATAATTTGTTCGAAAAACAAGTGCGCATGGGAAGCGGGAGTCTCGGAGGACACTGCGTGTTGCGGCAGGTGCGGCAGCGGTTCGAGGGGATTCCAACAAGGGAGCGCACGCGGTCCGGTCGATGTGTCGGACGGTTCAGGCAGATGAGGCTGCTTAGTCGTCTGGAAACGTGGCCGGGAACTTATGTTGATAAAACTTAGTCATTAAACACAGTTCGTAAGAGAACTATTTTAACCACTCACGAGGAAATCATGGCACATCATGCTCTGTCATCACAGGAAAGCTACAATCCCAACCACCTGCTGGACATCCTGCTCGGCAAAATGCAACTGAAGAACGATGCAGCGCTGTCGCGCATGCTGGAAGTCGCTCCTCCGGTGATCAGCAAGATCCGTCACCATCGCCTGCCGGTCGGCGCCTCGCTGCTGATCCGCATGCACGAAGTGACCGGCATGAGCATCCGCGACCTGCGCGACCTGATGGGCGACCGCCGTACCAAATACCGCCTGTCGGACGCCCAGGGCCGTCCGAAGCCTGAAGAAAAAGCTGCACAGCAAGCTGCGCAGCAGGCAGCCCAGGCACAAGGCCAATCCCCATCGCAAGGCAAGACCGACGAGGCATCGTCCAAACCATCCGGCAATTATGCGCACTGACGCCGTGGGCATGACAGTCGGTCCTGTCATGCCTGCGGCCGGACCCGGCGGCGAGGCGTCCATCCGGACCCTTTCCGCCGCCCGCAGTGGTCATCCTGTGGTCGTCTCTATGCCAGCAGGATGGCCGCCATCTCGCTGAACTGCGTCTCCGTCTCGCGGAACAGGTGCAGGTAGGCTTCCTCGCTCAATCCCATCGCATCCCAGGCTGCGCCCGAAAGGCGCGGCACCACATCGTCCGACTCGCCCGACAGGTCGAGCGCATGCACGATCGCATCGGCCACGTGCACGATCGCGGCCAGGCTTCCGGCCCCCGGCGTGTGCGGCGCGTGATGCCAGGCGATCGCCTGGCGCATGGTGTCGGAAAACTGCCAATGCGCGGCCAGCGCCACGCCGGCATCCACATGGTCCAGGCCCAGTACCGCAGCTTCGGCCTCGCGCCATTCGCAGCCATGGCGGGCGCGCCAGGCCAGCACTTCGGCATAGGCGTCGGGCTGGGCGGTCACCAGCACCAGGCGCCCGATGTCGTGCAGCAGCCCGGCCGTGAAGGCGAAATCCTGGTTGAAACGGATCCGCCGCGCCAGCGCTCGGGCGCAGGCGGCGGTGGCGATCGAATGGCGCCAGAAGGCGCGGTCGTCGAAGCCGCGGCAGCGCCCGCTCGCGAAGGCGCCGCTCAGGGCCGCCGCCGTGATCAGATTGCGCGTCGCCTGGAAGCCGAGAAAGGTAATGGCCTGCTGGATGGTGGCCACCTTCACCTGGGCGCCGAAGGCCGGCGAATTGGCCAGGCGCAGGGTCTTGGCGGTCAAGGCCTGGTCATACGAAACCTTGCGCGCCAGCACCGAGATATCGGCGTTTTCCTGGTCGATGCTGCTGAGCAGTTCCATCACGACGGCCGGCAGCGAAGGCAAGTCCTGCAAGCCGGCGATCAATTGTTCGGATGTGAGGCGGTTCATGACGCGGCGCCAGGCTGGGTGCCGGTGCTGCCGGTGCTGCCGTTCAGGCGATAGGCCTCGACGTAGCGGCGCAGGGCGGCGCCGGCGCGGACGTCGGCCCCGTTGCCGGCATCGTCGTCCGGCTGCCTGCGGAACAGCTGCGCCAGGCGCGCTTGCACGTCGGCCGGATCGGGCAGCGCCGGCGCGGCTGCGGCGCCCAAAATCGGCAGCAGGGCGATCCCATGGCGTGCCAGCGAGGCCAGCATGGTTTCCGTCAGCACCATGCCGGCGCCAAGCAATACATTGCCCTTTGCATCATGCAGCGGCTCGGACAGGACCATGCCCGGAAGGGCGTCGGCCAGCGGTGTCGGCCGGGTTGCAGCGATCATGCGTTTCTTTCCTAATAATAATTTATTGATATTACCATCCACCAAAAGCCATAGGGAGACCCGTGGCGGGTGGTGTTGTTTCCGGGTCGCTCCAAGGATAGGTTTTATGGGAACAAAAAGAAGGGCGGACTGTGCCGCGCGCCGCTCGGGCACGGTACCATGGGCCATGAATTGCAAACGCTACATTGCCCTATTGAGGGGCGTCAATGTCGGGCGCGCGAAGCGCGTTGCCATGGCCGACTTGCGCAAGCTGATAGGCGATTTGGGCTATTCCGAGGTGCGCAGTGTGCTCAATAGCGGCAACGTCGTATTCCGCGGACCGTCGCTGTCGCAGGACGAGGTGGCCGCCGGGATCGAGGAAGCGCTGGTGCTCAAGCTCGGCGTGGCGGCGCGCGTGCTGGTGCTCGAACGCGAGGAGCTGGCCGGGATCGTCGCGAACAACCCCCTCCTCGGCGTGGCCAGCGACCATGCGCGCCTGCTGATCTTCATCCTCGCCAGGGCCGATTCGCGCCAGGCGATCGAACAGCTGTGCGAGCAGGACTGGCATCCGGGTGCGGTGGCGCTGGGCGAGCGCGCCGTCTATGTATGGTGCCCGGACGGCATCCTCGACAGCGCCGCCGCGCAAATGCTGGGCAAGCAGCTCGGCGACGCCACCACGTCGCGCAACTGGACGACCCTGAGCAAGCTCCACGCGCTGTGCAGCGAGGCGGACGCCGGCGCCGCAGTGCGCTGAGCGCAGTTCCAGCCTTCACATGAAAAAAGCGACGGCGCCATTGGCGCCGTCGCTACTTGCAGGCCTGGACGGGGACGGCCTTGCGGCCGTGGCGCCGGGAAGATCCGGCGCCCCGCTCCGCGTCATGCGGAATCGTGCATCGCCGTCCAGAGCCTGGGGAACATCGGCGACATCCTTACTTGAACTTTTCGCTGCTGACGCGGCTGGCCCGGTAGCCGATGAGGATCAGGCCAACCAGCATCATGGCG
>Ga0265780_10001221_pt1 | contig 37150 bp, 41 predicted proteins | sample P1T30metagenome_FD_192432 | JGI IMG/M metagenome (GOLD analysis project Ga0265780, IMG submission 192432) | Plant litter microbial communities from East Loma Ridge, Irvine, California - P1 T30 | ecosystem: Environmental > Terrestrial > Plant litter > Unclassified | place: USA: California...
CAGCCCAAACACGCTACGCAACACTTCCAGCAACTCGCAGAAAGTTTCGCTTTGCCGCGCTGCAGCGACTCGATATCGCACCAATATTGCTCGTCTGGCTTGCTGACACCCCGGCGCGTTCCAGGATACTCGGGTCTCAAACAGCAAAAGCTCCACGACCATGTTCCTGGCAGCTTGTCATTTCACATCGCTGGGATCACAGCACAGATAGGTTCTGTGGATGCCGCGCCCGTCGCTCTACCCTGACCATTGTGAATTACTAGGGTCTGTCCCGGCTCTGGTGCAGCACGGTGTCCCTTTGTGGCCCTTCTACTCTGATCCTGCCCCCCCGATATTGTCGTATTTATTGCTATTATCCTCCACCATACCCTTACTCAGTCGTTTTGGTGCATGTTGCGTGCGTAGCGATTCAGCACCGTCTACGCCGCACACGCCGGTCTGTGCTCGTGAGTACGTTCCCGTAACGCCCCATTGCCCCCCTACATACGCTCTTACATGCCCTGTTGCCCCTCGGCTGCGGTCGAGCATCACCCGGAAGTGCAATTGGAAGCCGTCAGACGTCAGCCCTGCACGGACTGTTGCTTCTTCGGTCTATTTTCCAGAACCTTGCCGTTTGCAACACATGGCACCGTGTAGTCCATTGCAGGCCAGACGCACGCAATTGCTCTCTCTCGACTGCCCACCACTCTACTTCCTTCACGTACGTTTTTATGCCCAACAATTTGAGTGCGAGCTGATGCCTTGGGCTGCATCAGTGACAAGTCTGGAGCGCTGCTTGCTTCGTCAAATTATCTAGTTATATTTGCCGTTCGTTCTTGATCCCCATGTGGTCGGTTCACCAATGCACCGTGCAAGCCAACCAACTCCAACCCGCGAACGTCAAGACTCGCTCACTTCCACTGCTATGCTCGCCAACATGAGTCGTCCACCTAGCATTCCCTCACATCCAGGACCTCCACCCTCTTACAATTCATATACAGGACCTCATGCCCTATCCTCTCGGCCCGAGGCCGTCGCTGTTGGCCAACACATTCGCCCAAGAGATCCCAGTGGAACTCAAAATAATGCGCAACAATTGCCGAGCCTGCGTACTCTCCTTGAGCCCGAGCTGCTCGACAAGAAGTCATCCGACCCACCTGCGCGATCGAGCACTGCTCAGTATGCGCAGGGGATTTCTAATCGCTATGGATCTGCTAGCCCTACTCTGAAAAGACGGCATGATTTTGATGGTTACGCTCACGGGTATCCGGAGCACAATGCTATCGCTTCTCAAACACCGTACCTCAATCGCCAAACTCTCCCTACCACAAACACCGACACTCACTCAGCAGCTTCGTCGACGCCAGGTTCGGTGTTTAGTGCTCGTAGGGCAGAGCCACAGCGTCGCGGCAGCTTTGCACATGGTGCTCATCATGATTCAATAAGTAGTTCATACCGACAACAAGCAGTCGCATACGACCCATCAACAAACGTCGGCCTCCAGGCACTTCAGGATGATTTTGCCGACCCCAACAGACCCGTCAGACGACGCATTGACGGCTCTTCACGCGCTCCGGTTCGATCGTCGCGTTGCATTGGGCAGCGCGAAATGCAAGGCGAAGGGCTATGCTATGTCTACGAAGATGGGACATATTGCCGTGCTATCATTGATGGCGAACCCGTCAACCCGTCATGGGGTATCACAAAGGCGGGAAAACCGCGAAAGCGACTTGCTCAGGCCTGCCTCACCTGTCGAGAAAAAAAGATCAAGTGCGAGCCTGGTTACCCAAAATGTCATCAGTGCGCCAAGTCGCAGCGAGTCTGTAGAGGGTATGTCTTTGCAATCCCCCCAATACTCCTTTTACGCCTAAACGAGCCTGTATGCATTGAATCAGTTGGCTTGACCTGACACTTATTGCAAACCGTGGCACAAGATGACAAATTCTGACGAGAAGTAGTGGCCTGAATCAAGCTGGTGTTACCAATACATCTGGAGATACGTCCCCCTCTAGTTCGGCACCTCTATTTAAGAACTCCTCTTCAGAAGTTTTGAATGTTGCAAACGCTTCCGATAGAATCAGAGCTCCCGGAGAGCCACGAGAATACTCCAGAAAGGTCGAAACTTGGAACGCCGGCACAAACCTCAAATCCCGAAAATTCCGGCCTGTCGCATTTACATCTTCAAGAGACATGTCCATCCACTCCGTGGATTCCGATTGGAGTGGTTCGGGGAACGATGCAGGCACGGAAGATCCCAGGGTCGGTTCATACCAGGACCATCTCGCTCTCCAATGGGAGCAGGATCCTTATGAGACAGATCCTAGGCTCACAATCCATCTTCTGGATCTGTATTTCCTGCATGCCGGACGAGCCACCTATGGGATGTTTCCCCGCAGGCCATTCATGGCATGGGTGGAAACCAGCGGCAACAAGAGTCAAGATCATATGATGCTCTTATATACTGTCCTAGCCATGGGTTCCTTGTTCTCCACCGACCCGGATAAGCGAACACTTGGGAAAAGATTTGCTGCGATAGCATCCTATGCAGCAGAAAAACGCTTCGGCAAGTTCACTTTAGAGCTGTGCCAGAGTCGTCTCATGCTCGCACTGTATTCCTTTGCGCGAGGCAAGTCTCAAGAAGCGTGGGACTTTTGTGGTGCTGGGTTGCGAGCAATTAGCGCTTTAAAACTCAACACCGAGGAAGGTGTCAAAGAATTGGCCGAAAACAGTCCAGATCACGACTTTGGCTTTGATCGCTGGACCTTCGAGGAGTGTTGCCGGCGCACATTCTGGTCCGGACTGCTGATGGATGTAAGTTACGATGTGACGAGTGCAACATCGCCACACGACCTAATCCAAGCACAGCGGTACAACGGCTTCTTCGGTGGCACCCTTTTTGTCATCAGTATCGAAGATACGTATGTCCGCCTTCCATGCCCGGATGACATGTACGAGGCATCGACCCAATGCGATGCTCCTTACTTTGACGAGGATTTTTTGTCTGCACGGGCCCCCATTCAACCTCGACTAGGTTTGATGGCGTATCTGTGTCTCATTTCAGTCCTATGGGGCGATGTGCTGACCTTCACTGGCCGGACTGCTCGCCGACCGACGAGTGACTACGAAAGACACTACGAAGCATTCCATGCGAAGATGTATGAAAAGTTGGACGCGTGGTACGCTATGCTTCCGCCAGACCTTCAGTACAGTCCGGCAAACCTTGATCGCAGCATGGTGGATGGCTACGTCGGCACACTTGTGTCTCTTCATGCTCTCTATCACGCGGCCATCATCAGACTTAACCGCCACGTTCGAGTCGGAGCAATGACAACCGAACATATACGCCGAAACGTTCAGGAATCATTCCGCCACGCTTCAAGTTTTGTTTCCATGATGCATTCACTCTCTCCGATGAGCCGCCAGCATCGACTCCCAGCAACTCTGTCATCCGAATTTTTGTTCTCAACGCCTGTCCCGGGATACGCTCTCATGCTGTCCATCGATGTGCTTACGTCGACTGGCACTGTCTCTAATCTGCCTAAACTTATTGAAAGCGTACGCACTGCGGTTTCTTGTATCGACGAGTTGGCGAACTTTTGGGATTCGGCACGAGCGCAGCAAAAGGCTGTGTCAACCCGCTTGGATCAACTTACAGAAGTTGCTGCCCAGGAAAGACAAGGTGTGAGGAATGGCAGCCATGGACCATTCTGGAGGATCGACAGCAGCCTCGAGATGGCCTTTGGCAAAGATGACGCAGTCTACAACGCGGAGAGCCATCTACTGTTCGACGTTGTCGGTCAGCTCACAGATCGTTAACGACTTTCATGACCTGGTATTACACGAATTGCGAATATCCTTGAAATAGGCTCATTGGACACCGCTGAATTTTCTCCTCGTTTAAGGGTTCCAAATACAAACACCATACAGTTCCTATGGCATCAGACTGTGTTACACAATCGAAGCGCCAACTCATTGCACAAATTAATACTAAGGAGTCGACCTAGAAATTCCGCGGGCGACACGAGGCTTTATCTTCTTCCGGATATGCATAACAAAAAAAAGTCCTCACAATTTCGGATCGAAGTCATGGAAGATAGCTTCATTTGCTCCATCTCCCCAGCGTCTTCAACCGGGATCTGCGACACAGAAGAATAACGAGCGATTATGATCTGCGAGGATCAAATTAAGGATCACAAACACGTCGTGCATGTATATATTTGTACATCTCCCAGCCCGATAAGCGTTATCTTATGCATCGTGCGAGCTTGTTTCACAGCGTGGGATTTTGGCATTCTAGGCGTATTGTGGTCACTGGATTGTGTGGATAGAATTCATAATTCTTAGTTGTTTAGTGATATTGCATCATATACACGCAAGCCCGCGAAACACTTCATTGAACAATAAAGCAAAATCTCCAAAAGCGTGTTCATTTTTATAGTCCAAGTCTATTGTATTTCCATATGCAGAAATTTGTGAATATAGAAACGAGACCTGAAGGGGCAATCGTGGCGAACCTCTGATCAGCTCTGAACGCAACTCGTCCGGAGTATCAGAGCATTACCTAATATAATCCAAGATGCATGTCGTGGAACCCGGCATCCACGTTCTCAGGTCCCGCTGTTTCATCCAGTAATTGGGCACCCGGACCTCGGGTTTGCGGTTTCAGCTCCAGCATTGCGTCTCGCATTCCGCAAAAGAACGTCGACAAAGATCTTCTATACATCCAAGACCCCGAAATCTGACATGCCTTGTCAGCCGGGCCCGGCGTGTGTCCTCAGGTCTGAAACTTGGGTAGTCTTGCTGCAATTTATCGCTTGTCTTTAGGCCATTGGCAGTATGCATCCTATGCGCGGGCACCCGTCGTCCAAGATCGTCTACGTCGTGTGGTCGATCATCAGATGCGACAACCCGAGAACACGATTCCTCATAGTCATAGCAGGCGACGATCTCCGTGTCCCCGCTGCTGACCATCCTTCCATCCCGCAAGCCGCTCGCTTGTGTACCAAAGGCAAATTCTCTGCGGTCCCCGATTGGAACCCCCTAATATGGAGCCTGCAGCTTCATGACTTGCTGATCGTGGTATTGCTAGATGGTGAGGTCAAGCCGCATGCGGTCATGCAAGCCCCGTACCAATCACGCCACACCCCTCACTTGTTTGTGACGCCGCAAAAAGAGCATGTGATAACGACCACGGGTGTCGATGAGCCAAAAAGCTCGAGCTACAAGTGCGGCGGGGCCGTTGGAAGAAGCAAACCATAGCTCTGGTCAGATATCGTGCAGCATGCAGGTTATAGGCGGTACTGCAGCGGGCCTAGATTTGCTGCATGAGGCGGAGGACGGCACTTAAACTAGGTTTGAACGGCGGACTCGGGCGCGTGTGCAATGCCGCGTTGCGAGGCTTGGAGTTGAGCCTGAGGTGCATGAATTTCGCCCCACTACGGACTTCGGCTCGTTTGACAAGAGACGCTGTGGTCCAATTCCATCAACGTCTTACTCGAGTGCGAAAAAGCAATTGGATCTAGCGGTGCAATACTTCCACCAAACGACGGCGGGCACTATGGATTTTGAGGATGCTCAGAGTGTGGACCGAACGAAAAAGGAGTAGCATTAAAGACAGTGCACACCTAGATCTGGTAAACCAAGGCCCCGGTGAGCCCGAAGTATGCTTGATCTAGTCTCTGACAAGCAGTTCTCCGAAAGTCACGATAATCGCGTTGTTCTACGCCCTGTTTGCCACTTCAATACGAGTTGTTGACATATCCTTCTCTCTGATTGCTCCAGTCTCGATGCCGCGCTCCTTCACATCGGCCAACGCCGCCTCGCCAACATCGACCGCATCCTCGCCATCGAAGAACTTGGCGATTTCCTCCATGGGTGTGTACCTGCATGCATGTCAGCAGAATTTCTCACAGTGAAACGATGAAAAGCATACCTGGTTTCGACGATGTAGAAGTAGACAATGCCGACCTCAAAGGCCAGGAAGACGCAGTAGAATATATAGTACTTCCAAGCCAGAGCATCGAGCGCGATACCGTTGACGAATTGGTTGAAGAACAACGCAGCCGTGACGCAGAAGTTCAGCCATACGAATCCCTTGGCACGTAGGCCATACGGCAGGATCTCAGTTGTGTAAGCGGCCATCACACCAGATTTGATGTCGTAGAAAATTCCGTAGAAGAAGATGGAGACGATGAAGCCCCGCCCGAGTCCATTTGCTGGCGCGATTTCGTATCGAGCCGCGATGATGGTGAAGATGTTGAAGACAACGAAGGTGCCGATGGTAGAGATGAGGTAGATGGGCCGACGACCAAGCTTATCGATGAAGAACGCAAAGAAGAAATTTTCGCAAAGCGCCAAAGTCTTCATGCCACCATTGACGCCGAGTTGTGTCTGAGGGTCAGTCATGCCTACATTATCCATCACATACTTCAGGTAGTAGGATATCAAACCGTTGCCCGACCATTGCGAGAAGAAACCAATGGCAGTAATGATGCCAATCCTCTTTCGGTTGCCACGAGTCTTGAAAAAGTCAGACCATCCGGTTTTGCCACTTTCTTTGTCGAGCGCGATGGCCGCTTTGACTTCGGCATATTCGAGCTGGACAAACTCGTCGTTCTCGTCTCCTTCGCCGTGCCAGCGGGCGAATATGTGGAGGGCTTCTTCGTGGCGGTCCTTGTTGCAGAGCCCTGAAAGTGGGGGGGCGAAGTCAGTAAACACTTCACGCAGGGGAGATAATGTCATTCGACAAGTCAGGTACGTACTGCGCTATGTTAGCATGATTCTCGGTGAATGGAGATACGAGGTAGGCTTCGTGCTATCATGTGCTTCACTGATATTACCAGTGAGCCCACACAATGAGCAGATCACCCAATTCGTATCCGAATATACGCACCAACGCGGCGATTCTGGCATGAAGAAAATGAAGACAAAGATGACGATGGAACAAATGGCTTGAAGCAAGCTGGGCAGGCGCCACGACCAGTCACTCTATACACTGTCAGCCACATCTACTCCTTCGAAGTCCGAAGCGGGCGTGCTTACCTTGATGGTGAGAGTACCGTAAGTAACCCATGACGCGATGAAAGCACCAGAGTGATAACTAGCACCAGAAAGTGTGACCAGAACAGCACGATCCTGAGGATGAGCAATCTCCGCGATCAACAAGGGAGCAGAACTCAAGACGATCGTGTCACCAAAGCCAAGAATGAGTCTCGCTGCGATGAACATGCCGATATTTTGTGCTGTCTGCAGTCAGTACACGTTTCTCGTGATCAGGATCCTGACATGGACATACCTCCCGTTTGAAGACCAACAGCCAACAACATGATGGCGCACCCGATCGCCACACCAATCTTCCTGCCCCTCCAATCAATCAGATACGGAACGAAGATCAACCCAATCAGCGACCCAAGAGACATGGAGCTATTGAAGAAACCGAGCAATGCCCCGCGAGGCTCCCCGAAGTAGTCCTGCCAGTAGCTCAGAGACTGCAGACCGTTCATCATGGAGCCATCGAACCCGTTGGCAGTGTTCGTCAAAATGAGAATGACAATGTAGCCGTATAGTTTACGCAGGTTGGGTTTCTGCCACCATGCTACGCGCGGGAACGCTCGGCCGGCGAAGAAGAAATGGCCTTTGGGGGGTTTGACGGGGAGGACTTTTTGCGTGCTCTTGCGGGATCGCAGACCGAGCGCCATGGTGAAGAAACAGTACTGCCTATCTGCGGTAGAGAAGGGGCGACCCAACTATCTGGTCTGTCTCGCCTTCTTTATACCACACATACCAGTGAACATGCAACATGGATAGACACGCAGATCCTTCTCCGGTGTGCCATGATGATTGGCCATGTCACCCCAAACTCTCCAAACACCCTTCCCCCCGATCCAAGAGCGCGGCACGCCGTGTTGCCAAGTTGGTTCTTCACACGAATCTACCATGCATTCTCCCGCGTCAAGATCGGCTGTTCCCCAGATTGTCGTGTGATGATCCCATGTCCAAGGCCCTGGAAGCTTGAACGCCCTCGCTAGACTTATCTAGAATCTTACTCCCAAACCTCAGCCAATGTCCGCACGGCACAATCAGGCTAATGACCACGACATCGTTCCTGCGGTGTTCTTGGATGCGGCTCGGCAGCTTCTCCAGCTTCTCGGCTAGTAGCTGCCGAGCATTATTGGCGCCAGGCGCCCCAAGAAGCGCGCGCAGAGTGGCGAGCGAGGCTGTGGCTATGCACGCACCTCGGCAATTGCTCCTGCATACACAAAACGATCAACGAGATAACGACTTCTCTTGAAATTCTTCTCTTGAAAAAAAAAAGGTTCTCGTGCTCAACTCCACGATGTTCGCCTGAAAAATGTGTTGATGAATAGTTTCCAAGCATAGATTCGTGTATCTTGCTTACTACCAGAACTCATCAGGCTGTATTCAGTCTATAAATCAACAGACAATCTCATAACCGTGACAGACCTGAAATTAAAACTAGCATATGTTACATGCTTACAAGAGAATAAAGACAAAAACCACCCCCAAACACGTTTTCAAATCTCTTCCCAACCCCAGCACGCCTTCCATACCACATTCAACATGGAGAGTGCGTGTCGCAGCCAAAACCGTCCTATCGAAACCACCTCGCACCCAGCTCGGAAAAGCTACTCAATACGACCACGCTAGCCCAACCCAAGACGCCAAACCAACCACACCTCCGCCATCGGGAGTCACGTCAACTTGTGGGGAAACGGGAGTCACCCATCGATAACCCATGGGGTGTTGGGAGTCATGACAATGTGTGGGGTAGATAATGGTACATACTTTACCCTCCTTGTGCCCCTCATCGTCACGCCCAAGCAATGGCTTCATCGAACACTCTGCCGCGCCGCGCCGCGTAGACGTGCACTCGCACTTCCTCCCGCCTTTCTACCGCACTGCGCTCGCTGAGAATGGGCTCGAGCGACCTGATGGATTGCCGGCGATTCCAGGTGCTTTCCCCCTCCTTCCCCAAATGAAAAACATTATTGACTGAATATGCGCAGAATGGTCCCTAGAAGCACAGCTAGAAATGATGGACTCCGCCAGCATCACCAAAGCCATTCTCTCCATCTCCTCGCCTGGCTCCGACATCAACGACAAAGTCGGCGTGAACCTGTCTCGGTAATGCAACGCCTACGCCGCGCAGCTCGAATCCTCGCAGCCCGAGAAATTCGGCTTCTGGGCGAGTCTGCCCCTGCCAGACGTCGGCGCCAGTTTATCAGAGGTAGACACGGCGTGGCGCGAAGGCACAGATGGATTCGGGCTGTTGACGAATTACCACGGGCGGTATCTTGGGGATCCGGCGTTCGATGGCGTGTTTGATAGATTGGACGAGATGGGCGCGACGGTGTTTGTTCATCCGACTGCGCCGTGTATACATGGCGGTGAGGGTGTGGGATGTACGCAAGCCGCGCCGTTTGGCGCCACGTACCCGATTGCCATATTCGAGTTCTTCTTCGACACGGCAAGGGCAGTGGGACGATTGATCGGTGTCCAAAGATTCGGTTTATAATTGCGCATGCGGGCGGCGCGTTACCGCCGCTTTTCACGCGGTTTGTCAAGTTCAGTGCGATGGTGCCGGGCGGGAGAGCGCTGGATGCGGCGGTGGTGAGGAGGCAGCTGGATGAGCAATTCTACTTCGATCTTGCTGGGTTTGTGTTTGGTGGGGATGAGGGTGGGGTGGGGCAGTTGAAGGCGCTTGTGGAGGGTTGGAGATTGGGAGTGGGAGACTGATGTATGGAAGTGAATTTCAGTTTACGAAGACGCCGGTTGTCAAGGGATTTGCGGATAGGATGACGGGTGGGCTGGAGGCCCTTTTTGATGAGAAAGAGAGGGAAATGATATATGAAGAGAACGCAGAGAAGCTGCTGAGCGAGAGAGGAAGATAGCAGGATAGGACGCTGTGGTGGCATATAGAAATGTTTGATAACGATGAAGCTGAAGCTTATATGTACTTGTATGGGTTCATGATACCGTTCTGCATTTACGTTAGCAGCAGGGTTATCAGGCCTTGTAGTTCGACTTACCGGATCATACAGATCCTTGATCTGCTTCATCAGTCTAATCATGGTATCACTCTTACTGTATCCAACATAGGGCTTCTTCGTCACTCCAAGACCATGCTCAGCACTGATACTTCCGTTCCTCTTCTGGACCCACTCGTATACCCAGGGCTCGATTGTCTTCTCAACAGCCTTGTCGAATCTTCTTACCGGGATGTTCAAATGTAGGTTGCCATCACCCATGTGACCGTATCCTACAACGTCGACGACAGGATGTGACTCATCTTTACCGACGAAGCCAGCTTCTGTGAGACGATCGCGAGTCTCGTTGACCAAGTCGTAGAGCTCGTGAATGGGAATTGAGAGATCGTACTTGTAGACACCACCATCATGACCGAGACATTCAGTAATGCCCTCTCGCCATGACCAGAGCTCCTGGATTTGGGTCTGATCTTGCGCTAGGATACCATCTTGCACAACCTCAGTTTCCATGACGTGTTCCAAGAACTTTTCTAGCTTCTCGGCATCATGGTCGGTGTTTGAGCCGCTGGTTTCGATCAAGCAGTAGAAAGGATGTTCTCCCTCCAGTGGCATCGACTTGCCAGTAACTCTGTTGACAAGCTTCTGCGATCGGCCGTCCATGAGCTCGAAAGCTGACAGAATTTCGGAGAGCTGGCCCTTGGCTTCGCGGAATGCCTTCTGGACGTGTTCGTAGCTTTCCAAACCAAAGTAAGCTACGTTGATAGCAGGCGACCTCCGCGGGCACATGATGGAGATCTTGGTCACAATGCCGATTGTGCCCTCGCCACCAATGAACAATTGCTTCAAGTCGTAGCCGGTGTTGTTCTTGCGAAGTTTTGATAGATCGTCCATGACAGATCCATCAGGAAGTACTGCCTCGATGCCCAGCACATTTCCATGAAAACTACCGTATCGGAGAAGTCGCAAGCCACCAGCGTTGGTCGCAACATTTCCACCGATCTGGCACGAGCCCTTCGCACCGAGATCAAGCGGGAAAATGTGGTTTTTCTCTGCGAGGAAATTGTCGGCGTTCTCTAGGATGACACCTGCATCGGCGACCAAGATACCAGAAACTTCGTCAAAGGAGTGGATCTGGTTCATCATCTGCAAGTTGATGACGATCTCATCAAATACAGGCACGGAGCCGCCAACGAGACCAGTGTTGCCACCCTGAGGAACTACAGCGAGCATGTTTTCGTTGCAGTGTTTCAAGATCTTGCTAACTTCTTCGGTGGAGCTGGGCTTGAGCACGAGTTTGGTATGGCCTCGGAACTTGCGCATCCAGTCACTGTTGTAAGCCTCGATATCTTCCGATGCATCTTTCGAGACGCCATCTATTACGGAAGATCCAGAGCCAAGAAGGTCTTGGAAAAACTTTACATGCTCTTTAGTGATTTTTGTGAATTTGCTGTCTCTCTGAAGTTGTGGGTAACTATTTGGTGTGAGATTGGGGTTTCCTGCGGGAGGTTTCAGCTACACACTTTTCCGATGTATACTTGATAGTTTTGGCGGGTGCTGTTTTGCCCTTTACGCCGCCTTCAGCATCTGGCTGGTGTGGCTCCGAAGTCGCTGACGTAGGCGTGGGAGTATTGCTGTTCCATCGAACTTGATATGCCGGTCTTGGGCATTGAAATCGCGCAGGGGCACGGGAAGAAAGCGCACTTCGTCGCAAAGACGAGACAAAACGCGCAGAAGAAGCCATGGGTATCAATGAAGGAGAAAAGTAAAGAGTGGGGGAGTTCATGTCGCCATCCAAAAGATCTAGGATGACTTAAGGTGAGTGACAGGGGTCGCTCGGACCGCTTGGCAGTTTAGGCGGGAGCGACCTGCGCGGACAGCTGTGGGAGCTCCGACGATCAACTTGACGACCGCAACGCCTCTCACGACCGCTTGACGACTCTTCACGCAGCCAACGACCATACACTGCAACTAGCGAGTCTCGTAATCTCAAAACAAACAAGTCACAATGGCGTCCGGCTACGATCGCGCTCTCTCAGGTATCAACAAGCATTATTTGGGTGGTTATGGTAGGAGCTAACACGATTGATAGTCTTCAGTCCCGACGGTCACGTCTTCCAGGTCGAATATGCGCTTGAGGCTGTCAAGCGAGGTGTGTTCACTTTTGAAAGCTTGGGTGTATTGATCATACTAAACCGCCGCCAGGAACCTGCGCAGTAGGCGTGAAGGGCGCGGACATTGTCGTCCTGGGCTGTGAGAAGCGCTCGGCCATGAAGCTCCAAGATACCCGGATTACGCCCTCGAAGATCTGCCTCGTCGATACTCACGTCGCTCTTGCCTTTGCCGGTCTCAACGCTGATGCCCGCATTCTCGTCGACAAGGCACGCCTTGAAGCCCAGTCACATCGCCTCACCGTCGAGGACCCCGTATCGATAGAGTACATGACCAAGTACGTCGCCGGTGTGCAGCAGAGGTACACACAGAGCGGAGGTGTCAGGCCGTTCGGTATCAGCACATTGATTGTTGGTTTTGACCCCAACGACAAGACCCCGCGGCTGTACCAGACTGAGCCTTCCGGCATCTACTCGGCATGGTAAGACTTTAAGAAGCACCCTTGTGAGGAGAGTGCTGACATGACACAGGAAAGCGAACGCCATTGGTCGATCAAGCAAGACAGTCCGCGAATTCCTCGAGCGCAACCACAAGGACGGCATGGACCGTGAAGAGACGATCAAGCTGACGGTGAAGTCACTGTTGGAGGTCGTACAGACTGGCGCCAAGAACATCGAGATCGCCATCACGGCACCCGGCAAGCCGCTCGAGATGCTGCCCGTTGAGGACATTGAGAAGTACGTGGAGAACATCAACACAGAGAAGCAAGAAGAGGCGGCCAGCAGGAGACCAGGAAGGACACCCGGCACCGGCCAGGCAGCGATCCTGACCCGACCGGCCGGTGGTGAGGGTTCAGGCGCATAGACGAGTAGTTATGATTGATGGCACCCACGAACAGCACGGCGTCTAGATGGCAGACTTGATGACTGTACGCTATAGACGCAGCCGGCTAGCGCTCATACCATGGCATATCTAGCACTGCTTCAGTTGTTCCTCCCATGTTCACGTGTTGCGTGATGTCGCTCGGCTCGGCGTTTTGGTGTGGTATCTCGTTTCGTCCCAACTTTGCCCCCCTTGCTCAACCCAGCTTGTTCGGAGCCTCCTTGACGTCGAAGATGGAGCGCGGCATGTCTTGCTGCACACGCTCGTCCTTGATCATTCTGTGCAGTCGTAAGTTTGCGAAGCATACAGCCGTGTATGACTCGATACCTCGAATCGATGCGCGCATCTTCGCCCTCGACCTGGATGGAGGCTTTGGGTGTTTTGGCGTCGAGCACGAAGTGGTTGTCACAGTGCGGGCAGTACTCGTCGCTACCCCTCATTCAGCACACGGAGCACACAGTCTCTCGGCAAACACTCACGCATCCTCGAATTCACGTGCATCCTTGCGAAAGGCCTTTTTGCACTTTTTGCATATAAAGGTCATGTCAAAGGTCTGCATCAGCGGGTGGTCGGCCTGCTCGGCGTGGCACTCTGCGCAGTCGAACCATTTTTTGCCTGGCTGTCATGAGCCTTGATTCTGTTCCAAACATTGCGGCGGACCCACAGCACGGCGAGCGGATGGACACCTGGGCGTTGAGGACGTGTTTGCTGCGCGTCGTGTCAGCGCGGCGGCGGTGATGCGGGGCTCTAGAGAGAGGAAGGTGCGCTTGTGCTTACCACATGGCTGGGCGGCGACGGTGAGTTGTCTTTGGGGTGCGGACCGAGCAAAGTGAAAGTGACACTGACACTGGCGATGCTTGGGGAGCGTGCTGGGCGGTTTGTTCCGTCGTGTTGCTATTCGCTAGGTGCCTGAGGGCTGCATCTGGGTCGCGTTGGTGTGCACAGGGTCCCCAGAGGTTTTATGGGCGCCCAAGCGCAATGACAGCAGCAGGTCATGTCAGGCACGCTGCACCTCTAGGCCTATACTGACCTTCACTCTTGGCTGCTTCTTCACTGGCCGCGAAAGACGTGCACTGCCGCACTGCCGCACTGCCGCACTGCATCCGCCGGCCGCCGCTGAAACACCTCGCACCTCGCACCTCGTCCCCGCCAACGCCGTGGTCCCTGGTCGAGCATTCTTAGCATACAGCGTATACGCGTCTACCCGCACAGAGTCAGATCGCCGCCCAAGCCAGTCCACAGTGCGCAAGACGGGCTCCACAAAGCTTGAACACGTCAAAACTGTCGCCGCTGGGGCTCTGCGTCGCATGACTGCCCACCACCACCCACTCACTACCACCGCAGCCAGCGCTCAATGGGAACTGGTCCTGGACCGTCGATGAGAAGCTACAAGCTACCTCCTGCTGCCGGCTGACAAGACTGTCTACAACACCATGGCGAACGACGCAGAAGAAAACACAGATGGCTCGTCCATTGTAGGTGGCATGATATACGGGAGGAGCTGTATGCTGATAGTCTCATGCAGAAGCCAGTCTCCGATCTTCGGGCCCGGTTCGAAAACATGATGCCTAGGGAGCGTATGGGCCGGAACTCCCCCAGTCTGACAAACCTTAACGGTGCCGGCACAGTCACGCCACGGGCAAGCACTGTTCGCATGCCATGGAGCAACCCAAAGCCCAGGCCAACGTCTATGATGGCCTTTTCTCCCCCGAGGTCGCCCACCAAGTCAAGATCAACATCACCGCCCAAGGTCATGGTCCAGTCACCAAAGTCACCGCCAAAACAATATGCGTCTCCAGTCCATTCGCCCAAACCGTCCCGCCCGAAATCGCACGCAGCTCTAGACTCTCCGACCACCCCGGCATCTGCTACAAATGGCAGTAGATTCAAGCTCCCCAGTCGCCATGGCACGCCTGCTGCAGACTCAAGACCACTGTTTCCACAACACACTGGGTCCGGGCCTGCTGCAGATCCTCGCAAAAGTGACCGTCCAATCTCGTCCGCGCCTCCAGTACCTCCTCCCATAAATCGAGCGGGGAAGCCCAAGATACCCAGCAAGTCACATTCCGCAGAACCGACCCCAGTGCCCCGAACCTCGCTCGCCCCCGAATCATCTGCCGAAGCTGCCGACGTATCGCCTTTCAGCACACCTCCAAGTAGTAGCGGAAGCGCAAAGGCGCCTTCTCCGCCTGTAATACCGGGATTTTCTAAACCAAAGTACATGGGATCCAACGATGGTTATTTCCCACCTCCGCCTGTACACCATGCCGTGGCAGAGAAGTTACAAGCCGCAGAGTCGTCTCTCAAGCCATCAAAGAACACAGCCCCGCTACCGTCGCCTAGCGATATGCCAGAAGCCCGCCCTGCGTTACCAGTGCGGAGAGAAAAAGACAATTACGATCTACGGAAAAGCGTACAGCTGCAGAGAGTACAAGCGCCAGACCTTCCTGTGCGAAGATCATTTGATCAATCGCGCCCAACCGGACTCAGTGGCGAAGGCAGCAACACTTTCATGCCTCCACCTCGGCGAACACAGACCGCGAATACATCTGGCTTGCAAAGTCCTGCAAAATCACTCGAGCCTCCGAAACCGCCACCTCCGCGGAATTCCGGGGAATTCAAGCGACCAGCTCCGCCGCCTGCACCCACGCCAGCGCGAATGGCTGCACTAGCATCTGCACCTCTTGCGCAACCGTACACTTATGATTCTGATGAATCAGATAGCGCACCCGAGAAGCAACCCGCAGCTGCGTTGACTGACTATCCGGACTCCTCGCAGGCGAATAGACGACCACCAGTGTTCCCTGACAATGTTAGTGGGATACCCACAGGCTACGAAACCAAACTCTTTGCAATTTGTGGAGACTACATATGCACAACTGGTTATGTCACGAACGTATGGAATGTGCTCAACGGGAGACTGCTCATGAGCTTGAGTCATGGTGACACTATCAAGGCAACAGCGGTGGCATTCAGACCTGCGCCGGACATTGCGGATGAGGGAAAGAGATTATGGCTGGGCACAAACACTGGCGAAATGCAGGAGATTGATATTCCGACACAAAGCGTAGTTTTCACCAAGGCTAACGCGCACGCGCGGAGTGCTATCGTTAGGATTTTCAGATACGCCTCCGAAGTGTGGTCCTTAGACGACAGTGGAACATTACACATCTGGCCGATCGATGACACAGGTACACCATCTTTACGTTCAGCTCCCCTTACTTTCGGTATGCCTAGGGGGCACACCTTTTCTCTCGTGTCTGGTTCGCAATTGTGGGTCGCGTCGTCAAAAGAGATCCGGGTCTTCAAGCGCTCCGATGACAGCAATTATTTCAAGAGAATGACACAAGATCCGCTGTCGCAGGCAAATGTAGGCGAAGTGACCTCCGGGGCCATCATTAGCAGTCAACCCGACCGAGTGTACTTTGGGCACACTGACGGCAAAGTTACGATTTACTCTAAGAGAGATTTCGTGTGTCTTGGCGTCGTCAACGTAAGTCTGTACAAAATCAGTTCGCTTGTTGGCGTTGGCGACAACTTGTGGGCCGGCTATAGCACGGGCATGATATACGTCTATGACACCAAGAGCACACCTTGGAAAGTGTTGAAGGATTGGAAAGCACACGACAAACCCATCGCTGGGATATTAGCAGACCGCACAAGTATCTGGAAGCTAGACAGGTTTCAGGTTGCGTCACTAGGCACCGACTCCATGTTACGTATATGGGACGGTATGCTGAAGAACGACTGGCTTGGTAAGTCAATCCACCCCCTGTCTAATTCGTCGCTGACCTGGCCGAGAAAACCTGATGCAGCAGCGTGATTCTGAATATTGCGATTTCCGAGAGCTTACGGCAAGAGTCATGACATGGAATGCTGGCGCAACAAAGCCCAACACAATAAGAGGCACTGGGGAAGATCGCAACTTTTTCCGGGAACTGCTGGAGCCAGAGAACCCACCCGATATCCTCGTCTTCGGATTTCAGGAATTGGTGGATTTGGAGAACAAGAAAATCACCGCCAAGAGCTTTTTCAAAAAGAAGAAGAACAAGGAAGACTCGGACAGCGAACACATGTCGCACCAATATCGTGCGTGGCGCGATCATCTCATTCGTGTGCTGGACGACCACTGTCCGAAGCAGAACTACGTGCTTCTTCACACCGCGAATCTTGTCGGTCTCTTCACATGCGTGTTTATCAAAGCAACAGAGCGTCCCAATATACGCGACATTTGCGCAGCCGAGATCAAACTTGGCTTTAGTGGACGAGTTGGCAACAAGGGCGCTCTCGTCGTCCGTTTTTTCATCGACGATTCATCATTATGCTTTATCAACTGCCATCTTGCAGCCGGACAGACGCAGACAGTACATCGCAACAATGATGCAGCTTCCATCATGGAGCAGGCACCTCTACCGAAGAATCGTTCGCCATCTGACTGCGAGAACTACTTTGTCGGTGGAGGTGATGGTTCCATGGTTCTCGACCATGAGATCTGCATTCTCAACGGTGATCTCAACTACCGCATTGATGCCATGCCTCGAAACACTGTCATCCAAGCAGTCAAAGAAGGCAACTTACCAAAATTGCTCGACCGCGATCAATTGCTCCTCTCACGCAAGCGCAACCCTGGTTTCCGACTGCGCGCTTTCATCGAAGCGCCTATCACCTTTGCCCCGACGTACAAATACGATCCAGGGACTGACAACTACGACACTTCTGACAAACAGCGATCACCAGCATGGTGTGACCGTCTACTGTACCGCGGCTTAGGTAGGATCAAGCAAGTGGACTACCGCAGACACGATACCATCAGAGTGTCAGACCATCGACCCGTGAGCGGGAAGTTCAAGATTCGTGTCAAGACGATCAATGCAAAGAAGCAAGACTCAACCAAAGACAAGGCTGAGGTGGAGTTTGAAGCTGTGCGACGGAGGATAGCTGGAGATATCAAGTAAGCTCTCGGTTTGGAAAGACATAAGCTCCATTCTCTAACATCTTTCCAGGCTCGACTATCTGATTAATGTATTTGGTCTGACAGCAAAAGAAGCCCAAAAGGCTTTGAAGCAGGCCTAAGGACGACGCGACTGTTGTACCACCATCACATCCATTTTTACAATCCTACAGGGATCGCTACATCCAACAATGAAGTCACATCCATGTACGGCCTGGAACTAGATCTCTAGATCGCGGGGCTACGCTTTAGTGGCGGAAGATACGCGATACGCGATCGCCCGGTACACGAACGAGCTTATGATGAACGGCATAGACACCCAAAACATAGCATTGGAGGCGCACCTTGACCCTTATTTTTCACGCGCATTTGGCGATAGCGCAGGCGCTACAGGAGTTTTCTGATCGAATCGGCCTTCAAAAACGATCCCCGGAGAGAGTCGTGCGAGAGTACAAAGTGCGGGAGTGTTGTATTATCATGGTGACGTCAAGGTCTGAGCTCAACTGCAGTGACGTTCCACCACAATAAAATCAATGATGATGACTGCTGAAATCATGTAGCAATCCACACCAATCTGTCCTCTCTTCTTCCTCCCACAAACTACCTTCATGTCCGCAACTGCAATTGCTCTTCGCCGTCTGCCATTGCTTTCACATTCAGCTGCGTTGCCGAGAGCAAGATTATTTGCTAACCACCTCACGCGACATCAACGCGCATTCTCCGTATCAGCCTTAAGGATGGATAAAGACCAGAGCCGCGGCGAGTCGACGACGGGTATCTCGGAGTGGAAGCAGCGTCCCCCTTACCGCGTGCACGAGAAGAACGAGGACTTCGACGTCAAATACGAAGCCAACTGCCACTGCGGCAAAGTGCAATTCCAGCTCAGTCGGCGGGAGCCGCTGGACAGCAAACTGTGCCATTGCACCACGTGCCAGACGCAGCATGGTAAGCCAACACCACCCCTCCTTCAACCCTACTGTAAATGAGAATGGAGATTAACACCCCACAGCCGCCCCCTTTCAATGGGCCGCCATCTTCCACAAAACCGACATCAACTTCACGCACGGCCACCACTCGCTCGAATGGTACGATCCCACCGACAAATCCATCGAGCACAAACTGCCCTGCAAAGTGCGCTGCTCGTACTGCCACAGCCCCATCATGGACGAGGGGCGCAACATGATCCTGCTCTTCCCCTCGCTCGTGCATCTCAAGACGGATGAAGATAAGGCGTACTTTAAGCCGCGCTGCCACATGTTCTACGGCCAGCGCGTCATGGATATCCCCGATGGCCTGCCCAAGTGGAGCGGACTCAGTGGCGAGAGCGACTTGATTGAGGATAGTCCGAGGGAGAAGGTGGTGGAGTTGGAGAGGAAGAGGGAGCAGGAGAGGGAGAGGAAACTTCAAGAGGGCGAGCCCGAGGAGACTACGAAGGAGGGGACGGGCGCGGGGAATAGGAAGGAGGGCAAGGGTGCAAATGCGTCTTAGTTGCTGGGCGTTTGAGCGGCGTTGGGGTGTTGAAAAGAGTCAACGAAGATACCTAGCAGCAATGATTGGAGCCTACTGCACGGCTCAGCTTCATCAAAATACGTATATGCGCCCGCCACTGCGGAAGAAAAATGAATACCAGATTAACAACATGAACATGTCTCACGGCTCCATGCCATCACCTGTACATGCACGTGGGACGCTCAAAACCACTAATAGCCCTGCGAGCAAAAATCTCTGGACAAACATGTTCGATCGCTCACTAATAGCTGTACCAGCACTACATTTACTTGTGCATGGTGCATGGATGCTTTGACGCCCATCACTAGCAGCATCCCTTGAATCAAAGCGAAGAGCAGGGTGCAGCGGCTTGATACCAAGCGGCTACGCGGGTCGATTCCGCCGAATATGGCGCCATCTGATTGTGCGCGGATTTGCCGGACAGGCGGTGCAAGCACGGAACGGAGACGAAAGGAACGCAAGTCCAGCCTGGAAAGCATATTCGGTGAGTGAGCCGAGGCTATTGGTATCGATGGGACACGATGTAGCGAGGAGCGCTTGCCGGCAGTTTTTTATCCTGTCGGGGGTTAGATTCGCAGCGCGCGTTGAGCTATGCTCAGGCTCGCATCTTTGGACGTGTGCACAAGCCGCGGAGGGTATGCGGTCGGTGGGTGCAGTGGAAGAAAGTCAATTTGGTACTGTCCGGGAAGATTGCGTCAGTCGTGGGACGGTGGATGGGGGCGGGCGGGAACTTACTTTCTGGATACAGGGCCCGTTTCCTCCACACTCAACTTCGCGAAGCTGCAAGTGCTTCTACTTGGACGTCTTATACTATGACTGCGTCCTCGAATTGCTGCTTGTTTTCAATGTTGCTGATGACTGTACTCTGGCCACATCCATGGCTTAGGCGAGCAGGTCAGCAACGTTCATGGGCATCTCGTCGATCTGAGTTGAGTAGTACACTACACAATGTTAGCCGTTTTTCTGCAGTGTGGTTGCAATACATACACTCGATGTCGCGGAGAATGCGAACATCCTCCTGTGTGACGAAGTTGATGGCGACGCCCTTGCGTCCGAAACGCCCACTTCGACCGATCCTGTGAATGTAGTTTTCACGGTTCGATGGGAGATCGTAGTTGATGACGAGCGAGACTTGTTGCACGTCGATGCCACGCGCCCAGACATCCGTCGAAATCAGCACGCGCGAGTTGGCCTGGCGGAAATCCTGCATAATGCTGTCGCGCTCCCTCTGCGGCATATCGCCGTGCATCGAAGACACTGTGAAGTTGGCCTCGCGCATCTTGTCCGTCAGCCAGTCGACCTTGCGGCGGGTATTGCAGAAGATGACTGCTTGTGTGATGGTGAGTGTGTCGTAAAGATCGCACAGTGTGTCGAACTTCCACTCTTCCTTCTCGATCGCGATGAAGTACTGCTTGAGGCCCTCGAGCGTCAACTCGTCACGCTTGACCAGAATGCGCACAGGATCCGTCATGAACTTGGTCGTCATCTCGAGGACATCGTAGGGGAGCGTAGCCGAGACGACAACGACTTGGGTCGCGGGCGGGAGGTAGCGGTACACGTCGTAGATCTGCTCGCGGAAGCCGCGGTTCAGCAGTTCATCAGCCTCGTCCAGGACCAGCATCTTGATGTTGCGCGTGCGGAGGTTGCGGCGACGGATCATGTCGGCGACACGTCCTGGGGTTCCCGAGACCACGTGCTGGCCGTAGTCGAGCTTGCGGATATCCTCGCCCACGTTGGTTCCTCCAATGCAGGCGTGGCACTGCACGTTCATGTAGTCGCCAAGACCCATGATGACTGACTGAATTTGGGTTGCCAGCTCACGAGTGGGTGAGAGTACGAGTGCTACACAAGGTCAGTATCTAGTGTTTTTGGCGATCAGATTCGACCTACCCTGCGTCTCGCGCACTGCTGTGTCGATGACCTGGAGGATGGAGATGGAGAAGGTCGCCGTCTTTCCCGTTCCAGACTGGGCCTGCGCGATGGTATCGCGGCCTTTGCAGACCTGGACAATCGCACGCGACTGGACTGCCGAAGGCGACTCGTAGCCATAGGCGTAGATGCCGCGCAGCAGGTTCTCCTTCAGGTGCATGGCCTCGAAGGTCGGCGCCACGGTGACCTCCTTGGAGGTGGAGAACTCCATCTTTTCGTCCGCATTTCGATCGATTCCGTCGGCCATGGTGACGTGGAGTCGGATTTTAGTTTGGGTGTATCAAAGTGGTGGTGAGGTCGTTGGTGATTCGCGCGAGAAACTTTGGAGCTCCGGCGGCAGAACATCGGGCGAACCACTGCTCTAGCGCGTTGGAAATATCTCGCCGCGGGAGCTCCAGCTCCGACCTCCAACGTCCACGCCGCCAAAGGTTTGCACACTGCTCATCGACTGCCGCTGGCGCAATACTCATATCTCATAGGCGACCGCAACAATGCTCTTGGAAGAACAGCGCCACATCCACGAGGAGTTGGAGCGCCTCGAGGATGCGTGTGCCGAACTCCTGCAGGAGGACCAGCCACATGTACGTCCTCTACCGGTACCTGTCGCAATCGTCGTACTGACCTTATTCTAGATCCGCGACCGCCTAGCACGTGATCACGAAATCGCGAAATACCTCGAGCAAATCGAAGTCCTATCGCGCCGCTTACTCACCATCTACGAGGATGAGGGCGGCGCGCGCGAGGAGGAATTGCGCAACCTTACTCTCGGCGAACCCATGGACTCGTTCAAGACCGATATTGCGACTATCAAGGAGCACCATAAGCGCTACCCCAATGAGCCCGTCGAGAACCTCGAGAAGGCGTACAAGAAGCGATCGCCCGAGGACCGCGGCGCTTCGATTGCCCTGGTTGATTCCATGTTCACTGGCGAGGAGGGCTCTGGGCGCTTCTTCGACCTCACCGTCTTGCACGTCCAGTATCTGAACCTCCCCGTTCACTCGCATTCGCGCCGCTTGACCTACCTGCAATACCTCGACCTTTTCGACGCATTTTCTCCACCACAAAACAACATTCGCCGCGACCAGAAGAAGTCGGAGGCTTACTTCCAGTACCTCAAAGCGCTACAAGACTATCTCGAGCAGTTCATGCGCCGAACAAAGCCTCTGGAGAACCTTGACAAGCTCTTCGCTAACTTTGACAAGGAGTTTGAGGAGCTGTGGGCAAAGGACGAGGTTCCAGGTTGGGAGAAGATCGCGCCCGCAGCGACTGAAACCAACGGCGATGCGCAAAGCGATGGCTTCTGGTGCTCGGCCTGTAAAAAGGACTTTGCCAAAGAGTCGGTCTACACTGCGCATCTGACGGGCAAGAAACACAAGAAGGCGATGCAGGAGAACCAAGACGCCCCAACAAACGGTGCGGCTGTCAAACCCCACGGCGCGCCAGCGGACCTTCAGCGCTTCAAGGAGCGCGCTGTGGCTGAAAGGGAGTTTAGAATCAAGAAACTGGCTGCGGCCATGCAGACCGAGCGCAGCGATACCAAGGTCAACGTCGAGCGAAAGCAGGGCATGACCGAACGCGAGCGCCAGCAAGAGATCGAGCAGCTATACTCTGAGACGCCCGCCAGCGGAGAAAAAGACGAGCAGCACGACTCTGACGAAGAGGATAAGATCTACAACCCACTGAAGCTCCCTCTTGCATGGGACGGCAAGCCCATTCCCTTCTGGCTGTACAAGCTCCACGGCCTGGGTGTAGAGTTCCCCTGCGAAATCTGCGGTAACTTCGTCTACATGGGTAGGCGCGCATTCGACAAGCACTTCAACGAGCCTCGCCACATTCACGGCCTCAAGTGTCTGGGCATCACAAATACCACGCTATTCCGAGAAATTACCAACATTCAGGAAGCCGAGACCCTGTGGAAGAAGATCCAGAAGGACAAGAAGAAAGAAAAGATGCAGGCGGAGAATGTGGTAGAGATGGAGGACAATGAGGGCAACATCATGCCCGAGAAGGTCTACAAAGATTTGGAAGCCGCGGGCTTGCTATGAGAGGATTGGACATGCTCGACTATGAGTAAAGGTCTGTCTCCAAGAGAGCTATTGTTCTGAAGAGTTGCCCAACGCAATTGTGCGTCGAACCTGAGGCACTTGCAAACTTGCATCACCATGATCTCCAACCCAGATCACCCAAGGTGCGTGGCAATTGCGGGGAGTGGCGTGTCAGGTCTAGTCGACCAGTCATCTCGCGACCATTTGTCACTTTCGATCCCTTCTTCGTATTCACACTTACCAGTAGGCTGTGTCAACCTGGTCGGCACATGAAGGAGTTTCGGATTGGATATACGTTTGGTATGGAAGCATCTATGTAAGACATGCAGCGTCCATCACATGTTCGGCGTTCTAACTTTTTGGAGGTCTTCAGCTGGGATTTGGTCGTTAGACTCCCCCTTGCGGGTACTTGTCAACGCCCCCGGTCTAAAAAGATTGTGGCAAAATGAAATTCCAAAAGTTAAATACCTCAGCTAGCCGTGCGATCACCAACGACTCCAACGTGACTCATTCCTGCTTTTCCCATCGTTGTCTGGCACAGTCCATTGACCCACTAAGTAAATGCTCCGGTATCTCGGCGCGCTCGCTTCCAACTCGAACTACTATTAAAGACCAACTAACATGTTATACGAGAGCCCTAACAAACCTGACAGCTAATCAGCAAGTTACACAGATCCAATGTCATTGCGCTCCAGTAGCGCGCGAGTTGGAGCCTATTGCAATGCTGTAGTCCCGTATGACACCGCTACCACAGTATCCGTAGCCCCAATCCCCATTTCAAAAGGGTTCGGGCTGAGGCCATATCTTCGCTACCATGAAACCACACGCTTAACCGCCCACTCGAATTAAAAAAACCACAACATATTGAACCCTTCCGAATCACATTCCTCCAAGCATTCTCCCAGAACTCACCACTTCAACAAACCCACCCCCAGAACCACCGACCCACAACCTTCCACCCTCTACACCACAAACATGCATGTCCCCCTCCCCCTCCTCGCCCTCCTCCTCACCGCCATCACCCCCACGCTCGCAGGGAAGGAACGCTCGCAGGGCCACGGCCTACATCCGTGCGTGCACACGTGCAATGCCTTTGGCAACGGCGACATGTCTCAGGGGCATGCGTGTGTTACTTGCTGGCACTATGGCAAGGAGACGATTGATGACGAGTGTAAAATGTGTGCATTTAGGTGTGCGAAGAAGAAGGAGGCAAGGCCGAATGAGGAGTGGTGTAATAATTGTCTTACTTTGGGGGCGAATCCGGCGGATTGGTAGGGCATGAGGGCATGAGGGGATGAGCATCATGGTATGGATACTTCAAGAATGAGAAATGGTACCGCAGACTCGAGTCAGGGAATGCAATCTGGTAGTTGATCAAAATTTAGAAAAAGGAAAGTTACAGGTGTCCTTCTAACACCCGATCCGGCCCCTCTGAGGTCCGATATCTTCCCTGCAAGGACAGATCACGCCCCTATGCTCCAGTGTAGTTCTTGGTACCGAACTATTATGACATCATGCTGTCCGTTTCATGCAACGCGCCGTTCCGTGATGCGGCCGCAAAAGGTCCGCGCGAAATAGATCCGCGACTGTTTACCAACAGTCTTATATTGGCTGACATCTACCACCCAACACAAGATGGCTATTTCTGGGCTTCGCAACGGTGTAACTCACAGTATTTTTTATCAGCGGTAATGACTTATTGGGCTTCAGAGGTAAGGCGCTGCGTTCACTCTCTTGTAAGTTTTGGTCTTTTCAAATTCAAGCGGTCCCACAAACTACGACATGTGGAAACATTGCATCATTCGTTAACTGCTCCAGACCTCCCCAAGAAGCCGTCACTGAGAACCCAACCTTGCCCAAACAGCACGTCAGTATGATCGGAGACGGAAGAGTGCATGCGAACATGTCAGCATACAGGAAACGTGTCCAGAAAGAACCACGAAAATTGATAAGTCGGCCGATCTACTGGATATGACGGTAATGCTCGCTCGCATCGAAACTCAATGCGAGTCATCTCATCTTAGCGCGTGATAAGGCCGTCCAGATGAGGGGCAGGTTTGCCGGTGGATCTTCAGGCGGGCATCGTGACTTGTGGTGCCGTGCTGGACCCCACTGTGCGGAGGCTGGAAATAGGCGAGATGTGGCACAAAAGGACGTTTTTCGCGGTACCGGTAGCGAATGGTTCACCATTTGAGACATTGCAAGATGATCCAGTTTCAGACCACCCAACTCTCGTCTCTATCAGACTATATCGACCACAATCGACGTCACAATCTCCAAGGATAGCGCGGTTAATCGCCATTTCATGTGACCATGGAAAACCTTCCGCTTCCGCCTTCCGCTTCCAGCCATCGCCTTTTCGGCCCGCCCCACAACTTCAACCGGAAGAACACCGCGCCGCAACGCGCTCTTCACGACACCACAAACGCCTGCAGATTGCTGCGCAGGCTCCTCGTCAGGAGGTCGGCTATGGGAACCTACAAACGGAAGCCTTTGCAATTGGACGGCCTCATCTACATCGCATGATCGACTCGGATCAGCAACGCATGACGCAACGGCTCTAATCAGCACTATGTCGCCAGACTTCAATGAAGCGCGATCACCTCTGACTTCGGACAACGTGCAATCATGGGGGCGCACCTATTTCTCCGCTCCCTTCCGGGCGCTCCCGCGCTTCGCGAGACTCAACTGGACCGGTTTCGAGGAATTATCCATGAGCAGACCCGTGTGGAGGTCGCTTGGTCGCTCGACGCACAAACAGCTGCTCGTTATAGGCGGTTACGCACCCGGACCGGACATCGAAGAAGAACCAACCGATCGCGTTGTAGCACATGTCCATTCAGATGAAGCAGAAGTCAGTTTTTACCGCATTTCCGAGGTCGAAGACAGCAATCTGTTTGAGCTGCAACCTGTAAATTCGACAGCCACGGTAGCGTTCCACGCACCGTTTTGCCATGTTGGGGATGATACGGGAGGATCGAAAGCTATACATCGGGTTTCGGCGCTGATATTATATTACTTCTTGGTTGCGGGTCACGTGAAAGAGCTAGTGCGAAATAAGTCAGATCCCACCATGTTTACCAGGAATTTCCGAGATGCGTGTTTATGGGTTGAAAATGGGGGAGAACGACCGATATTACCGCCAACGAGACGTTCATCTGGTCTCATCACATCGCCGCCATTATGCAATAGTGTACCCGTACGGCCAAAACGCTCCTCGACAGTTTGTACGTGCCGCAGGTCTGCATAAAAACCAAGATTTGTTCGCTAACATAGCATACAGCCTCCATGTCCCAATACAATCCAGAAGACACGCCAGCCCCTCCGATCACACGCTCAGCAACCGACAGCATCGGCGTCAAAATCAAACGCGAAAGAGACGAAGACACGCCCCTGCGTCCCAAAAAACACCCCCGCCGCACCCTCAGCGAGCAAATCGTCATCACAAAATACCAAGACTCAATCCTCAGCCCCAAATCCCCCGTCCCGCGCAGTCCCGCCCCCGAGCGCGTCAACAAAGCCCTCACCGACCGTATCCAGCACCTAAAAGACGAAAACGCCGACCTCAAAGACGGCATCAGCGGGCTTGAAGGCGACAAAGAAGACCTGCAGCGCAAGATTGCCAAAGACGCAAGAATGTACCGCGCCCTGCGGATCGAGAGCGAGCAGATGCGCCAGGACCTGACAGCCGTGATGCTGCGCCTAACGAGTTTAGAAAGCGAGGTAGCGCTGATACGCACAAAGCCGGGTCGGACGAAAGGGTAAGGGGCGGAAAAGAGGATTTTGCATATACCCAAAACATATACCCCAGTTTCAACAGATTCAGCTTGGGGGAAGAGTCGGCCTTCACACTTTGCTTTTCTTTTCAACATTATTTCTCGAAGACGAGAGAGATGTGCTCTTTGTAACGACGCAGATGGTTGGATTTTGCTTTATAGCGCAGCGTTTGACGTGTTCTTTTTAGCACTGTTCTAGCATGCAACGAGATTACGAGCTGCAAGGTTGTTGAGGGGTTATATATATTTCACATTGCACTATACTGTGTATATCGAGCTTTATGCTTTGCCGAATGCTAACTCCATCCGCCGCTGGTGGGCGGCGCGCCGCTTTGCTTGGGCGGTCATACGGACGGGTGGCGGTGTGAGTGCGATTTTGTCCACGTCTGTGATTTGCGTGGGTGGTTGGGCCGTTATGATTGGCTCAGGCGATGGTCGTGCTGGTATATTTGTTTCTGCGGGAATAGGTTGAGCAGGTGGCGGAGCTTGTTCTTCATTATCAGCAGTGGGCTGGTCGAGCAATGTCGGTCTAATCTCCGGCTCAGCCAATGTATGTGGTTCATCTTCTTGTTCTCCTTGTTGCTGTTCGGTTGTCGGCTCATCGAGTAGCGCAGTTGTTGTTTTGGGCTCGAGTGCTGCATCTGCCTGCGTCTCTTCTCGTTCAATCTCAATGTATGTCTGGCTTGCCCCATCGAATGTATCATCCTCTACACTCGATCCCCCTATCGCTTGCGCCTCTGGCTCATTCTTCCCGTCGTTTGTGATGTACGTCTGACTCAACATCCTTTGCTGAAGCAGTGTCAGCTCCGCGTTGTGGGTTGTCATGTAATGCGTCTCTGCTTCTTCCCGACTTGGAGAAACCACCGCGAGGATTTCTGGTATTCCAACTTCGACGCTGACTTTGGCTGCTGGTGACAAAGGTTTGCGGGAGAAGATGCTCGAGGTACTCCGGATAGAATCTGCGCGTTCGTGTCTTGCGACACTTTCGAGCCCTGGCGTGAATGGTGTATGACTTGCTGGATCTCGTGCATCAACTTGTTGCATGATGGATTTGGTATCGTTGGTTGTTAAGTCTGGTGTCGATATGCCAGCCTCCTTTGCTTCGCGACGTTGTTCGAGCACCTCCTGTCGAACGTCTGGGTGTTGCAGAGGCATTGTACTCACCACCGGACAAGACACGACAGACATCGACGAAGATGCGACGACAGAACTCGTCCCCCACTCCGTACTTTGCAGCTTCTCGCTTTGCCCATGAGGTATGGCTATCCAATCCGCCAGGTCCTCAGTGAGTGAAGATTGGCTCTGTACATGGGGTAGTTCTGTCGGCAGTGATCGGTGCTTATCCACGCTTTTGCGAATATAGATAGGGTTCGGTACGTAGCGCTTCGCTATTCGTGGCACGGAGACAACGGCGATCGTCGATGCTGTCGATACATTACGTTCGATGGTGTTTCCGCCGAGCACTGGAAGCGCTTCGTCCCCTTTTGGATAAGTTGGAGGGGTCAAATCGGCTTTGGGATAGATGGGTGACTGTTGCATCTCCTTATATGGGCGTGCGCTGTCGAAAGATGCTACCCGGACTTGATCTCGTGATGATGGCGTGCGGAGAGACTGATCAAAGGAGAGTCGCGCTATGCCGTCTTCGCTCAGTGACTTCAAATCCGATTGCGCCAATCTGGGTAATGCTATGCTGATGCTCGTCGTGGACGACTTGCTAGCACGATGCATTGGCGAATTGCGGAAAGTCTTCTCGAACTGCAGTCGGCGGTTTGATGAGGGTGTGTAGCGAGTAGGAATGCTGACTAGTGGATCATCCGAAGGGGTGATATCATCCGGCGTGCTACCAGGCAGCTCAGCCGGAAGTGAATTGATCGATTGAGCTTGAAGATGATGAGACACCATAATCAAAATTGAGGAGGGGGATATGCTTACTTTCTATACTGTCCTGGTCCGCATGAGTGAGGTTCATGCTGGACATGGAGATCGTCTTTTGACTCATTTTGTACTCTCGTCTCGAATACGGTCCTCTCAAAGCAAGTGCAGCATCGTTCTTCACCCACGGCTGGACAGGTGCCTCATAGATCGGGTCTTGCCAGGTCCCGTTGTTCACTCCACAGAGTTCCACTGTCTGCATGACGTTGATTGTAGAAATGAGGCTCTGGTGACATGTTGACAGAAGCTGCTGTCTAGCGATGAGCTTCTTTTGATGACTGGCGATCCACTCGAATCTTTTCTTGAGCTCCACTGCCCCTCCATCGTATCCTGCAACGCGAAAGGTATCCATGTAGCTTCCCACATCGTTCAAAGCGCGACGGACATCCATAAATATGGCATTGATCCATGTTTTCTTGTCAGGCCAGGCGTCCAGGAAGGTCGAAACTGCTGGTGATAGGTATAGCCGCGATGCCTCCGAAACATCTTGTCGCACGCGGTGTATGAGGTACGCCAAAGTATGCGCATCGGATGAGGCCCTGCTTGAACTGAAGACAAAGTTGGCAAACTGAAAGGCTATCGTGATTGATGGAAAGAGTTTGTTGTCGGCAGAGGCAAGATCTGACGAAGGGATCGATAAAGCCTCCGCCTCCTTCGCCTCATGTTTGGTCTGACCAGACTTTCGCTGAAAATACTTCAGCCTTGGGCCGTCAGTGTCCGTATGGTTGGAACTGGGTCGGTCGCTACGATGCAAGGTTTCTGGCAGAAAAAGACCAGCTGTAGGAAGCATTTCGGCGGAGGCGGTCTCGGCCCACGGCCACTGAGTTAGAGGGCTTGAAAACAATCCGTGTCGAGTAGAAGAAGAATATCAATCTTGAGACAAGGCTACGCGACCATGCTTAAGGTTGGAGAAGCACCGACACCCCGCAGCCTGGGTCACACACTTTGTGCTTGGCTTCAGCAGCAGCCGGTATTGCACAAAGCGTCGATCTACAGTCTTGAAGTCGGCTACAGCAGGAAGGTGGCTTAGACTATTGCGAAGTGACACGGGATGGACAAAACTGATGAATGGGCTAGAGACCAGTGCGTCGTGACGCAGCCCCTGGGGTGTTGTGCGCTTTGACAACATGCAGCTGTGCCGCGATAACTGTGCCGTACAATACGCCGAATTCGGCATCATTTACACTACGAAGAGGCTCGTGCTTCATAGCGCATACACTCTCTATTCTACTATAGCACGGCCTCATATGCGACCCTCTGGCGCTGGAAACACGTAGACTGCGCCTATTAGGGGCGCAGGCACTCAGCAAGGCTGAGCTTCAAACTTTTCACCACAGATCATTTCCAGGTTATGAATGAGGTCAAGAATTCCAAACCAAAATCGTGATCCAGGAGTAGCCAAGAAATAAATTATCGATATTGTCAAGCCCCAGGCTTGGACACAGCAAAGTCAATTTAGGAGCTGAGTCAGTCTGTTAGCCGACGAACCAAAGCTTCGCTGAAAGGTCGTGGCGGGATAACTGGCTGTCCGTTCTCATCTGACAGTTGCAAAAGACATGGGAAGATGGTCAGTTCGCCTGACTTGACCGCCCCCTCCTCTTGCCAATCGAAACCCCATGTGCTAGGCTGTGAGAACAGTGTAAACGCGAACAAGGCCGACCTTTTCAAGATCTCCTCCAGATTGCGCTTGCGGTCTCCGTTGTCCATGCGTGAGTCTGCGAATGGTCGGAGGATGTTGTCGAGGGCGACAACGGCATTTTGTACGTTCTCATTTCGACTGTCAGACCGGGTGAACGGGTTACGAACGTATCTCGCTTGCAGCAACTCAGCCGTGGTCACTCGCCATCGAGCCAACTTGGCGGAGGATTGATCTGCAGGGTGTTTAGCTTGCGCGTCTGGATGTCAGAAATCAGATCTCACCTGAAGCATTGCCATGTTCTTTCGCTACCGTCTGGTAGCATTTGGCAATTTCCACTGGCAATAGACTCGCGACTGAGTGTTTGCCGGGTAGCATCCTCGAGCAAACCACCCATGCAATACAGAACCTCAGGGCAATCTCTCTTGTTGCTGAATTGCCTAGTAAAGTGCTCAAGGTTCCGGCTGAAATAGGCTGACCGCTTCCAAGAGCATGGATATCGTCGAGATCGATGAGTCCTTGGCTGATTCGACCCATCTGATAGTAGCTCTGTACATGATTCTTTATCGAATTGCTGACCTTGGAGATTTCGCCTATGATCGCTTTATCCTCAAGCGGCAAAGGAAGTGTTCCCGAGATTGGTGAGGTATTCGGACTCCCGCTTGAAAGTGGCACTGCTTCCGCAGCAAACCCCTTCTCACGTGGCATCAAAACAGCGCTGCTCGCTTCGTAGTCTCGAGCAGAAGACGACTTGCGCTTGCGTCCACATAACCAAAGAATCAGCCCAGCGAGGATGATACCAGCTGCGAGGCAGCCAACAGCAATTCCAGCGACGGCACCATTCGAGATACTGCTAGAGTCTTTCTGCGCAGTTTTGGGCGCCTCGTTGATGGACGTTGTTGTTGATTGTAAGGATCCAGATGAGGTTGTACTTGCTACACCAATTGATGGAGGAGCGGGGGCCGCCGCTGTGCTAGACATAGGTGTCATTTTTTCTGATGTGGGCGTTGAAGTAGCTGCTGGTGCGGAGGGTGGTGCTGGCGCCGGCGCTGTGACTGTGACTCCCATGTCAACGAGAGGAAGGATCAAAGTCGCTGAATTCACAGCCGTGCCCCAGAAAATTTGATTTGCACCGCTCTTTTGATCCCAGGTGTAGAACGGATACATTGTGAGTGGTGCATCGGCCCTAAGCTCACTAAGACTGCTAATACCAGAAGTCGTGTAGTGTAAAATGCCTGGAGTCGCTGGGACTTTATAGAAAGTGACAGTGACAGGCTTCTCACCCTGCAGAATGAGTGGCAATATTGCCATCTGTATGTCGTTGACAGCCATTGCGTTCTCGTGCTATGAGATATCGTGGGAAAGGCGTCGACTACGAAAAGAGTGTTAAATGAGCAATGGTTGGCAGAGAGTCGTAGGTCTCGCTCTTCGGTGAGACTAGAGGTGCACCGAGGATAGGCTTTCTGCTGCAACTGTAAGCCAGAAGGACCCTGAGTTAACACAGAGCTTTTGCAGAGGCGCGACCGGCGGTGTTTCCTGGTACTGATACCCCTGTTAATTTAAGCCACTTTAGCATTAGATGTTCTACGAGAAACAGAACGTGGAGAACTCGATCATTTGGCGACCTATGGGATCGAGCGACCGGTCATCATATGGCCCCCGCAGCATGGTCGGCGGTGTCCTTTGCAGGCCCCCAACTTAACCACAGGCCCAGCGTGTAGGTGAGTGCAAGCGTTTCTACGCGAGATATAATTAGCCAGTGAAGTACAGGGGCCACAAAAAGCATTCGTTGGCACAAGCTTGGGGCTGAGATGTGATGGAACTGTGCCGCACAGCTGTGACACGGCCTGTACATCGTGCATGCTTTCGCTTCTTATAGACACTCAGCCTGCTGGGGCAAACAAACAGGAATCGAAGGACGATTCTGAAGATGGACACATCGATGGCGACAATGTCAATTAGTGAGAGACCTCACATGGTGATAGGTGTGGACTTTGGGATGACATGTGAGTAAGACTGTTGTTTGTCGGAAGTAGGAGGTGGCACGGCCCGTTTGGCGCTAGCGCTAAGCCTGTTCTGATCAGCGTCCAAGTGATCCTATCATGTGCATTTTCCCCAATATCAGCGCTGACCTCAAACTTGACAAACAGGTACTGGAGTCTCTTATGTAAATCTTTCCATCGGTAACGAGACTGTACGCTGGATCCAGAAATGGCCCGGCCGCTTCCAGGCAAACGAGAACAAAGTCCCCACTGTAGTGGTGTACCCTACCAGCAGTCAAGAACCATCATCATGGGGCTTTCTATCCGAGACTACTGCAGAGACTACTGCAGACGATAAAGAGTACAAAGAGTGGTTCAAAACATGTCTCGATCCCGAAAAGCTGCGCCTGAAGCAACAAGAAGACCCAGAGGGGGCACCAGAAAGCCTGCAGGATGTGGAGAAGTGGTATGGCGATTACCTGCGAAAGATGTACGATTACATCTCCTTCAAGCTCGGTGGAGAGCTATCAGGTGTGCAGTGGCAAGATGCCAGAATCGAATTCGTTTTCAGCGTTCCTACGACCTGGGCGCCTATACCCACGGTTGAGAATTTCAAGAAGATTGTGAGAGGAGCTGGGTTTGGTTCGCACCGTGGTCACAGCCTGGCCATTGGACTCACGGAAGCTGAAGCAGCAGCCGTCCACACGTCGACCGAAGCTCCTGGCATCTTCCGCGAGAATGATGTTCTGTTGGTGTGCGATGCAGGTGGCGGCACAACAGATCTGAGTGTCCTCCGAGTGACCAACACGGTCAATCAAGCAATCAACCTCCAGCAGCTGGACGTTGTTTTTGGCGAAACAATTGGTTCTGCTGCTATCGACTACGAGTTTGAGCAACTGGTAACACAGCGTTTGACGTTGGCGCACACAACGAACCCACTTCCAATCGACCCAGGCAATGCCGCGTGGGAGATGATGAAGAGTAGAGACTTCCAGGCAATCAAATGCGAATTCGGCGCGCCAGACGATACGCCGCTGTTCTCCATCGCCGTACCACGAGTGCCACATAGCTACAATAACAGCGATCCAGATGTAAGGATTCGCAATGGCGAGATGACGTTCGGGCGCGAGGATCTGCAGCGACTGTTCGATAAGCAGATTGCAAAGCTGTTCAGGCTCATCGATTCGCAGCTGCAGTCGCTCTTCCAAAAGCAACCTAGCGCACAAGTCTCACATCTCGTCCTCTCGGGTGGTCTTGGTAATAGCGTGTACGTGCAGTCGCAGCTACGAAAACACTACGCCAAAACCAACATCCCGAACGCGCAGTCGATTTCTGTTCGGATCGCACCCGATCCGCAACTAGCGGTTTGCAAAGGGCTCGTGAGCGACAGAGTGCGCAAGCTTCTAACCTCGCGGTCGGTCCTTGGATGGCGTTGTTGTAGAGCTTCGTACGGGACTCTTTGCAAAATTGCATACGACAAAAAGAATCCGGAACATGAGGCCAAAGAGTTGGTTCGTGACCCAATGAATGGGAAGATGTACATTGTTCAGTCGATTGCTTGGTTTGTGCGGAAAGGAGAGCCGGTCAGTGTCGATCAGCCCATCACGCATACGTTTGTCAAGAAGATCAGCCCTGGAGATCCTCGAAATGCCTTTCCGACGAGCGTTATCGAGAGCAGTCTCGCAGCAACAGCACTGCCAGACCAGATGAACCAGCGTAAGGCGTACCTGTTCCTTCGCCCCAGTCATGAGGACATCCTATTAACATAGAGCCAGATACCCGAATCCTTTGCGAGATAAGATCGGACTTGTCTGCGGCCGACGAGAAGAAGTTTGTTGAGAAGAACAAGAATTTCTGGTCGATGAAGAAGCATTATCTCCGCATAGAATACTCCGTCCGAGTCTTGATCGGGCCAGCTGATATACGCTTCGAGTTGTGGTTCGATGATCAAAAGCTGAGTCGAGATCAATCAATCAGGGTGGAATGGACTCCCACTCAAGCTCCATTGATGGAGACAGGAAAGGCGGCACCACCGGACATGTCAAATCGCGAACCTGTTGAGCTACCGACCAGACGACCCACGAGAATGGATGCACAGCCCGCTGGAATCGAGATGGCTAGTAAGGTGAAGAATTTCTCTCCTACGACTAAAGCCCTCGATGGGAGCCCCGATCGGGCTGATAAAGTGAAACGCGGCATGGGCGGACTTTTGGCGAAAGCCAGGGGAGGGAAGTGGACTGTGAGTCGATGAGAGTGGGAGTGCAATTTAGGAGCATTCAGCACTGTGAAAGCGCTGTCTCGTTCGAGATGAAATATATGATGGTGCGAGAAGTGGGTTTAGGTGTGCAGGAGGTCTTGTCTGTCGACGCGCTCGGAACAACATTAGCGTGCTGCGGGGTGATTCCGTTGCCACTTCCGAGCAAAGTAAGAATGCCCGCCCTTCCGCGGGCAGAATTACTCTCCATCATTAGTATGCGAACCTAAAAGTCGACCATCGCAAGCACTCCGGTCTAAGTGCCATCGGTTGAACATCGTTCAAGCGTGATCTTTCTCGTTAACACATCACGATGAGTATTGTTACCAATGGCACCCCCAAAGCCAGTGAACCTGCTCCTTACGCCTCATCATCTCGTCTCTTCTCCGCATCAAAGCCCCCATCTCTGGGTGATTTCAAGAGACTGATCACCGAATCTTCTCCACTACATTACCCACTCTCTAGCAATACCACCTCTAATGTACCTATCTACGCGCTACCAGACTACTCTTCGTTGGAATCAGAACAGCTGTCCGCTCTCCAGGATGAATGGTACCACATTTTACTATCCGGACCAGGTGTGTTTGTCACAAAGCACTTGTACAAAGACAAATCACTCCTTGACCGCGGAAATGATACATACAGCCGTATCATTGCCGAGGAGAAGAACTCATCTGGTCGAAAAGGCGATCACTTTGCTGGCTCGGGAGCAAATGATCGAATCTGGAATTCCTTCTCAAAGCACTGCCTACAGGACCCGCTGTCTTTCCTGGAATACTACTCAAATCCATGGCTTCCTCTGATCTCATCTGCATGGCTCGGTCCCCAGCATCGTTTGACGGCACAGGTGAATATCGTAAGACCTGGCGCAGCGGCACAAATATCACATCGCATACTATGTCTAAACGTGTCTCTCCTTACAAGCCTCTGCCTTACGGAAGTTGTGCGAATTTATCCATGCCAATAGCCGACGACATGCATTGGCTCCACCGAGCTGACCTTAGGTGGTACGGGTAGGGCAAGACATCCTGCCTAGTGTAGTTAGCCATGCGAGTTCATCGCGATAGGCTCTAGACTAACCCGCCCTACAATTCGCACTATCTGCCGACAACGTTACCTTATTTGGCCCATTACGCGACGAGCAGCTTTACAAGGAAGCTTCTTTGGAAAACGGAACAAGTAATCTTTGCGTCTGCCGCTTGGTTATAAGCAGTGATGATTGGAGGTAGAGCATAAGTTCATGGAAGTCGGAGCAATATCATCGCCGCACTTCCCGCAGACCTGCCTCATTTCATATTGGCTTCATCAGCACCAAGATACCGGTTTATCTTGGTATAAATAAGCTTTCTCGGTGTCTACAACCAAGAGCAAGATTTGGTGTACAAGATTACAATATGTCGAACATCAATTCTTCCCGCAAAGACATCGCTGCACTTGCTCAAGGTCCTCCACTAGTCGCTGTCCTCATTGGCGCTACAACAGGAATCTGATCTTATATCGTTGATCATTTGTGGCCTAAGCCTTCTTCCCACCTGCCTCAGCGAGGAACCCTTGACTGGGATGCTTATTTCAATCTTCATACCTGGAGTTGCCTCGAAGCATTATCCGAACAGGGCTGATACCTCTCTGGAAGGAATCATGCTGACTTGATCAAAGTCATGCACTTTCTCAGATCCGGAATGACTAAGGAAGCCGCTCTCCTAAAAGTCCGCCAGTATCTAACCCTACACGGGTCTTCCAAGGCTACAGATAGAATGCTGAGCGGTACGATATACCTTGCGGCTCGCCTGCTATTGATGGTTCGTGCTGATCCGTTGGATGAAATCTACTTCCAGGACTCGATGCGTTGGGATTCTGGATCATTGCATCAAGCTATACATGCTCATTTCAACAAAAGTCCAGATCCTCACCACGACGATGTGAGAGTCGGCATCGACCTTATAGCTCGCAACATCGAATATGAAACATCAAAGTAGCATGGACAGACAACTTACTTGATCATCTGCGCCTAGTGAATGGCGATAAGAATCTGCTCATGTTTCATCATGTATCCTTCTTGAGACAAGTGGAGCAAAGCGAAAGGTCAATAACTCGGTCCACATCTTCGTAGTCTGTGTGCTAACTGTTTGACAGTACCTTATACCCTAAGGATCTCCTAC
>Ga0265780_10001222_pt1 | contig 37145 bp, 33 predicted proteins | sample P1T30metagenome_FD_192432 | JGI IMG/M metagenome (GOLD analysis project Ga0265780, IMG submission 192432) | Plant litter microbial communities from East Loma Ridge, Irvine, California - P1 T30 | ecosystem: Environmental > Terrestrial > Plant litter > Unclassified | place: USA: California...
ATTAGCGGATGGTTAGTCCTCCTATTTCCGCCGTAAGCCCTTGCCCGGTAAGGGGTTGCTAGCGGAAATCGGACCACAAAGGTACTCCTTTTTTTTCGTTTGACCAATGGTTGACCTCAAATTTGCCCGTTGTCAAGATATTCTGTCTCATTCTTTTGCTCGATTCTACTGCTTCCGCGCCCGCTTTGCCGGCTCCCTCATTCTTTGCCGCCGCGCTGCTTACTTGGTACCCGCGCCACCGCCGCGACCTGCCCTGGCGCCACACCCGCAACCCCTATGCTATATGGCTATCTGAGGTTATTCTACAGCAAACTCGCGTGGCGCAAGGTTTACCGTATTACCTTGATTTTCTGACTTCTTACCCCACTGTGCAAGACTTGGCGGCTGCCCCTGAGCAGGAGGTGCTACGCCACTGGCAGGGCCTAGGCTACTACTCCCGCGCCCGCAACATGCACCACACTGCCCAACAGGTAGTAGGCGAATTTGGCGGCCACTTTCCTACCACTTACGCCAGCCTGCGGGAGCTCAAAGGCGTCGGCCCGTACACGGCGGCGGCCATCGCATCTTTTGCGTTCGATGAGGCCGTAGCGGTGCTCGATGGCAACGTTTTCCGGGTTTTAGCCCGTGTTTTTGGCCTGCACTCCGACATTGCGGCCCCTAGTTCGCGCAAAGAATTTCAGGCGGTGGCCGATACGCACCTGCCGCCCGCCCACGCCGCTGAGTTCAACCAAGCCATCATGGAATTTGGCGCGCTGCAATGCACGCCTGCCAAGCCCGACTGTCTGTTTTGCCCACTGCAAACCCAGTGCTGGGCGTTTCAGCACGGGCAAGTAGCGCTGCTACCGATTAAGAGCAAGGCCAAGGCAGCCCGCACGCGCTACTTCCACTACTTCGTGCTGCGCCACAGCGAGCAGCTCTACTTGAAGGAGCGGCCCAGCGGCGATATCTGGCAGGGCCTCTACGATTTTGCCCTGGCTGAAACTGATGCCGCCGATATGCCCGCCGCCGAGGTGCTGCGCCACGTCGAAGCGATGGGCGGCGTGCTCGACACCCGCCGCGTAGCCGAAGACCGACCCGCGCCCACGCTCAAGCACGTGCTGAGCCACCAAAAGCTGGAAGCGCGTTTCCATGCGGTGGAACTGGCGGCCGCGCTGCCCGCCACCGCTTTGCAGGATACCGGGCTACGGGCGTACTCAGCGGCTGAGATTGAGGAGCTTCCTAAACCAGTGCTCATTAGCAACTACTTGGCAAAGGTGAGTTAATAGCCTTGGTTTTATTTGCTAGTTATTTTGGTAATAATGCCAATAAAATTTGCATAGTCAAACGCTAATGCGTAATTTTAAACCGTCGAAAGCTCTGGGCTTGCGGCAAGGTTCATTTCACTTTTTAAACTAGCGAAGACTAGCAAAATCATGGCCGGAGTAAACAAAGTAATATTGGTGGGTAACCTCGGTAAAGACCCCGAAGTGCGCCATCTCGAAGGTGGCAACAGCGTAGCCAACTTCACCCTGGCTACCAACGAATACTACAAAGACAAGCAAGGCGCCCGCGTCGAACGTACCGAGTGGCACAACATTTCGGCGTGGCGTGGCCTAGCCGAGTTGGCCGAGAAGTACCTCAAAAAGGGCTCGCAGGTGTACATAGAGGGCAAGCTGCGTACCCGCCAGTACCAAGACAAAGACCAGCAGACGCGCTACATCACGGAGATTATCGCTGAGGAAATCTCGCTGCTGGGCGGGCGGCCCGGTGGTAACAATGGTAGCGGAAGCAATGGTGGTAGCAGCGGCGTAGCCAATGGTACCGACGAAAACGTGAGCCTGCGCCAAGAGCCCGAGCTAGACCAGCTCCCTTTCTAACCGCCGCTCCAAGACCGCAGATTCAAACGGATTTTTAGGATTTAACGGATACGCCCGGCTGCGCCGGCCTGGCTAACAGGGGCTGCTTGCATTTTTGCGGGCAGCCTTTTCAGCTTTGTTTTGATTGGTATTGTGGGCGGATGAGATGCGCTGACTGACGCCTTAAACCCGTGCTGGTGCGGCTTATCTTTGGGGAATTTCTAGTACTTATGCTTAATAAGATGTTAGCGCAGTTTGGTAAGGCAGGTATGGCGCTGGCGCTGTTTGTTGGGGCTGCCGCCTGCTCGTCGGCCCCCGATTTTACGCCCAAGCCTAAGGGCTATAACCGCATAGACCTGCCGGCGCATGCCTACCACGAACTGGGAACGGGTCACCCCTACACCTTCGAATACTCGAAGTCTGCCAAGGTACTGCGCGACTCATCGTACCTAGCGCAGCCCGACTGGCTCAATATATACTACCCGCAACTGCATGCTAACGTGCAGATTACGTATACCAACGTGGTGCGCGACCGCAAGCTCTACAATAAAATGATGGAGGATGCGCGCAAGCTCACTGGCAAGCACCAAATTAAGGCGACCTCGATTGAGGAAAAAATTCTGCGCACGCCGAACGGTCTGCGCGCCTCGGTGTTTGAGTTAGAGGGCGAGGTGCCGAGCCAGTTTCAGTTTTATACCACAGACAGTACCAAGCACTTTTTCCGGGCCGCGTTGTACTTCCGCACCGCCACCGACAACGACTCGCTGGCCCCAGTGATTGAGTACGTGAAGTATGATATGATAAGGATGCTTAATTCTCTAAAATACACTAAGTAGTTGTCATGCTGAGCATTCTGCGCATAAAGCAGAGACGAAGCATGACGGGCGTACTCGTTATACATGAGTAATTTTTTTCAGACTAAACTAGAATACCTGCGGGGTGTGGGCGCGCAACGGGCGCAGCTGCTGGGCAAGGAGCTAGGGCTGTTCACCTACGGCGACCTCATTCAGCGCTACCCGTTTCGCTACCTCGACCGCACGCAGTTTTATAATGTGGTGGACCTGCACGATGACATGTCGTTTGTGCAGGTGAAAGGCGTGCTGCGCGGCCGCGAAGTGATAGGAGAGGGCCCCAAAAAGCGCATGGTAGCCAAGGTAGGCGACGCCAGCGGCGAGCTGGACTTAGTTTGGTTTAAGGGCGTGAACTACCTGGAAAAGGTCGTTAAAAACCACCAGGAGTACATTGTTTTTGGCAAGCCGACTATGTTCAACGGGCGGCCTCAAATGGCGCACCCCGAACTGGAAGAAGTAACCGAGCAGAAAGCCGGACAGAGCTTTTTGCAGCCCGTGTACAATACCTCGGACAAGCTGCGCAACTACCACCGCGTTGATAGCAAGGCTATTATGCGGATGGTGAGCGACTTGCTCAAAATCGCGCTGCCGCAGATTACCGAGACGCTCTCGCCCGACCTTATTCAGCAGTACGGGCTGATGGGTAAGGCCGAAGCGTTGCAGCAGATTCACTTTCCGCAGAACGCTGACACCTTGCAGCGGGCGCGTTTCCGGCTCAAGTTTGAGGAGCTATTTTACGTGCAGCTTAAGCTGTTGCGCCAAAAAGACCAGCGCAAGGTGACGCTTTCGGGGCAGATTTTTAATGAAGTGCCCACGTTGGTGCACTTCTATAAGGAAATTATGCCCTTCGACCTCACGGGTGCCCAAAAGCGGGTTATTCACGAGATTTATAAGGACTTCCTGGCTGGCAAGCAGATGAATCGGCTCTTGCAGGGCGACGTGGGCTCGGGCAAAACCATTGTGGCCTTTATCGCCATGCTGATGGCGGCCGACAACGGCGCCCAAAGCTGCCTAATGGCCCCGACCGAAATCCTGGCTGACCAGCACTACCAGGGCCTGAAAGTATATGCCGACCAGCTCGGCATCAACCTTGGTAAGCTCACGGGCAGCACGCCCACCCGCGTGCGCCGCGAGCTGCACGAGCAGCTACGGGCGGGCGAAATGCAGATGCTCGTGGGCACCCATGCCCTGCTCGAAGACGTGGTGCAGTTCCGCAACCTGGGCCTGACCATTATGGACGAGCAGCACCGCTTTGGGGTGGCGCAGCGCTCGAAGCTGTGGCAGAAAAACCCCTATATCATTCCGCACGTGCTCGTGATGACGGCCACGCCCATCCCGCGCACGCTGGCCATGACGCTCTACGGCGACCTCGACGTGAGCGTGATTGACGAGCTGCCGGCCGGCCGCAAGCCCATCGTGACGGTGCATCGTTATGATGCTAACCGCCTAAAAGTATTTCAGTTCATTCGCGACCAGGTGGCGCTGGGCCGGCAGGTATACATCGTGTATCCGCTCATTGAAGAAAGCGAAACGCTCGATTACAAAGACCTCACCGACGGCTACGAAAGCGTGAGCCGGGCCTTTCCAGAGATGCAAATCAGTATCGTGCACGGGCGCATGAAGGCTGAGGAAAAGGATTTCGAAATGGCCCGTTTCGTGAAGCGCGAAACCCAAATAATGGTGGCGACCACCGTTATCGAGGTTGGTGTGAACGTGCCCAACGCCTCGGTAATGGTGATTGAGAGCGCCGAGCGTTTCGGCCTTTCGCAGTTGCACCAGCTGCGGGGCCGCGTGGGCCGCGGCGCCGACCAAAGCTACTGCATCCTGATGACGGGCTACAAGCTGAGCAAAGACAGCCGCACCCGCCTCGAAACGATGGTGCGTACTAACAACGGCTTCGAAATAGCCGACATTGACCTGAAGCTGCGCGGCCCCGGCGACCTCATGGGCACCCAGCAAAGCGGCGTGCTCGACCTGCTCATCGCCGACCTCGCCAAGGACGGTCGCATATTGACCGAAAGTCGGGCCGCCGCCCAGGCCATTCTTAACGACGACCCGGAACTGACGCGGCCCGAACACGGTAACATTCGCCGGCATATTGAAAGCCTACCAGCTACAGCCGTGAACTGGAGTCGGATAAGCTAATCTTATTGAGAAATAAGTGCAATAAAAAAGCGGCTACTTGGCCGCTTATGTATTTAAAGGAAATAGCCAGTTGGCTGTTGAGTAGGAATTGGGGTAAGTTTGTTTTGCTCAGTTTGAGGAGGGTTAGTGTAGCGAGCTAGTGCCAGTGGCAACGCCCGGTGGGTGGTGGCGGGGCGGGCAGCTACTGAAGGAGTGGCTGCCGGTTGCAAGTAGCGCCCAGTAATGATGAGGGCGAATAGCAAGCCAACTTTTGCGAAAGATTTCATAAGGCGGATTCAGCTGAGCAAGCCAGAGCTTACGGCTGAGGTTAGTGTATAGTGTTCTTGATTACGAGGGAGTTAATAAGTGGGTGGGAGATAGACAGAAGAGCGTTGTGATGCTACCAATGGTAACGCGGCCATTAAACGGAAAAAGCGGGCGGCGGTTGCAATGGTGGTGGTTGGTGATACAAAAATAGCTGATAATTAGTGGGGAAACTTTCTTTAGCCTCTATCGGCCGCTAGCGGAAGAAGTTGCTGAAGAGGTATAAGTGGCTAAGCTTGGGTAGTAGGGGGTATTTTTGGCCTTGTCTACCCAGTTGGGCGGCTGTTATTATTTTTTAGTTATGCGTCGTTTAGTAGTTGCCTTAGCCTTAGTAGCTGGGCTAGCAGGAAGTAGCCGGCTGGCACTGGCCCAGAAGGTAAAATCGGCCCCTTTTAGCTACCTGCCCGAGCAGGGCGAGGACCGCTACAACCAGCGCGTGCCCCGCAAAACGCTGGCCCTGGCCGATGGCAGTGGCTTCGTGATTCTGGCTCACCAGAGTGGTAGCACCTACAACGTAGAGCGCTACAGTGCTGACCTCAAAAAGCAGTGGAGCAGTACGTTGCCCATCGCGCCCGGCGAAACCGTGGAAGCGTTTGGGCGCAGCACCGAGCAAGCCTGGGTGGTGCTGCACCACGCCGACGAAAGCAGCCAAAACCTGACCGTGCAGCCCGTGGGCCTGTCGAGTGGCCAAAAAGGCGCGCCCGTGGTGCTCGTAACGGCCGCCGCCACCGAGCGCCGCCCGGCCGTGCGCCTCTCGCCCGATGGCACCCGCCTGCTGGCCTACCGCTACGAAACCAGCGACCAGCAAATCCGCAGCCTCGTGGGCTCGCTCTACGACCAGAAGCTGACCAAAATTCTGGACCGCACCTACGATTTCCGCGACTTGGGCGACTTTTTCTCGCCCAACGTGCTGCTCGCCAACGATGGCACGCAGTATGTAACCTTGCTCAGCGACCGCATGCGCCGCCTGACTGTGCGCCGCTACCCCGCCACGGCTGGCGCATCGGCCCCCACTGCCGTATTAGGCGCGCCAGTCGGCGGTGTTTTTGAAGGCCAGCCGGTTACCATTCGGGATGCTAAGTTTAGCCTGCTGCCCGACGGCCAGCTGTACGCGGCCGCTCTGTGTGCCAACTACAACACCGGCGAGCTAACCAGCCTGAAAGTAGTGCGCTTTGACTTTGCAGCCAACCAACTCAAAATGGCCCCCGAATTGCCCTTTTCGGCCGCTTATCTTGCTGAAGCCAATAAGGCCACGGGAGCCCAGGCCAAGCGCCTGGAAGATATTTACCTGGCTGATATGCTGCTCTCGGAAGATAAAAATTTAGTAATTATCGCCGAGCGGCATTTTGAGGAAGGCGGCTCTGACCAGCCGGTACACGCCCGCGAGTTGCATCTTTTTGGCTATAGCTCCTTCGTGACGCCAACCTGGCACCTCATCCTGCCCAAAGACCAAGTAGCTCCGGCTATCGACAGCTACACCGGCATCGGCTTTCGGGCCGCTCTGTTTGGAGAGGATTTGCAGTTGCTAACCCTGGAAACCCTGGCGGGCAAGTCAGACCTTTATCTGCGCCACATTCAGGCCCGTACCGGTGTGCTCACCCCACCGCAACGCCTAAAACTCAACGTGGCCGACGACCAGCAGTTAGCCTACGTGAAAGACTTCACTACCTGGCTCAGCCCCAAGGAAATTATTGGTATAAGCCGCCCCAGCAAGAAGTCGGCAGCGCTTCAGCTGAACGAAGTGAAGCTTAAATGACCGCAGATTCAAACGGATTTGTCGGATTTGTCGGATACGCCCGCAAGCGGGCTGACTACTATGCTGGCGTGTTTTGAATAAGAAAGGCCACCCAATCGGGTGGCCTTTCTTATTCAAGTAAATGCTTCAGTGATTAAAAAGTAGTCAGCCCGCTTGCGGGCGTATCCGACAAATCCGACAAATCCGTTTGAATCTGCGATTAATAGATGTACTCGTTGGCCTCAATCAAGCCGGCGGCCACGCGGCGGCGGGCATCCTTCACGTTGAAGAGGTCGGGCTTGGTGAAGCGCTTGAGGCCCATGCTCATCAGGCGCTGCTCGTCGCCTTCGGTCATGCTGGCGATGGCTTCGCGGCCTGACTTTTCGACTAGGTCGATGGCGTCGGAGAGGTACACGCGGGCCATGTCAAGTTGGCGGCTCATGGCTTCTTCGCCTTTAGCGGCAATTTCTTTTTCGACACGCAGTATAGTGCTTTCGGCCACGTAGGTTTTGATGGCCATGTCGGCGATGTTCATCAGTACTTCCTGCTCTTTGGCGAGCGAGTTCATGTACTTCTGCACGGCCGTACCAGCTACCATCAGCACTGCCTTCTTCATGTTGGCGATGGCCTTCTTCTCGCTAGCGAAGGCCGAGTCGTCGCTCTCGCCCATGCTCGGAATGCTCAGTAGCTCTTGCTGCACGGCCTGAGCCGGGCCCATGAGGTCAATCTCGCCTTTCAGGCCCTTCTTCAAAATCATGTCCACGGCCAGCATCCGGTTGATTTCGTTAGTGCCCTCGAAAATCCGGTTGATACGCGAGTCGCGGTAGTTGCGGTCCATGGGGTAGTCGGCCGAGAAGCCGTAGCCGCCATAAATCTGCACGCCCTCGTCAGTCACGTAGTCGAGCACTTCCGAACCCTCTACTTTCAGAATAGCGCACTCCACGGCAAACTCGCGGGCTGCACCCAGCAGTGCCTCGTTGGTGCCGAGGCCGCTGGCTAGTAGCTCCTGCTCCTTGCGGTAGATTTCGTCGCCAGCGCGGTAGATGGCCGATTCTACAGCGTACATCCGGATGGCCTGCTGCGCCAGCTTGTAGCGAATGGCGCCAAATTTTGAGATGGGCAGCTTGAACTGCACGCGCTCATTGGCATACTTCACGCTCTGCGTGGCGGTGGCTTTGGCACCACCTAGGCAGGCGGCGGCCAGCTTGATACGGCCGATGTTCAGCACGTTAAACGCGATGAGGTGGCCTTTGCCAATCTCGCCGAGCACGTTTTCCTTAGGCACCAGCGCATCGGTTAGGAACACCTGGCGGGTGCTGCTGCCTTTAATACCCATTTTGTGCTCCTCGTTGCCGAGGCTCAAGCCGGGGGTGTCTTTGTCCACGATGAAGCCCGTGAACTGCTCGCCATCAATCTTGGCAAATACAATAAACACGTCGGCAAAGCCAGCGTTGGTAATCCACATTTTCTGGCCATTCAGCACGTAGTGCGTGCCTTCGGCATTCAGCACAGCCTTGGTTTTGGCACCTAAGGCGTCGGAGCCCGAGCCGGGCTCGGTTAGGCAGTAGGCTCCCATCAGCGTGCCATCGGTGAGGCCGGGGATATATTTCTGCTTCTGCGCATCGGTGCCGAAGTACAGAATTGGCAGCAGAGCAATGCCCGTGTGCGCCGCAAAAGCCACCGGAAACGAGTTGCCGCCGCCCACGCCTTCCGTCACGCGCAGCGCGGTCGGGAAGTCCATGTCAAGGCCGCCAAACTGCTCCGGCACGCTCACTCCAAATAGGCCGAGCTGGCCAGCCTTTTCCATCAGACCACGCATGAGGCCTTCCTCGTGGTTGTCGAGGCGCTCCACCAGCGGCGCCACCTCCGTTTGCACGAAGTCGAGGCAGGTCTGGTACATCATGTTCTGCTCCTCCGAAAAGTCGGCGGGCGTGAAAACGTCTTGGGCCTCCGTGGCTTTGATGATGAATTCGCCGCCCTTGGGAGCGGTTTTGTTGGATACTTCCATGATGAAATGTGCGGTTGAGTGGGATTGAAACTGTTAGGCTAGCCGAGTATTTAGACAACAACGCCTCGGGCGTTTTGGTGTTGCAAGTTAAGTAAAAAATGTTAGGCGTGCCGACTATTTAACGGAAAGAAAACCCCAAAAAAGCGGGGTAGTCATTTTCATTACGACGAATAAGTAGCCGGCGCGTCTACAACCATTTGAACGGCCCGTGCCAAGCGTCATCTAGCGGCCATACTTTCACGGCCGATACTTCCGGCTGCTTATGCAGCCAGGCTGCTACAGCGTCACGGTCAGCATCACTAGCACTGCGTCGGCCCGGACGGGTCATATAGCAGCATTCTGCTTTTAATCCTTGTGTCTTTAAGAATTTGCCGAAAGCAAACCACAAAGGGCTCCAGTCCTCTTCAAGCGGCAAATTGATATCGAAATCAACATAAAAACCCATTTGTCGGAACTCTAGGAGCCGTAGCTTCTTGCATAGGCGCTTTTTCATTATCTAACCAAGATGCACCCAATATTGAGTGTAAAACGAACTGGTACTGCCCGGCCATTCTGCCTGCCTGGGCTAAGTTTTGGCAAAGAGCGCACAGCGTTTAATATCGCTTGGTCAACTGTTAGGTTGTCGCTGCTTACTACCATAGCAACATCGCGAACTTTTCCGGCTGAATCCACTATAAAAGTGTACTTTATGCCAGAGTATCGCATCTGTTTAGAAGTGTCAATAACTGGATATCGAGTTCGTTTTTGAATCTCATTTACGATTGCCTGTGTCCCGCCGCCGCCCGGTAGCTGTGGCATCTGCTCGACATAGGTGTACACCTTTTCAGGCGCAGTTTTTTGCTTAGCTATCACTGGCGGAGCAGGAGCCTCTTGCTGCGCGCAGGCGCTCAGAACCACAGTTAGCTGCCAAATGATAGTAATCAGTCGATTCATAGCGCAAAATAATGGCTATGAAGATGGTAAGGCATTATTAAAAAAGAAGCTCCGTGATTTCACGGAGCTTCTTTTTTAATCTACTCTTGGGTCGGAGCCTTTAGCCGTTGCATAAAGGCCTTGAATGCCGGGGCCAACTCTTCAAACAGCGGGTGCTGCCGGTTCTTGAGCATCACCTCGCTGAACAGCTTCAGGCCGATGGCGAACTCGGTCGATTGCCCCGGCTCGGCAAACAGCTGGCGACTTTGTAGCCGCTCCACAATGCTGAAAATGTCGTCATGGTTCTCAAAATCCAGTTCCAGCGGCTCGTGTTGGGGGCTGTCGGGTGCAATGCCCGCCACCTGCTCTAAGCGCAGGTGGTATTTATAAGCGCGTTTGCTCATGGGATTCTATGGAAGGTATTACCCTTGCTAGACGCGCAAACGCGCACTTTATTTTAGAAATTCATAGATGCCGGCTACGCCCTGGCCGCCGCCTACGCAGGCGGTTACCATGCCGTATTTCTGGCCGCGGTCGCGCAACTCGTCGAAGAGCTGAATCGAGAGCTTGGCGCCCGAGCAGCCCAGTGGGTGACCTAGGGCAATGGCGCCGCCGTTCACGTTGAGCTTCTCCATGTCGATGCCGAGTTCGCGCACCACGGCCAGCGACTGGCACGCAAAAGCTTCATTTAGCTCGAACAGGTCGATGTCTTCGAGCTTCATGCCGGCCTGGCGCAGGGCCTTGGGCACAGCCTTGATGGGCCCCATGCCCATGATGCGCGGGTCGATGCCCTCGGTGGCGTAGGTAACCATGCGGGCAATGGGCTCCAGGTTCAGTTCCTTCACCATTTTCTCGCTCATTATTAGCACAAAAGCCGCCCCATCAGAGGTTTGCGACGAGTTGCCGGCCGTGACTGAGCCATTGGCGGCGAATACGGGGCGTAGGCGGGCCAGCGCTTCGAGCGACGTGTCGGCGCGGGGGCCTTCGTCGGTGTCCACCACGTAGGAACGGGTTTTCTTCTTGCCGGTGGCCTGGTCGAGGTAGGTTTCCTCAACCGTAATGGGCACGATGCTCTTCTGAAACTTGCCGGCGGCGATGGCTTTAATGGCCTTCTGGTGCGAGTTGTACGAAAACTCGTCTTGGTCTTGGCGCGAGACGTTGTAGTCCTTGGCCACGGCCTCGGCGGTGAGGCCCATGCCGATGTAGTAGTCGGGGTGTTGCGTAGCCAGCTTGTAGTTGGGCGCGGTTTTCCAGCCCACGGTGGGCACCATGCTCATGCTTTCGGTGCCGCCCGCAATGATGCAGTCGGCCATGCCAGCCGTGATTTTGCCCACCGCCATCGCGATGGTTTCCACGCCCGAGCCGCAGTAGCGGTTCACGATTAGGCCGGGTACGTTGATGGGCAGCGCGAGCAGCGAAATGAGGCGGCCCATTTGCAAGCCCTGCTCGGCCTCGGGCACGGCGTTGCCCACGATTACGTCATCGACGCGGCTCGGGTCGAGGGCGGGCACCGAAGCCACTAGGTGCTTGATAACCTCAGCCGCGAGGTCGTCGGGCCGGGTGAAACGGAACACGCCGCGGGGCGCTTTGCCAACGGCCGTGCGGTAGCCAGCTACGATATATGCTTGTTGAGTAGACATAAAACTAGGGTGGGTTTTTAGCGCAGAGTTTCGCAGGGTTGGCAGCGTTTCGCAAAGGCACGTCCCACTCTGCGGAACGCTGTCAACCCTGCGAAACTCTGCCTTTAATTAGTTGCGAAGTGGCTTGCCAGTAGTAAGAATCGACTGAATCCGCTCCAGCGTCTTGCGCTCGCCGCAAAGGCTGAGGAACGCCTCACGCTCCAAATCCAGCAGGTACTGCTCGCTCACCTCGGTGGGGGAGGAGAGGTCGCCGCCGCACATCACGTAGGCCAGCTTGTTGGCAATTTTCTCATCGTGCTCCGATATGTAATTGCCAAGCTTCATGGCGTACACGCCGCTCATAAACATGCCCAGCGCACCCTTGCCGTGCACCTTAATGTTAGTTTTTTGGCTTGGCTGCGAGTAGCCGGCATCGGCTAGCTCAATAGCGGCGGCCTTAGCCTGCGCGATTACGCGGTTCGAATTCACCACGATTTCGTCGCCCCGGCGCAGGTAGCCTAGGTCAAACGCTTCGGCGGCCGAGGTCGAAACTTTGGCCGTGCTGATGGTCATATACGTGTTGCGCAGCAGGTTAAACTCGGGTTCGCCTTCCTCGTACTTAGCGGCCGTGCGTAAGGTCATTTCCTTGGTGCCGCCGCCGCCGGGTATCAGGCCCACGCCAAACTCGACGAGGCCGATGTACGACTCGGCCGACGCCACCACGCGGTCGCAGTGCAGATTCAGCTCGCAGCCGCCCCCTAGGGTGAGGCCGTGCGGCGTGCCCACCACCGGAATGCTGCTGTAGCGCATCCGCATCATGGCCTGCTGAAACTGCTGAATCATCATGTTCAGCTCGTCAAACTCCTGCTCCACGGCCTGCATGTACACAAGGCCCAAATTGGCCCCAGCCGAGAAGTTCGGCGCGTCGTTGCCCACCACGAGGCCGCGGTAGCCGTTTTCGGCCATCTCCACGCCTTTTAGCAAGCCCTGGATAACATCGGTACCTAGGGAGTTCATTTTGGAGTGGAACTCCACGTTCAGAATGCCGTCGCCGAGGTCGATAACCGACGCGCCGGCGTTCTTCCACAACACCTTGCCGCTGGCCCGCAGGTTGTCGAGAATAATGAAATTCTCTACGCCCGAAACTGGCTGATATTGTTGGCTTTCCTTGTCGTAAAACTTCCGCACGCCGGCTTCGACCTTGTAAAAAGTCTGATTGCCAGCGGCCAGCATTTCCTCCACCCACGGCGCTACCGTGCGCCCAGCCGCCTTGGCTAGGTCGATGCCAGCCTGCACCCCTAGGGCGTCCCAGGTTTCAAACGGCCCCAGCTCCCAGCCGAAGCCAGCGCGCAGCGCGTCGTCAACTTTGTAGAGCTGGTCCGCGATTTCGGGCACGCGGTTGCTCACGTAGGCAAACAGGCTACCGAAGCTCAGACGGTAAAACTCGCCCGCTTTGTCCTTGCCCGAAACCAGTACCTTGAAACGGTCGGCCAGCTTGTCTATGCTCTTGGTCAGCTCCAGCGTGGCAAACTTCACCTTCTGCGAAGGCTTGTACTCTAGCGTATTCAGGTCCAGCGCGTGGATTTCCGACTTGCCGCCCTCGCCCTTCACTTTCTTGTAGAAACCCTGGCCGGTTTTGTCGCCCAGCCACTTGTTCTCGCCCATCTGCTTCACAAAATCGGGCAGCACAAACACGTCTTTCGCCTCGTCATTCGGCAAGCCCTGAGCTAGGCCGTTGGCGACATTGATAGTTGTATCCAGCCCTACCACGTCCGACGTGCGCAATGTGGCCGACTTGGCGTGGCCGATAACCGGTCCAGTCAGTTTGTCGGTTTCCTCCACCGTCAGACCCAGCTTCTGCATCGTCTGCATGGCGTCGAGTAGGGCAAAAACGCCCACGCGGTTGGCGATGAAGCCGGGTGTGTCCTTGGCCAGAACTACCGTTTTGCCTAGGTACAAATCGCCGTAGTGCAGCAGGAAGTCCAGCACGTCCGGCTTGGTATCCGGTGTCGGGATAATCTCCAACAGCTTCAAGTAGCGCGGCGGGTTGAAGAAGTGCGTGCCCGCGAAGTGCTGCTTGAAATCGTCCGAGCGCCCCTCGGCCAGCAAGTGAATCGGGATGCCCGACGTGTTGCTCGTGATGAGCGTGCCCTTCTTGCGGAACTGTTCCACGCGCTCGTAGAGGCTCTTTTTGATGTCAAGCCGCTCCACGACCACCTCAATCACCCAGTCGCACGAGGCAATATCCTTGAGGTTATCGTCGAAGTTGCCGGTCTTGATACGGCTCACCTCGCTCTTGCGGTATAGGGGCGACGGACTGGCTACCACGGCCGCCTGCAATGCACTGTTAACGATGCGGTTGCGCACGGCGGGCGCGTCCAGCTTGAGGCCTTTTTTCTCCTCGTCAGCCGTCAGTTCCTTCGGCGCGATGTCGAGCAGCAGCACCTGCACACCAATGTTGGCAAAGTGGCAGGCAATGCGCGAGCCCATCACGCCGGAGCCCAATACGGCAACTTTTTTGATTACGCGTTTCATATAGAAGTAGCGCGGACTTCTAGTCCGCGTTGGGTGGGATATCTTAAATACCAATCAAGCGCGAGGCGGACTGAAAGTCCGCGCTACGGCGCCTCCTTGCGGAGCGGCTTCAGCTCGAAATCGTCAAACAGCGTCTTGCCCTCAATCATGCTCGTAATCTGGCTGGCGACCTTGAAAAAGGTATCGAGCTGGCTTTGCGTTATTTTGGCCCGCATCTTCTGGTTGAAGTGCCGCACCGTCTGGCGCGAAACCTCCTTCTTTTCCAGCCCTAGCTCGGTCAGAAAGATGCGTACCGAGCGCTTGTCCTGCGTGTCGGCCTGCTTGTAGATGAGGCCTTTCTCCTCCATGCTGCGCAAAATGCGCGTCAGCGAGCGCGTCTCGAGGCCCAGTAGCGGCGCTATTTTGGTGGCCGGCGTGCCCAATTCTTGGTCGATGTTGAGCAGCACGAAGCCGATGCTGGTCGTGATGTCGTAGCGGGCGGCCTGCGTATTGTACATGCGCGAAATGGCGTGCCAGGCTACTTTGATGTTGTAATCGACGGTTTCTTCGGGTTTCATGCGGGCGGGGAAAGTGCGGTAAACATACGAAGAATTTGTTAGGCTTGCATACTACTTGCGTAAAGAAAACGCCCGTCATGCTGAGCTTGCCGAAGCATCTCTACCACACCGTTGGATGCAAGCAGTAGAGATGCTTCGACAAGCTTAGCATGACGGACGTAAAAAGGATTTTAGTGCGCCGTGCGCTCGTGCGGCTCCTTCTCGGCCCGCGCGTACAGGTCCTCGATGAGCGCCTGGTTTTTTTCGGTTATCACCTTGCGCTTCACCTTCATCGTGGGCGTCATTTCGCCGGTTTCCACGGTCCAGAGTTCGGGTAGCAGCACCTCTTTCTTCACCTGCTCCCACTGCGCAAAGCCCTGGTTGTACTTCTTCATCAGGTCGTGGTATAGCTTCACGACCTTCTCGTCTTTCACTAGGTCAGCGTTCGACTTAGCTGCAACGCCGTTCTTTTCGCCCCACTTTTTTAGCTCATCAAAGGCTGGTATAATGAGCGCGGCCGGAAACTTGCGGTCGGCGCCCACTACCATTATTTGCTCCACGAGCGGGTCTTCTTTGAGCTTGTTCTCAATAACTTGTGGAGCAATGTACTTGCCGCCGCTCGTCTTAAACATCTCCTTTTTGCGGTCGGTAATCTTCAAAAACCGCCCGTTCACAAACTCGCCGATGTCGCCCGTGTGGAACCAGCCATCATCGTCAATTTCCTTGGCCGTGAGCTCGGGCTTATTGTAATACCCCTTCATAACGGAGGCCGAGCGGGTTAGAATCTCACCGTCTTCGGCGATTTTCACCTCCATATTATCAATCAGCGGCCCAACGGTGCCAATCATGTTATTCTCGGGCTCGTAGCCGTTTACCGCGATTACGGGCGAGGTTTCGGTGAGGCCGTAGCCTTCCATCACCCGAATTTGGGCGGCCCAAAATACGCGGGCCAGCCGCGGCTGCAAGGCCCCGCCGCCGCTTACAATGCAGCGCAGATTACCACCCAGCGCATCGCGCCATTTATTGAAGATGAGTTTGTTGGCCAGTGCTAGCTCGGTGTTATAGACGAAACCTTGGTTCTTCTGCGGGTCGAATTTTAGGCCCAAATCCAGGGCCCAGAAGAAGAGCTTGTGCTTGAGGCCGGTTTGCTCGTGGCCCTTGGCCACGATTTTGTCATAAATTTTTTCGAGTAGGCGCGGCACCGTGGTGAAGATGCTGGGCTTGACCTCGCGCAGGTTGTCGGCGATGGTTTCCATGCTCTCGGCGTAGTAGATGCTCACGCCGTGGTTCATGTAGAGGTATGCCACCATGCGCTCAAAAATATGGCACAAAGGCAAGAAGCTGAGTGCTTTATCAGTGGCGCCCACTGGTACGTAGGCTGCCGAGTTGCGGCAGTTGCTGAGCAGGTTTTCGTGGCTCAGCATCACGCCTTTGGGCTGCCCGGTGGTGCCGCTGGTGTAGATAAGCGTTAGCAAATCGTCGGGCTGCACGGCGGCTTTCAGAGGTTCCAGGTCGGCAGGGTTGCCCGCTTTGCCTAGGTCCAGCAGCTCGCCAAAATGGCGCGCGCCTTCTACTTTATCGAATGTGAAGACGTTCTCGGCCGGAATATCCAGCTCGGCAGTGGCTTCTTTTACTTTGGCATACAAGTGCTTGTCACTCACAAAAACGGCCCGCACGCCAGCATCGGTGAAGATGTAGCGGTAGTCCTCGACCGTGATGCTCGGGTACATGGGCACGCTGGTGCCCCCGATTTGGGCAATGCCAAAATCGGCGAGCAGCCACTCGGGCCGGTTCATGCTGATAATGGCGACTTTATCACCCTTTTTTAGGCCCAGCTTTAGCAAGCCCAGGCTTACTAGGTTGGCTTGGTCCTGCACCTGCTGGCTGCTCAGGGGTACATAGTTACCGTTTATCTTGCCCGCTAGCGCATCGGCTTTGGGGAAACTGGCGATTTGCTTGGTGAGGATATCAAAAGAGCGGTGAACGTCCATGGGGCGGGTCATAGGGCAGCGGAGGAATAACGGGCTAAAGAAACAGGATTTTTGGGGAAATCCGGCCGGGCGGTGCGCCAAGTACGGCCCAATGGCGCCCGGCAGCCGGGCTAAGGCGTAAATTTGACCGCGCCCGCCGCGCTGACGAATGAACCTGGCCCTCTTTTTTGACCCGCTACCCGACGAGCTGACCGCCCCCTCGGCCGCCCCTACTACCGTGGCGGCCTACGTCACGCGCTTTACCGAAACCTTTCCCGACTGGCGCGCCGCCGACCTCGCCATTTTGGGCCTCGATGAGTGGCGCGGCACGGCCGCCGGCCTGCCTGCCGACCAGCAGCACGGTGCCAACCGGGTGCGCGAGCGCTTCTACGACTTGCAGCGCGGCACCGGCCCGCTGCGCCTAGTCGATTTGGGTAATTTGCGCCCCGGCCTCAGCCTCGAAGATACCTATCAGCGCCTGCGCGAAATAGTGCGCGCCCTGTTGGAAGCCAGTACAATACCTATTTTATTGGGTGGTGGCCACGACCTCGACTACGGCCAGTTTTTGGCCTACGAGCCCCAGCACGAGCAGGCGCCCGCCATCAATTTTGCCGTCGTCGATTCGCGGCCCGATATGGCGCTGCCCATGCCCGGCATGCCCGCCGAGAGCAGCCACCTGCGCCGCCTGCTGCTGCACCAGCCCAATTTCGTGTTCAGCTGCGCGCACCTGGGCCACCAGCAATACCTTACGCCGCCCGATATTCTGACGGCTTTTGAGAAGCTACACTTCGAGACCATGAGCGTGGGCGAGCTGCGCACCGACCGCCGCCTGGCCGAGCCAGTGCTGCGCCAGGCTAATTTTCTGAGCTTCGATATTGCGGCCCTGCGCTGGCAGGATGCCCCCGGCTACTACCCGGCCAGCCCCTTCGGCCTTAGCAACGAGGATGCCGCCCAGCTGTGCTGGTACGCGGGCCACAACGAGCAGTTGACCTCCATCGGCCTCTACGGCTACCGGCCCGACCACGATGCCCACGGTCTTGCGGCGGCCACGCTGGCCACCATGCTCTGGTATTTTATCGAAGGCTATTACCACCGCAAGCCCGAAACGGGCTTTGGCACCTATCGCTTCCTTACTTACACGCTAGTGCTGCCCGGTAACGGCCCCCACGAACCCACGGAGCTAGTATTCTATAAGTCGCGCCGCGCCGACACCGATAAGTGGTGGATGGAGGTAGAAAGCATGACCGACCAGTCAATAAAGCGCATAGTGCCGTGCACGCACCAGGACTACCTGTACGCTGCCCAAGGCGACTTGCCCCAGCGCTGGATTCGGACGCAGGCGCTGCTAGGGTAGCTTGTTATGACAACCGTGATGCCTGAAAACCTAAAAACGTACACAAAAAGCCAACTTGCTTTGCGCAACGGCCAGGACCGCGACGAAATTTGGGTGGCGTACCAGGGCAATATTTACGACGTGACCCGCTCGCGTCTCTGGCAGCGCGGCAACCACTACGAGCACTGGGCCGGCCAGGACCTCACACGCGAGTTGGACGAGGATGCTCCGCACTTGGCCACGGTGTTCGACAAATTTGCCATTATTGGCCGGCTGGTGTGAGGTGAGCTTGGGCTTGCTGGTGTGCGCACAGCATTGATTATAAATATAGTAACTGGCAAGTTAAAGCTTACCCTGCATGACAACCGAACAACCTTCGACCTACGAAAACCTCGAACAATGGCCCACGACGGATATCCTCGTGAGTATGAACCACGAAGACCAAACCGTGCCGCTGGCCGTGAATAAAGCCCTGCCGCAGCTCGAAAAGCTGGTGGAGGCTACCGTGGCGCGGCTGCGCGCGGGGGGGCGGTTGTTCTACATCGGGGCGGGCACGAGCGGGCGGCTGGGCGTGGTTGATGCCTCGGAATGCCCGCCCACGTTTGGCGTGCCAGCCGGGCTGGTGGTGGGCATCATGGCCGGGGGCGACGGCGCCATCCGGCAAGCAGTAGAAGGAGCGGAGGACAACGCTACCCAGGCCTGGCTTGATTTACAGCAGTTTAATGCCGGCCCAAATGACGTGCTGGTGGGCATCGCCGCCTCGGGCCGCACGCCCTATGTGATAGGCGGCCTGCAAGCCGCCCGCGCCGCTGGCCTCGCCACCGGCTGCGTAGTGTGCAACGCTGATTCAGAAGTAGCGGCGGCCTGCGAATTTCCGGTGGAGGTCGTGACCGGGCCGGAGTTTGTAACCGGTAGCACGCGCCTCAAGGCTGGCACCGCTCAAAAACTGGTGCTCAACATGCTCACCACGGCCACGTTTATCCGCCTGGGCCGGGTGAAAGGCAATAAAATGGTCGATATGCAGCTCAGCAACGAGAAGCTCGTGGACCGCGGCCAGCGCATGCTCATGGACGAGCTTGGCATTGCGCAGCCCGACGCGGCCGAGTTGCTGCTGCGCCACGGCTCGGTACGCGCCGCGCTGCTGGCGCAGCAAGGTTCCTAGTTTCTGGTTTCTGGTTTCGTTTTGAATGTTGGCCGCGTTTTTACGTTAGAGAATCAGCAACCAGAAACTAGCAACCAGAAACCAGCAACCCGGATGCACACCATCGAGCCTTATTACAACTGGATTGAGCAGTACTCTGCTACAGAGGACGAGCGCTCGCCGCTCTACGGGGCTGAGTACAGCCTCGACACGTTTAGCAATACTATTTACGGCTATTACATTCACCCGCAGTGGGATAGCCTGGAATCAGATACGCTGTTTTTTAAGATTTTGTGGGTCGATTACGACGAAGGTGCGGCCGTGCTGGAGTTTATCGGTGAGTGGAACGACGCTATCGAAAACGATATCATGAACCTCAAGCGTAACATTCTCGACGTGCTCACGCACGAGGGTATTAAGCGCTTCATCCTCATCGGCGAAAACGTGTTCAACTTCCACGGCTCCGACGATAGCTACTACGAAGAGTGGTTTGAGGAAGTGGAAGATGGCTGGATTGCGGGCGTGAACTTTCAGGAGCACGTGCGCCGCGAAATGAGCCAGTACGGCCTCGACCACTACGTGAATTTTGGGGGCGAACTCGACGACCTGCCTTGGCGCACCTACGAGCCCCGCCGGCTGGTCGAAACGGTGGATGGCCTGCTGCGCCGCCGCCTCAATTAGCCAGCCAAGGCACAAAAAAAGGCCCGCAATTGCGGGCCTTTTTTGCCTAGGCAAATAGCAAAAACTAATTTTTGCTTTTCGATTTCTTGCCCGATTTTGTGGTGGTGCCGTCTTCGCTGTCGCTGTCGCCTTCGGCGCCAGGGGCATCGGTGAGCAGGCGGCGGCGCTCGGCCACGGTGCCTTTATATACCTGCGGCTGCTTAGCTGCTTTGGCAGCTTTGCGCTCGGCTTTGGTCATGGGGGTGCTGGGCTGGGCGGTCTGGGCGCTGGCTTCGATGGTAGCAACGGCTAACAGCGCGAGCATGAGGAAATTTTTCATGGCTGATGAGGGGGGTAAGAAAGAAAGGAATGTGGTGATTGGAAGCGGTAAATGGGTACTGTAAAAAAGGAATGGTAGTTTTTGCCTTTTTCTTTGAACGTGCGGTAAAGCTACGGGATATCAAGTTCCATTCCAATAATCCAGCCAGATATAACATTGCTAGGGTTTGCCAAGAAGATTGGTTGATAATCTGTTGAATATTAATAAATTGTTAGCCAAGGCAAGGGCTTAATTTAACAAGCATTCGAGCTATTAAATACCGCTAATCGGGCTTCACGCCCAGCGGCGCTAGCTCCTGGGGTATCGCTTGCTGCTCGGCCTGCCGCGCGGCTTCGAGGCGCAAGGGCTGGTTGGCATTGGTAGCGTTGAGCAAATCGGTGAGGGCGTTGCGCTGCTGCCCGGCCACCATTTTCATGCGCTGAAAATGGTCAGCCATCACGGGGTCAAATGAATAGCTATACGCGAGCGTCCGGTCAAACTCATTCCACAGGGCGAGCGCCATATTGGCCTGCGGCTTGAATACCGGGTTGGGCTTGCCCTGCTGCACCTGCCCGAGCAGGTAAGTCGTGGGCTTGTGCGCCGCCCAAAAAAGGCGGCTGATAATCCGGTATTGGTCGAGGTGCTGGGCGTTGGCCTTTTCGGCGGCGGGCACGCGGGCCAGCGCCTGGGTTACGCAGCGCTCGGCGTCGGCCCTGGGCAGTGGCGGCACCGTAATGGCCGTTTCGAGGGTGGGCGGGGCGGCCGGGTGCGCAACTGCATGGGCTTTCGGCGCTGCGTGGCGCGGCTTTGGTGCGTCGCCTTTGCCCCAAAAGCTGAGCCCAGCCACCAGTAGCACGGCGGCCCCTACGCCCGGCAGCAGCCAGGCGGGTTTCTGCTGGGCGGGCTCGTCGTACTCCGTCAGCACGGTTGGCGCCGCCTCGCTAGCCGACACTGGCGTGGGCAGCGGCGCGCCGGGGTAGCGGCGGCGCAGCTCGCGCCGGGCGGCCGCTACCAGCTCGGCCTGGTAAAAGCTGGGGTTTTCGACAAAAAAGCGTAGCTCCTCATCCGTTTTGAGGAGCAGTACGTCGGAAGGAGTGGCCATACCGGGCAGCAAAAAAGGGGGCTTTTGGGCGTTGCGTCAGCTTGAAAATTACTGTAGCTGTACACGCATGGGGGCGGGCTCGCGAAGCAGCGGGGCCAGCAGTTTCTTGACGGCGGGCTGGTCGGCTAGGGTCGTGGCATCGGGTTGCGGGGGGCGCGAGGCGGCGCAGTCGGCCTGTAAATCGGCCAGCGCGGCCTGCTGAAAGTGCTCTACCTGCTGCATCCGCGAGACGTGGTCGGTCATGGTGGCCGGCATGGGCGGGTGCTGGCTCAGGCCCTCGCGCAGCACGCGCCAGTGGCTTTGAATGGTAGCCAGCTGCTGCTCAAAAATGGCCACATCGGGCGGGCCGCTCGGCGTTTGGGCTTGCTTTAATAGGTGCTCGGTCGAGTATTCGGCCATCCAGAAGCGGCGCGTGAGCTGCTGGTAGCGGCGCATGGCCTCGGGCGCGGTCTGGCGCTCGGCGGCCGGCAGCAGCGCTAGTTGCCGCATAATGTGGCTTTCCACGTCGAACTTGGGTAGGGGCGTGGCCACGGCCGTTTCGAGCTTGAGCGAGTCGGGCGAGGTAGACCGCTTGGCGGCTTGCTCGGCGGGCGCGCCGGGCTGGCACTGCGTGCCGAGGGTGCCCAGCGTGGCCAGCGCCAGCGCCCGCAAGGCGGCCGAGGCTTTAGAAAGGAGAGAGGAGGTAAAAAATGCCATGCAAGGAGAAGGTCAAGAACTAGGCCGATTCATCGGCTCCGCCAAATTGGCTACAAAACCCCAAACCAGCCGCGCCTCAACTAGTCGGGCTGCCCTGCGTACACCTAGCACACTACCACTATTCAGCCTTTTCCCATGCCTACTACCCGCTCCGAGCAAGACCAGGCTACCCAGCCCACGCAGTCTGACCAGTACCAGCCCGCTGGCCGCCAGGAGGCGCCCACTAACTCCGATGCCCTCTACGGCGGCAACGCCGACGACAACTCGGGCAGCGGCGGCAACGCTGGCCCCACCAACCTCGATGCCGTGCCCGCCAATAAAGAGGACGGCACTATCGAGTCGGCTGACCAAAACGAAGGCGCCATCAAGGGCGGCGGCGTGAGCGGCGGTAGCGCCAGTAGCGGCGGCAGCATCGGCCAGGTTAATTTATAAGGTGAGTTGGTGAGGGGTGAACTGGTGATTTTTCATAAATTATCCTGTCAGTTCACCTCTCACTAACTCACTATCTCACCACCTCACCAATTCACCCCATGGTTACCCCAAACCCCGCCCCCGACGCTGGCCGTCCCTCCGAAATCGAAGAGAATAAAGTGCCCAGCACCGCTGGCCCCATCACCAACCAAGAGGCTGATAGCGATAGCGACCAGTACGCTAGCGGCAACCCCGAAACTGTGACTCAGTCGGACCTTGCTGGTAGCGATGGTGCCGGTATCCGCGGTGACTACGGCGATGCCGAGCAAACCACTGGCCTAGAAGGCGGCGAGCAGACGCCCACCGACGCAGGCCCCGACCGCGCCGACAAAAAGCCGACCAACGACGTGGAATAATTGCCACAAGCTTCTGATAAAAAGCCTCCGCGCCATTTGGCACGGAGGCTTTTTGCTATATATCTGGCAGGTGGGGCAACCTTGTGAGCGTGGGCAATGCCTTTTAGAAGATACTTCTTCTTCTATGCACCTACAATCTACCCCCTTTGCCCTGCTCGTAGCTACGGCTTTAATAGGCGCGGTTCCTACTGGCTACGCCCAGCAGGCGCCCGCCCAGCCAGCGGCCCAACCCGACAGAACGGCCCGCCTGACTGGTCGCCTCACCGGCATGGTTGCCGATGGGGCCACCGGCCGACCCGTCGCCTACGCCTCGGTAGCCGTGCTGAATGCGGCGGGCGCGCCCGTGAGCGGCGGGGCGTGCGGCGGCGATGGAAAGTTTGTGCTGGCGGGCTTGGTGCCCGGTATCTATACTGTGCGCATCAGCTTTTTGGGGTATCAAGAACTTAGCCGCGCGGCTGTGGTGGTGCCCGAAAATGGGGCTACGGTAGACCTCGGCAAGCTGTCGCTGCTGCCCGGCGCGCAGCAGCTCGGCGAAGTAGAAGTAGTGGCCAAGCCGCCGCTGGTAGAGGAGAAAGTGGACCGCACCGTGTACCACGCCGAAAACGACCAAACCACCCGCGGCGGCGATGCCACCGACGTGCTCAAGCGCGTGCCGCTGCTGAGCGTGGACCTGGACGGCAACGTGAGCTTGCGCGGCAACCAGAATATTCGGGTGCTGATTAATAATAAGCCCTCGACCATCATGGCCAACAGCATTGCCGACGGGCTTCGGCAGCTGCCGGCCGACCAGATTAAGACGGTCGAAGTCATCACCTCGCCCTCGGCAAAGTACGATGCGGAGGGCACGGGCGGCATCATCAACATCATTACAAAGGGCAACGAGCTGCGCGGCGGCCAGCTCAGCCTCGATGGCAGCGGCGGCACCCGCTCGGGCACGCTAAACCTGAATGGTGGCTACCGCACCGGCAAGATGGGCTTCGCGCTCGGCGGCTTTGGGCGGGCCGGCTACAACACGCCAGGCAGCTTCAGCAACAACCAGCTGACGACCAACCCGGCTAACGGCGCGCAAACCCGCACCGCCCAAACGGCCGATACGCGCCAAAATCAGCTATTTGGGCGCTACACACTGGGTTGGGATTACGACCTCAGCAAGCGCGACGCGCTGGCGGCCTCGCTGACTTACGGCACGCGCAACGCCACTTTTTACCAGGATGCGCTGGCTACGCGCACCACCGAGCTGGCGACGGGTAGCACCGCCGCTACCTCGGTGCGCAACGTGACCACTACCGACGATTCGGGCACCGTGGATGCGAGCCTGGCGTATAGCCACACCTTTGAGAAGCCGCAGCAGGAACTGAGCGTGCTGGCACTGTACAGCCGCAACGACCGTACCTATAGCTTTGACAACGAGACCTACGCGGCCAGCACGGCGGCGGCGCTCGGCCGCTCGGGCAACGACAACCCCAGCGCCAACCAGGAGCTGACGGCCCAGGTAGATTATCAGATGCCGACCGCGAAAGACCAGTTGCTGGAAGTGGGCCTGAAAGACATCAAGCGCACCGTGCAGAGCGACTACCGCTACTACGGCCAGCTGGCGCTCGCGCAGCCCGACAACTCCTTTCACTACGACCAAAACGTGGCGGCCGGCTACGTAGCCTATACCCTGGGCCTGCCCCGAAATTTCACCTTGAAGCCCGGCGTACGCTACGAATACACCACTATTGGGGCCGATTTTGGCCGGGGCACGGTGGGCGATATTCCGAGCTACGGCGTGCTGGTGCCCAGCGTGAATCTGCTGAACAAGCTACCTAATGGCAACGTGCTGAAATTGGCTTACAACCGCCGCATTCAGCGCCCGTCACTGCAATTTCTTAACCCTAACCTGCAAGCTTCCAACCCGCTCATTCAGACCGAAGGTAACCCCGTGCTGCGGCCCGAATACACCAACAACTACGAGCTGGGCTACAGCACCTTGCTCAAGCAGGCGAATCTGAATTTCAGCGCGTTTGCGCGCAATACCAGCGGCTCCATCCAGTCGGTGCGCACGCCACTTGGCGATGCCAATTTTCCGGGCGCGGTGCGCATCACGTACCAGAATGTGGGGCAGGAAGACGCCTACGGCGGCAGCGCGTTTGTCAACCTCGACATCGGCGACAAGTTCAGCGTGAGCGGCGGCGTGGATACCTACTACGCCGTGCTGCGAAATAACGTGGCCGACCCTATCTACGCCGCCCGCAATGCGGGCCTCGTGGTAAGCGGCCGACTCTACGGCAGCTATGCGCTACCCAAAAACTGGAACGTGCAGCTATTCGGCTTTTACCGGGGGCAGCAGGTGCAGCTGCAAGGCGAGCAGAGCAGCTTCGCGGTGTATAGCATGAGCATCAAGCACGATTTTGCCCAGAAAAAGGGCAGCTTGGGCTTCGGGGCCGAAAACTTCTTTTCGCCGAGCAACACGGTGCGCACCACCATCGACAGCGCGCTACTCAGCCAAACTACCAGCACCATCCAGCACATTACGAGCTTCAAGGTGTACTTCGGCTACCGCATCGGCAAGCTCACCGCCGACGCCCGCCCCCACAAAAGTGTGCGCAACGACGACCTGAAAACCGACGAAAACGGCGGCGGTAGCCAGGGCAGCGGCGGCACCCCGGCGGCTACGCGGCCGGCCCCGCCCCCCGCGCCGGCCAGCCCGGCCAATACTGGCGCGGCCCCAAAATAGGGCACGGGCGAGGGCGCACTATCTCAGAGGTGCTGGCGCTGGCCGCCGTTTAGCGCGCAGCGCGTAACGGCAGGCCGACCAGTGGGGCGAGTCTCCAGACTCGCGTAAATAATGCTTTCAGGGAAGCGGGTTTGGAAAGAATAGGTACTGTGCAAGCGAGCCGTTCAAAACCCAACTACTCTTGGTTACGCGAGTCTGGAGACTCGCCTCACTGGTCGGCCTGCCGTTACGCGCTGCGCGCTAAACGGCGGCCAGCGCCCCGCCACCCGCCCCCGGCGGGCGTAACTTGCAGCCTGACTTTTGTTGCCCCACCTGCCGTTGATGCGTTCTTCCGTTCTGTTTTACTGGTTTCTATTTACCGCATTCCTGCTGAGTTCTCCCGCCGTGCTGCGGGCGCAGGCCGCCGCCAATACCCTGCCCAGCCTGCGCATCACGCGCCCTGCCGTGCTGCTCGAAGACTTGCAGGCCGCCGATAATCCCGCGCCGCCCAAGCGCGAGTTACGCGCCTTTTGGATAGCTACCGTGGCCAATATCGACTGGCCCAGCCAGCGTGGCATGGCCCCCGAGGTGTACCGCCGCGAGTACCGCCGCCTGCTCGATGCCGGCCAGCGCGCCGGCCTCAACGCCGTGTTCGTGCAAATCAGGCCCGCGTCGGATGCCTTCTATAAGTCTGACCTGGAGCCCTGGAGCCGCTACCTGACCGGCCGCCAGGGCAAGGCCCCGATTGAGAACGACGACCCGCTGCCCTTCCTGATTTCGGAGGCGCACCGCCACGGCATGGAGTTTCACGCGTGGTTTAATCCCTACCGCGCCACCATGGACACCGTGACGCGCTCGCTGGCCCCCAATCACCCGCTGCGCCAGCATCCCGAGTGGTTCATCAAGTACTCCAAGCAGTACCTCTATAACCCCGGGCTGCCGGCGGTGCGCGCCCACATTAAACGTGTGATACTCGATGTAGTGAGCCGCTATGATGTTGATGGCGTGCACTTTGATGACTACTTCTATCCGTACCCCGAGCCGGGTGTCGTGTTTCACGACGAGCAGGCTTTTGCCACCCAAAACCCCGACAACCTGAGCTTGGCCGACTGGCGGCGGCAAAATGTGAACACCCTCATTCACGACCTACACGACGACATTTTGGCTGCCAAGCGCTGGGTGAAATTCGGCATTTCGCCCTTCGGCGTGTGGATGAACAAAAGCGCCCACCCCGATGGCTCGGATACCCGCGCTGGGCAGCCCAGCTACTCGAACCTCTACGCCGATTCGCGCCTGTGGCTGCGCGAGGGCTGGATTGACTACATCGTGCCGCAGCTGTACTGGAGCACCAAGTTTAAACTGGTGCCCTACGCCACGATGGTGGAATGGTGGACGCGCAACCGCTTTGACCGCCACCTCTACATCGGCCACGGCATGTACCGCATGCGCGAAAGCACCCGCTCCGACACCGCCTGGCGCAATCCGCGCGAGCTGCCCACCCAGGTGCGCATCAACCGCAGCTACCCCGACGACGTGCAGGGGAGCGTGTATTTCTCGGCCAATTCGCTGCTGAATAATCCGCTGCATACTACCGATTCGTTGCGCCTCGACCTCTACCGCGCCCCGGCGCTGGTACCCATCATGCCCTGGCTCGATAGCCTGGCCCCGCGCCCGGTGCGCGAATTGGTGCTCAACCGTACCCGCAGTGTGGCCACCCTCACTTGGGCCGCCGACCCCGTGCCGGCTGAAGACGGTGACCTAGCCGCCTACTACGTGCTCTACCGCTTCGAGCGCGGCCAAGTGATGTCGCCCGCCGACCCGCGCCACATGCTGGCCGTGGTGCGGCCCACGGGCATGGCTCAGCCCGCCACCTTTGCCGATACCACGGCTCGGCCGGGCGTGGCGTATTCGTACTTCCTCACGGCCGTTGACCGCCTGCATAATGAGAGCGTGCCGTTGCGCGTGTTCTCCGAAGGCAAGCTGCCTGTGGAGGTGCTGGCTGCCGCGCCCATCAACATGCCCGCTCAGGCGCACCGCCCAGTGCCGCTCGTAGCGTCGGCGCCCAAAGCGGCGGGCCGCCCCGTGTCGCCGGTGCCCAGCGAGGTAGCCCGCGCCGAAGCCGCCAAGGTGAAAATCAAAACCAAGCCGCCGGTGAAAAAGCGCCGCGGCTTCTTCGCCCGCCTGTTTGGGTTGAAGTAGGCAAGTATACGCCGGGTCATGCTTCACTGCGTTCAGCATGACCCGGCGTATACTTGCCTAATGTCTAATGTAATACCCGCCACCGGCCGCCTCCTCAGTCTCGACGTCTTTCGGGGCCTTACCGTGATGGGCATGGTCGTGGTGAATAATCCCGGCGACTGGGGCCACATCTACCCGCCGCTGGAGCACGCCGAATGGAACGGCTGCACGCCCACCGACTTGGTTTTTCCGTTTTTTCTTTTCATTGTGGGCGTGAGCCTGACCTACGCCCTGGCGGGCGTAAAGCAGCGCGACGAGCCGCAAGGCCAGACGTTGGGGCGAGTGCTGCGGCGGGCTGCCGTGCTAGTTGGGTTGGGGCTCTTTCTGTCGCTGTATCCGCACTTCGACTTCTCAGTGGTGCGCATTATGGGCGTATTGCAGCGCATTGGGTTAGTGTACTTGGGGTGCAGCGTTATCTATCTGAAAACTAACTGGCGCACGCAGGTGGCACTGCTGGCCGCCTTGCTGCTGGGTTACGCTGCGCTGCTCCAGCTGGTGCCGGTGCCGGGCTTCGGCCCCGCCAATTTGGAACCCGCTACCAACCTCGGGGCTTGGCTCGACCGCTCGCTCTTCACCGAAGCCCACCTCTGGAAGCAGTCGCGCACCTGGGACCCCGAGGGCCTGCTCGGCACGCTACCCGCCTTGGGCACCGGCCTGCTGGGCGTGCTGGCCGCGCAATGGCTGCGCCGCCCCGATACTACGGCCTCGGTCAAGGTGCGGGGGCTGGTAGCTGCCGGCCTGGCGTGCGTGCTACTAGGCCGGCTTTGGAATGGGTGGTTTCCCATCAACAAAGCCTTGTGGACTAGCTCCTACGTGCTCTTCACGGGTGGGCTGGCCCTGGTACTGCTGGCAGCGCTGTACTGGCTTTGCGATGTGCGCGGCTACCGGCGCTGGGCCACGCCCGCCGTGGCGTTCGGCGTCAATGCCATCGCGGTGTTTGTGGGCTCGGCGCTGCTCTCGCGCACCTTCGGGCTCTTCAAGCTGGCCTTGCCGGGTGGTGGGGTAGGGGGCCTGAAGGAATGGTTGTACGGCTGGGGCATTGTCCCATTTTTCGGTGACCCACGCACGGCCTCTTTGGCGGGCGCGGTGGTATGTTTGCTTATCTGGCTAGCAGTGCTGAGTTTCCTATACCGCCGCCAATGGGTGTGGAAAGTTTAGGTTAGTGGCCTGACAATCCAGTGCGCATGTGCTTGTGCAAGCACGTTGCATTTTGCTTATTGTTGTAAATGCAACGTGCTTGCATTTACTGTAGGTTATTGACAAGCAACGCACTAGCATACTGATTCAGCCAGGCCGCTTTTCAGCCCCGAGCTTACTTATCGATATTTCATGAAAATTCTTATTATCGGCGGTGGCAATATGGGCCTCACTTACGCCCGCAGCTTTGTGCGCGCCCACGTTACTTCGCGTCTCGATTTACGCTTGCTGGCTCGCTCGCCCGAGCGCGTGGCTGCCCTGGCCGCCCACGAAATCGGTACTGCCTGGGGTAGCCCCGCAGAGTGCGTGCCGGGTGTAAATATCATCATTCTGGCGGTGAAGCCGCAGGACTCAGGGGCGCTGTTTGAGCAGCTGCGGGGGCTGGTGCAGCCGGAGCAGGTGATAATTAGCATCATGGCGGGCGTGCAGATTAAGACGTTGCGCGAGGCGCTGGGTACGCCCAAAGTCATTCGGGCCATGCCCAACTTGCCCGCCCAGATTGGTATGGGCATGACAGCCTTTACCAGCACCGACGAAGTAACCCGCGCCGAGCTGGTGCAGGTGCAAAACCTGCTGAGCACCACCGGTAAAACTGTGTACGTGGAGGACGAAAGCGCCATCGACGCTAGCACCGCCATTTCGGGCAGCGGCCCGGCCTACGTGTATTACTGCATGGAAGCCCTCATGGCGGCCGCCGCCCAAATGGGCTTTGCGCCCGCCGAAGCCGAGCTACTCGTGAGCCAAACCTTTCGCGGCGCGGTAGAACTCTACAGCCAAGCCGGCCTCAGCTGCCAGGACTGGATAGCTCGCGTGGCCTCGAAAGGCGGCACCACCGAGGCCGCGCTGCGCGCCTTCGGCAACGGGGCCGTGCGCGAGGGCCTCATGGCTGGGGCCACCGCCGCCCGCGACCGCGCCGAGGAGCTGGGTAAGCGGTGAGATAGTAAAATAGTGAGTTAAGCAGCCGTTGTCATTGCGAGCACCGCGCAGCAAGCGCACCCGAACAATGGCGCTGAACAGGTACGATTGCTGCACCGCGCCGCAATGACAACCGGTTTTTTGCGTAAGACATAAATCACTTCGCTGCGCTCGCAACAACAATCGGCTTTTGCCGCTGCTTCAATTCGCTTACAGATGAAAAAAACTGCTTTACTCGCTGGCGCTACTGGCTTGGTTGGTAGTGCGTTGCTGCCTATGCTCCTCGCCTCGGAGCGCTACGCTAAGGTGATAGTAGTGGGCCGCCGCCCGGTCGAGGTGCAGCATCCTAAGCTAACGCAGGTGGTTACCGACCTGGGCCAGCTCGAAGCCGAGCGCCTGCGCCTGATTGCCGACGATGTGTACTGCTGCCTGGGAACCACCATGCGGCAGGCGGGCTCGAAAGAGGCGTTTTACGAGGTTGATTTTATGTACGTGGTGAAGCTGGCAGCTGTCACGGCGGGCAATTTTGCGGCGCAGTTTCTGGTGGTATCGGCTATTGGAGCCGATACCGAGTCGGCTTTTTATTACAGCAAAGTGAAGGGCGAGATGGAAGCCGCCGTGCGCCAGGCGCCTTTTCGGGCCATCCATATTTTCCGGCCCTCGCTGCTACTGGGCACCCGCGCTAAGCCGCGCCTTGGCGAGCGTCTGGGCGGCTGGGTCCTCAAACTGGTCGGCCCGTTGCTGCGCGGCAGCTGGCAGAGATACCGCGCCATTGCGGGCGAAGCCGTGGCCCGCGCCATGCTGGCCGCTGCCACCGACGATGGCGGCGGCATACGCGTGCACGAACTGCACGGTAACTAATCAAAAAAGCGCACTGATACGACTATCAGGGCGCTTTTCAAGCAAATAAAGCAACGATTCAGGCAAGCCGTGTGCTTCGGTTTTGGTGGTTCTCCGCACTTTTCTTCCGCGCCTTCCGCAGTAAAAAAAACGCTAGGTAACTACCACCGGCGGCCGTGGCCCCGGCCGTAATAGTGCGGGCGCGGCGCGTAGTAGTAGGGCCGGGGCGCATAGTACACGGGGCGCGGGTACACCACCACGGGGGGCGGCGGGGCCACCACTACCGGGGCCACGGGCGGGTAGTAGTAGCGTGGCCCATAGTAAGGACGCGGCGCATAGTAGGGCCGCCCGATTCGGGCATTGATAACCACCTGGGCCGCAGCTGACTGGGTGCCAAGCACGCCCAAACTCAGCAGCAGGGCAAATAACACGGGTTGTAAGCGCATGAGAAGGACGCGCCGCAGCGCGCTGGTAAAGAGTGGGAAAAGAAGTAGCTCAGAGCAAATTGTGCCGCTGGGCGCTGGGTCAGGCCGGGCTTAGCGCCCGCCCCGGCGGCCACCGCCGCCGTAGCCACCCCGGCTCCCGCCGTGGTAGCCACCATCACCGTGGTAGCCGCCCCCGCCGTGGAAGCGCGGTGCCGGGCGGTAGTAAGGAGCCGGCCGCACCACCCGCACGGGTGGGGCATAGTAGCCTGGGCGGCCGTAGTAGCGCGGGCCGTAGCCATAGCCATCGTAGCCATAGCCCGTGCTGGCTCCCACGTACACGCCCGGCGTGCAGCTGCTGAGCAGCAGGCCAAAGCTCAAGGCAAAAAACAGGGCAAACAAAGATTTAAGTCGCATAGCTGTAAGCGCCGAGGCGCTTTGTTAAGTCTAATTGAATAACAGAACAACAGTGCTTGGATGCCGAAAGGCTCCCGATGTTTAACGCACGCACGTAAAAAATGGGTATAGGTGCGGAAGCCAAACGGCCGGGAAATCGAGTACCGAAGCAGTAGCTATTTATAAGAAAATCTCGTGCCAGTTTTTGAAAAAACAGTGTGTGTAGCCAGGTTTTAGGCCTTAAAAATGGGCTGCTGCGAACTGTTTATTATATTTGAATTTTTATTGTCAATTGCTTGATTAATAATTATTTAAATTAACTGTGCAATGGCGTTAAAATGAATCTAACTTGCCGGCTGGGCGTTAATAAGGCAAGCAATTACTAGCATCTATTCCTCCTATGAAAAGCCCCGCCGAATACCTCGCCCCGCACGTATTTGAAGCCCGCCGCCCACGCCGCGAATTGCAGGCTGTAGTTAGCCACGCCGATGCGCTGCGCGCCGTGGAGCAGGCCCTGGCCGATGCCGAGAAATACAAGTATCTGCTGATGCGCGCCCTGCGCCGCCACGCCGATGAAATTGCGGCTACGACGGTGCCCGCCGCGCCCCAGCCCCAGCCCGAAACGCCGGTGCGGCCCATGTACCCCGAGGGGCTGCCGCTGGCTGCGTAGAATGGTCGAAAACGCGCTAGAAACACAAAAGCCACTCGTTACTAACGAGTGGCTTTTGTGTTTCTAGCGCGGTGTAGAGACGCGTATTTGCGTCTTGTCGTTGTTTGGCCCGTCTGACGTGAGACGTAAGAATGCGTCTCTACAGTAAGCTGTTAATAAAATCGGTCAGGTAGCAGGTACTGCTGTACGTAGTCCTGAATACCGTCTTCGAGCGAGGTAAAGGGTAGCTCGTAGCCGATGCTGCGCAGCTTGCTCATGTCGGCCTCGGTGAAGTACTGGTACTTGTCGCGGATGTCCTCGGGCGTGCCGCGGAAGCGCACGTCGGGCGTGGCGCCGAGCGCGTTGAAGGTGTTCAGGGTCAAGTCCATGAAGGTGCGGGCCTGGCCGCTGCCCAGGTTGTAAATACCCGACTGCGTGCGGTGGTTGAGCAGGAAAAAGCACACTTCTACCACGTCCTTCACGTACACAAAATCGCGCATCTGGCCACCATCAATGTAGTTGGGGTTGTGCGAGCGGAAGAGCGTCATGTTGCCGTACTGCCGAATCTGGTGGAAGGCGTGGAAAATCACCGATGCCATGCGGCCCTTGTGGTACTCGTTGGGGCCGTACACATTGAAGAACTTCAGGCCGGCCCAGAAATAGGGCTTTTCGGCTTGCTGCACGGCCCAGTTATCGAAGTCGTTTTTCGACTCGCCGTAGGGGTTGAGCGGGCGTAGCTGGGGCAGCAGGGCATCGTCCTGGTCGGAGTAGCCGAGCGTGCCGTCGCCGTAGGTGGCGGCCGACGAGGCGTACACCAGCGGCAGCTGGTAGCGCACGCACGCCTGCCACATTTGCTTGCTGTAGTTGAGGTTAAGCAGGTCGAGCACGGCGTAGTCCTGCTCGGTGGTGTCGGTGCGGGCGCCGAGGTGGAACACGAATTCGACCTGCTCGTGGTGCTGGTCGAGCCAGTCGAAAAACTCCAGGCGGTCGACGTACTCGCGCAGCTTTTTGCCCCGAATATTGGGCAGTTTTTTCTCCACCGCGAAGTTATCAACGACCACGATGTCATTGAAATTGGCGGCGTTGAGGCGCGAGACTAAGCAGCTGGCAATAAAGCCGGCGGCACCGGTTACGACTATCATAAATAAGGCAGATTTAGCCCCCAAAGGTAGCGCTACCCGGCCCACCGCGCCCCGGCCGCCGGGGCACCGCCGCCACCGGCCAAATGGGCGATTACTGCGCCGAAAACCGAAAGGCGGCCGGCGTCAGGCCAGTTTTGCTCTTAAACAGCCGGCTGAAATACTGCGGATACTCAAACCCAAGCCGAAAAGCCGTCTCGTTGATGGAAAGCGATGTGCTGAGCAGCAACTGCTTAGCCTTTTCAATCAACTGCTGGTGAATGTGCTGCTGCGTGTTCTGGCCCGTGAGCGAGCGCAGCATGTCGCCCAAGTAGGCGGGTGAGACATTTAGCGCGTCGGCGAAGTACTGCACCGTGGGTAGCGGCTGCTCGCCGGCCTGCGCAAAATAGGCGGTTAGTAGCTCCTCGAAGCGGCTGAGCAGGTCGTGCTCGGCGGGCCGGCGCGTGAGGAACTGCCGGTGGTAGAAGCGGTTGCTGTAGTTAAGCAACACCTCCAGCTGTGAGGCGATTACCTCGTGGCTGAAGCCGTCGACGGGCTGCTCGACCTCGGCCCGAATACCTTGTAGCAACCCATCCAGCAGCCCTTCCTCGCGGGCCGATAGGTGCAACGCCTCGTGTACCTGGTAGGAGAAAAAGCCGTAGCTGGCGATTTTTTTGCCCAGCGGGTGCTTGTGCAGCAAGTCGGGGTGAAATACTATCATCCAGCCATCTAGCTCGGAAATATCCACGCCACCGGTGGACGTGCAGAGCTGGCCGGGCGCGTAAAAACCCAGTACGCCTTCGCTGTAGTCGTAGGACTTATGCCCGTATTGCAGCTTGCCCTTGAGGTTCTTCTTGAGCGAGATAATGTAGAGCTGCCGCAGGGTGGGCCCCGGCGGCGGCTGGTGCTGCATGGGCGCCAGGTCGATGACCGTGAGCAACGGATGCGTGGGCTTGGGGTAGCCAAAATGGTCGGTAAAATCGGTGACCGAATCGAGCGTGCGGAAGTCTTTGGCGGTGTGTTTCATAGGTTTGATTTCGAGCGTAGTACCCCACCCCCGGCCCCTCCCCTCCGGGAGAGGGGAGCCTGACGTTTGGTAACGTCTGCTTGCGGTCGGCTCCCCTCTCCCGGAGGGGAGGGGCCGGGGGTGGGGTATCACGTAAACTTAAAAACCAGCCGGATACGCCGCGCCCGCCGCGCTGCCGACCGGCATAATGGCGTCTAACTCGGCCAACTCTTGCGGGCTGAGTGCGAGGCTGGCGGCGGTTACGTTCTGCTCCAGGTACTTGCGGCGCTTGGTGCCCGGAATGGCGACCACGCCTTGGGCTAGTACCCAGGCCAGCGCCAGTTGGGCGGTGGTTACGCCTTTAGCCTTTGCCAAAGATTCTAGCTTTTCGACCAGCGCCAGGTTTTTGTAGAAATTCTCGCCCTGGTAGCGCGGGAAAAAGCGGCGCGAGTCAGATTCCTCGAAGTCGTCGGGCGACTTGATTTCGCCCGACAAAAAGCCGCGGCCCAGTGGAGAGTAAGCTACGAAGCCGATACCCAGTTCCTGGGCAGCTTGCAGGATACCTTCTTCTTCGGGGCGGCGGTCGAAGAGCGAGTACTCGGTTTGCAGGGCCGAAATGGCGTGCACGGCGTGGCCCCGGCGCAGCAGCTCGGGCGATACTTCGCTTAGGCCGAGGTAGCGCACTTTGCCTTCTTCCACGAGGCGGCTCATGGCGCCCACGGTGTCTTCGAGGGGCGTGTTGGGGTCGACGCGGTGCAGGTAGTAGAGGTCGATGTAGTCGGTATTCAGGTTGCGCAGGCTGCGCTCGATGCTCTTGCGCACGTACTCGGGGCGGCCGTTGTAGCCGCCGGTCCACTGCTCATTGTCATCAACCTCGAAGCCGAATTTGGTGGCCAAAATGATGCCCTGGCGGCGGCCGGGCAGCACTTTGCCAACTAGCCGCTCATTGAGCAGCGGGCCGTAGAGGTCGGCCGTGTCGAGTAGGTTCACGCCCAGCTCCAAGGCGCGGTGCAGGGTGGCGAGGCTTTCGATTTCATCAGCCGCGCCATATACGCTCATGCCATTGACGCCGCCGGTCATGCCCATGCAGCCGAGGCCTTCGGCCGATACGTGCAGGCCCTGGCTGCCCAGGGCTACTTGCTTGATGGTACTCATACGTAGGTTGTTAAGGAGGAGGTAAGACAGAATGTTTTACTCCACAAAGGTCCGGGCGCCCTACAAGGCCGGGGTTATACAAATCCCCGCTTCTGCTACACAAAACGCAGGGCCGCCCACCTGCCCTAGTACTGCCCACAAGCCAACTGCCACCGGAAGCAGGCGGCGTATCTTTGCGGCCTCAAAAAACGGCCCCGCGCCGGATGCGCCGTCGCTTTTGCGCGCCCGCCGCCTTATCCCGCTTTCCGATTCTGCTATGCTATACGTTAGTCGCCGCGAGCACTTCAACGCCGCCCACAAGCTCTACAACCCCGCCTGGACGCCCGAGCGCAACAAAGAGGTTTTTGGCCCTTGTGCCAATGAAAACTGGCACGGCCACAATTACGAAATGATAGTGACCGTGAAGGGCCAGCCCGACCCCGACACCGGCTTCGTGGTGGACCTTAAGGCCCTCAGCGACCTCATTCGGGTGCACATCACCGACCAGGTAGACCACAAAAACCTCAATCTCGACGTGCCCTTTTTGCAAGGCCAGCTCGCCAGCACCGAAAACCTGGCCGTGGCTTTCTGGCAAATTCTGGAGCGTGAGCTCACCACCATCACGGTGGCCAAGCTGCACTGCATTAAGATTTACGAAACGCCCCGCAACGCGGTGGAATACTACGGGTGAGTCATTTAACATTTGTCAGTTAGCATTTAACAGCCCGCCGAATTTGCTTAGAAATGCTAATGGTGATTCATAAAGTGTTAAATGTTAAATGATAACTGCTAAATGAAATACTACCTCATTGCCGGCGAGCGCTCCGGCGACACCCACGCCGCCCACCTCTTGCACGAGCTGAAAGGGCAGGACGCGGCCGCTGATTTTCGGTACTGGGGCGGCGACCTGATGCAGGCAGAGGGCGGGCATTTGGTGCGCCACTACCGCGACTTGGCCGTGATGGGGTTTTGGGAAACGGCTACCAGTATTCTCAAGTTTCGGGGGTATTTGAAGGAGTGCCAGCGCGATATTCTGGAGTACAAGCCCGACGTGCTGATTCTGGTCGATTACGGTGGGTTTAACCTGCGCATGGCGGCCTGGGCTAAGGCGCGCGGCGTGAAGGTGTTTTACTACATCTCGCCCAAAATCTGGGCTTGGAACCAAGGTCGCGTTGAGAAAATAAAGGCCCACGTCGATAGGATGTTTGCCATCCTGCCGTTTGAAGAGGAGTTTTACCAACGCTTTGAGTATAAGGTCGATTACATTGGCAACCCGACAGCCGACCAGGTGGCCGATTTTGTGCCCAACCCCGGCTTTGAGGCGCAGCACGGCCTCGACCCCAAAAAGCCAATAATCGCGGTGCTGCCCGGCTCGCGCAAGCAGGAGCTGGAGGAAATGCTGCACGAAATGCTGGCCGTGCTGCCCGCGTTTCAGGAGTACCAGTTTGTGGTGGCTGGTGTGAGCAACCTTGACCGCACGTACTACCAGCACTTCGAGCGCAATGGCATCAAGCTGGTTTTTGACCAAGCCTATGACCTGCTGAGTCGGGCCAGCGCCGCGCTCGTGACCAGTGGCACGGCCACGCTCGAAACGGCCCTTTTTGGGGTGCCGCAGGTGGTGTGCTACCGCACCAGCGCCGTAACCTACCAGGTGAGCAAGGCGCTGATTAAGGTGCCGTATATCTCACTGGTTAACCTCATTATGGGCCGCGAGGTAGTGCAGGAGTTCATCCAAAGCAAGTTTACGGCCCGCAACCTGCTCGACGAGCTCAAGCGCCTGCTGACGGACCAGGATTACATAGCCCGCCAAAAAGCCGGCTACGCCGAGCTACGTGCCAAATTGGGCCAGCACAATGCCGCCCGCCAAACGGCAACGTTGATGGTGAAGTACTTGCGAGAGGGGTAGTAGCCTGGCAATACGGAGTAGCGCGAACTTTGTAGTTCGCGTCTGTCTGGGCCGTTTAGCTGCTCGCTAACGGACGCGAACTACAAAGTTCGTGCTACG
>Ga0265780_10001224_pt1 | contig 37046 bp, 25 predicted proteins | sample P1T30metagenome_FD_192432 | JGI IMG/M metagenome (GOLD analysis project Ga0265780, IMG submission 192432) | Plant litter microbial communities from East Loma Ridge, Irvine, California - P1 T30 | ecosystem: Environmental > Terrestrial > Plant litter > Unclassified | place: USA: California...
GGGTGGTTGCTGGTCAGGACCAGGCGCAGCGTGGATTTGAGCAGGGAGGGCCAGGTACACGGGGGGCCCATCGGATGCCCGTCCCAGTCGTAGGCACGCATCAGCGCGCCCATTTCGCCGCCGCCGTCGAGGAAGTGCAGGCCTGCTTGCGCGGCACCCGCATGGTGGAGCGGCTGCTGCGTCATGGCTTTCTCGGTTTGCTCGGTCTGCTCGGTTTGCTCGGTTTGCTCCACGCGTGCTTGCCTTTTCTTGTTCGTTCGGCCACAACACGCCGTACTCGATGGAATTGTAACAAGATATTCCCGCGCTGCGCAGGGGTTTCGCGGGTCAGCCCTGTCCCGGCGGCACCATGTAATCGGGAGTGTCCGGCGCAGAAAGTACCGCCGGTACCGAACACGGGCACGAACGGTAGCACAGAGGAATCTCCCGACATTTACAATCCGGACATATGCGGCGCACGCCGGCGCGGCAGGAGGGTTTTTTACCCTACCAGCACATCATGCGCTGTTTTCCGTGCCGCGCCGCTGATGGCATGACTACAACGCGTCAGGTGCCGGGCCGGGGCAGCGGCAACTCGCCCTGGTAGACATTGCTGGCACTCGTATAGGGCGCGATCGTTTGCACGCCCTGGAAGCGCAGCCCGCATTTTTCCAGCAGGCGCATCGACGGCGCGTTGTCGAGCGAAGTGATGGCCATGATGCGCGCGATGCCGCGCTCATGCGCATGCCGCAGGACGGCGCAGGCCGCTTCGTACGCATAGCCCTGGCCGCGGTGGGCGGCAAGGAAGGCATAGCCGATGTCCACTTCGGGCAGTGCCTCGCGCTTGATCAGGCCGCTCATGCCGATGGGCGTGGCGCCCGATTTCAGTTCGACCACGTACATCGCATGGCCGAGCGCCTGCTGCATCGCGATGGGACCTTCGGCCAGGGCACGGCGCGCCTCGTCGAGCGTGCGGACATGGCGGTCGGCGATGTGCGCGATGAAGTCCGGATCGTTGAGGAGCCCGAGGTAGAACGGCGCATCGTCCAGCGTCGCGGTACGCAGGCGCAGGCGCGGGGTTTCAGCGATGGTCGCCGGGAGCGCCGGGAGCGCTGGTGCGCCTGCCGGTGGAACGGATGCCATTACCGCCCCAGCCTGAAATCGACACGTGCGGGCCGCCCGGGCAGATTGAGCTGCGCCGCCGCCCGCGGCGCTTCGCTGATCACCACCCCGCGCCGCACCACCGCACGCCGCGCGGCGCGCAGCCGGATCGCCTCCACGGTGCTGCCGGCATCGAGCAGCACGAAATCGGCGTGGCAGCCCGGTGCCAGGCCATAACCCTCCAGGCCAAGAATACGCGCCGGTGTTGCCGTCACCGCCAGGAAGCACGCGTGCATTGCGGCCTGCCCCGTCATTTGCGCCACGTGCAGTCCCATGTGCGCCACCTCGAGCATGTCGCCCGATCCGAGGCCGTACCACGGGTCCATCACGCAGTCATGCCCGAACGCGACGTCGACGCCGGCCGCCATCAGCTCCGGCACCCGCGTCATGCCGCGCCGCTTCGGGTACGTGTCGTGGCGGCCCTGCAGCGTGATGTTGATGAGCGGGTTGGCAATCGCGGCCACGCCGGATTCGGCAATCAGCGGCAGCAGTTTGCTCACATAATAATTGTCCATCGAATGCATCGAGGTCAGGTGCGAACCGGTGACCCGGCCCTGCAGGCCGAGGCGCTGCGTTTCATACGCCAGCGTTTCGATGTGGCGCGACAGGGGGTCGTCGCTTTCATCGCAGTGCATGTCCACCATCAGCCCGCGCCCGGCCGCGAATTCGCACAGCAGCCTGATCGATTCGGCGCCCTGCGCCATCGTGCGCTCGAAATGCGGGATGCCGCCGACCACGTCGACGCCCATGCCGATCGCCCGCTTCAGGTTGTCCATGGCGCCCGGGCTGCGCAGGATGCCGTCCTGCGGAAAAGCGACCAGCTGCATGTCGATGTACGGCGCCACCTGCCGTTTCACGTCGAGCAGCGCTTCGACCGCCAGCAGGCGGTCGTCGCAGATATCGACGTGGGTGCGGATCGCCAGGAGGCCGCGCGCCGCGGCCCAGTCGCAATATTGCAGCGCGCGCGCCACCAGCGCCTGCTGGGTCAGGTCCGGTTTCAGTTCGCCCCACAGCGCAATTCCCTCCAGCAGGGTGCCGCTGGCGTTCACGCGCGGCAGGCCGTAGCTCAGCGTGGCGTCCATGTGGAAGTGGGCATCCACGAACGGCGGCGTGAGCAGGTCGCCGGCCGCGTCGATTTCGCGCGCACCGGTGACCTGCAGGCGCGCGCCCACGGCGGCGATCCGGCCATCCTGCACCGCGATGTCCATGTGCTGCCTGCCATCGGGCAGCGTGGCGTTGCGAATGACGAGGTCCATCGATGCTCCTGTGGTGGGTGTTGATGCGATTGTAGCGGACCGAAGCGCGGGCCATAGCCGTCATTTACTGCCAAATAATGCCAAAATGCAAGAAGTTAATGACAGGGCGCGAACCAGATTCCCCTTTTCATCGCCGCCGATCCTCGCTACACTCCCCATCATATATTGCAGTGCGCCATAAATCACAAAGGGAACACGCATGACATTTCCAGACAAATTTTCCGAAGCTGGCAAGCAACAGCTCGCCAGCCAGCTCGCGTTTTTCCAGACGCTGACCAGCCGGGCGTTCGAAAACGCCGAACGCATCCTGGCGCTGAACCTGCAAGCCACGCGCGCCACGCTCGACCAGACCTCCGGCGCCGTGCGCCAGCTGGCAGCCGTGCGCGATCCACGCGATTTGCTGGCCTTGGGCGCCCACTCGCAGCAGCAGGTGGAAACGGCCATGGCCTACAGCCGCAAGCTGTTCGAGATTGCCAGCAAACCTGCGCCTGTGGCGCAACCGGCCAGCCAGCCTGCGCCCGCACCAGAGGAGCACATCGTCACCGCGACGCCGGTGATGGTGAATGAACCGGTCGCGGAAACCAGGGAAGAACCGGTGGCAGCCCCTGTTGCAGAAGCGGCGGCAGAAGCGGTGACAGAACCAATGGCTGCAATGGAAGCAGAGCCCGAGCCTGCGCCATCAGCCATCGCCCCGAGCGTGCATCCGCTGGGCGAGGCCGATCCGGAGCCTGCGCCGGCTGTCGCGGCAGACATGACGCCCATCGCCGCGGCAGTCAGCCAGGTCGCACCCCCGCCGGCCGAGGCGCTCCATCCCGCAGCGTCACCGATTCCGGATGCGGCGCCGATCGCCATTGCCTCCGTCGATCCGGTCGACGCCGTGCCGCCGGTAGCTGCAAAGCGGAGCGGCGGTGCGGCGAAGGGCGGCCGCAAGCGCTGACCAGAATCGCGACCGGGGCGGCATCAAGCCGTCAAAACAGGTAAATTAGCGGGCTTCGGCCCGCTTCCCTTTTGCGGCCAGTCCACCAAGGAAGTTGGAATGAGTTTATCGCGCCTTATCGGCGGATTCGTGCGCCGCCATTGGCGCGCCTATGTGTCATCGGCTTTCATGCTGGTCGGCGTGGCCGCCTGCACGGTCTGGGTGCCGCGCACCGTCGGCGCCACCATCGACGGCCTGGCCGCGCACGCGCTCGACCGCACTGCGCTTCTCTCGAAACTGGCGCAATTGCTGGCGCTCGGGGTGGCAATCTACGTGCTGCGCGTCGGCTGGCGCCTGCGCCTGTACGGGGCGGCCTACCGCCTTGGCGTCGAGCTGCGCACGCGCCTGTACGCGCGCCTGTCCGCGCAGGGTCCGGCCTTTTACCAGCAGCAGCGCACCGGCGACCTGATGGCGCTGGCCACCAACGATATCGACGCCATCGAAATGGCGGCCGGCGAAGCGATGCTGGCCGGCTTCGACGGCACGCTAACCCTGGTCATGGTCCTCGGAATCATGGTGCTGGGCGTCGACTGGCGCCTCGCTGCCATTGCGCTGCTGCCCTTCCCCGTCATGGCGCTGGCGTTCTGGTACATCTCGCGCCACATCCACGTGGCCGCCTCCGATTCGCTGACCCGCTTCTCGAAACTCAACGATCACGTGCAGGAAGCCCTGTCCGGCGTGCGCACCCTGCGTGCGCTCGGACTGGAAGAGCGCAGCGCGCAGCAGTTCGGCGAACTGGCCGCGCGCGCCGCCGACAGTTCGCTGGTCGCGCAAAAATGGGAAGCGGCCTACGAGCCGGCAGTGGGCCTGACGCTGACCGCGGCCAGCGCCCTGACGCTGGGCCTGGGCGGCTACCTGGTCTGGCAGGGCCAGCTGACCATCGGCTCCCTGACCAGTTTTACCATGTACCTGGGCCAGCTGATCTGGCCGATGTTCGCCTTCGGCTGGGTGCTGTCGCTGCTCGAGCGCGGCAAGGCGGCGCTCAAGCGCCTGCATCCGCTGCTCGAAGCGCCGCTCACCGTGGACGATCACGGTACCCTAACGCAGCTGGCCGCCGGACCGCTCACGCTGCGGAACGTGCGTTTCGCTTACACCGGCCAGGCCCGGCCCGCACTCGACGATGTCTCGGTGAACCTGCAGCCGGGCCGAACCCTGGGCCTGGTCGGCCCCACAGGTTCCGGCAAATCGACCTTGCTGCGCGTGCTGCTGCGCCAGGCCACGCCGCAAGCCGGCGCCGCCAGCTGGGGCGGCCAGCCGCTCGACGCCTACACGCTGGACACCCTGCGCGCCGCCATCAGCTGGGTGCCGCAGGAGTCGTTCCTGTTTTCCGCCACGATCGCCGAAAACATCGCGCTGGCGCGGCCCGACGCCACGCGCGCGCAGATCGAACAGGCCGCGGGCATGGCCGCCATCCATGACGATATCCTGCGCTTCCCCGAAGGCTACGACACGCCGGTGGGCGAAAAAGGCGTGACCCTGTCGGGCGGCCAGCGCCAGCGCGTGGCCATCGCCCGCTCGCTGCTGGCCGAGTCCACGTTGCTGCTGATGGACGACGCCCTGTCGGCCGTCGACACCGGCACCGAGACCCTCATCCTCGAGCACCTGGCCGCGCTGCGGCGCGAGCGTCCGGGACTTTCCGCCATCATCGCCAGCCACCGCCTCTCGTCGGTCGTCGACGCCGACCTGATCGTGGTGCTGCAGGATGGCCGCATCAGCGAATCGGGCAGCCACGAAGAACTGCTTTCCCGGGACGGCTGGTACGCCGGCCAATGGCGCTACCAACAACTGGAGGCCAGCCTCGATGCCATCTGAACCCTTGACCACGAACCCACCGGCACCGGCCGTGACACCCATGCGCCAGGCCGCCGCGCTGCTCACCCGCGCGGCGCGTCCCGATGCGCGCCACCTCGGCTGGGCCACGTTCTGGCTGGTCCTGGCCGCCGGCCTCGAAGTGCTGGGTCCCCTGCTCGGGAAAGCCCTGATCGACGACCACCTGCTGCCGCACCGGCTCGACTGGCCGCGCATGGCCTGGCTGCTGGGCGGCCTGCTGGTCTCGGGCTGGGTCGCGTCCTGGCTGCGCTTCCTGCAGCTGGTGCGCCTGTCCGGCCTGGCCATGCGCTCGGTGCAGCGCCTGCGCGAATGGGTGTTCGGCCACGTGCTGCGCCTGCCGATGGCCTTCTTCGACCGCGCCATCACGGGCCAGCTGGTCAGCCGCGTCACCAACGACACCGAAGCGGTGAAGACGCTGTATATTCAGGTGCTGTTCGTGATCCTCGACAGCAGTATCGTATTGGTCGGCACCATGATCGCGATGGCCTGGCTCGACTGGCGCCTGATGCTGATCGTGCTGTGCCTGGTGCCGGCGGTGGTCGGCATCGTCTGGCTGTACCAGCGCCTGTCCGCGCCGGCCGTCACCCGAGCGCGCGCGCTGCGCAGCGAGATCAACGGCCAGATGGCCGAATCGATCGGCGGCATGAGCGTGCTGCAGGCGAATAACGCGGCCGGCCGCTTTGGTGAACGGTTCGACGGCACCAACCAGAAGCATTACACGGCGCGTCTGGCGGAACTGCGCGCCAACGCTTTCCTGCTGCGCCCCGCGCTCGACATGCTCAACGTGGTACTGCTGGCGGTGGTGCTGTTCAGTTTCGGCCTGCGCGAGATGAACGCGGTCGAAGTGGGTGTGCTGTACGCGTTTGTCAGCTACATCGCGCGCGTGGTGGAACCGATGATCCAGATTACGATGCAGTTCAGCGGCCTGCAGCAGGCGGTCGTCGCGACCGCGCGCGTGGCCACATTGCTCGACGAGCCAGGCGCCTCGGAACATGGGGCAGATCGGGTCCGGGACCAGGCGGGGCCGGCCTCCCGCGGCGGCGCCGATGCGCCGGCCGTGTGCATGAAGGACGTCGTGTTTGCCTACATCCCGGGCCAGCCGGTGCTGCACGGCCTGTCGCTCGACATCGCCCAGGGCGCTTTCTTCGGCATCGTCGGCCATACCGGCAGCGGCAAGTCGACGCTGCTGTCGCTGCTGCTGCGGTACTACGACGCGGACCAGGGCAGCATCGCCATCCTGGGCGAACCGCTGGCGTCGATCGGCAATGCGCGCTTTCGCGCCGAAGTGGGCCTGGTCCCGCAAGACCCTTTCCTGCTGGCCGCCAGCGCCCGCGAAAACATCGACATGGGCCGCGGCCTTTCCGACGCCCAGATCGAAGCGGCGGCGCGCGCGGCGCATGCCCACGATTTCATCCTGGCGCTGGAACAGGGCTATGCCACCGAACTGGGCGAAGGCGGATCGCGCCTGTCGACCGGGCAGAAGCAGCTGATCGCGATTGCGCGCGCGCTGGCCGGCGCGCCGCGCATCCTGCTGCTCGACGAAGCCACCTCGCACATCGACAGCCAGACCGAACAGGTGGTGCAGGAAGCGCTGAACGAATTGCGCGGCAAGGTGACGGTGATCGCCATCGCGCACCGCCTGTCGACCATCCGTGACGCCGACCGGATCATCGTGCTCAACCATGGCCGCATTGCCGAAGCCGGTCCGCACGATACGCTGATGCAGGTCGATGGCGGCATCTACCAGCGCCTATATATGCTGCAACAATTGGCGGCTTGAAACATGGCGTGACAGCTGGAAAGTGATGGTGGGTAAACCCCGGTGTGTGACTATCGCGCAGGGTCGAAAATGACGTGAAAAACGGCCGTTTTTTTGTCTCGAAAACCACACAGGGCGATATTTCTCTGTTGCAACACCCTATAATGGTTAATCGCCTTTCGGCCGCGTTTTACCATTTCGGAACCAGCATGCCTACAGTATCGACCCGACGTCCACGACTTCGCCGCAGCAGCCTGCTCGCGATATCGGTGCGTGTCGCGTTGTGTACCGCGTTCGGCGTCGCAGGCGCTCCAGCGTGGTCGCAGGCCCCCGCCGCTCCGCTGGAAGCGCGCCTGGAGGAACTGCGCGAACTGGGCCGGTTCGTGCCGGACAAGGCGCTCGACACGCTGCTGCGCATGGAGCCCGAAGCGCGCGCCGCGGCCGTGCCCGAGAAAGCCGAATTCCTCTCACAGCTGTGCCAGACGCGCCTGAAAATCGGCCAGCACCAGCAGGCGCTGGGCGTCTGCGACGAACTGATCGTGTACGCACGCCAGAACAACAACGACGTCGCGCTGGCCAAGGGCCTGCTGATGAAGGGGTATGTCGTGTACGCGCTGGGCGAACAGACGGCATCGCACCAGCTTGTATGGGAAAGCGAAAAAATCGCCAACGGCACCCATGACATGGGGCTGAGGATTCGCGCCGCGATCACGTCGGGCGAGGCGTATGCCGAGGAAGGCAACTTCCCGATGGCGCTGAACAAGCTCGAATCGGCCGCCGCCCAGGCGCGCCAGGATGGCCGGCCGATCAACATGGTCATCGCCCTGAATGCGCTGGCCAAGCTGTACACCAAGATGCGCGAATACGACAAGGGCTTCGCCACGCTGGCCGAGGCGATGCCCTTTGCCGAGATGAGCGATTCTCCGGGGCGCGTCGCCACTTTGCTGGGCACCGAGTACGGCCTGGCGATGGACACGGGCCAGCCCGAGCGCGCGGTGGCGGCCCTGCTCGCGGCGCTGCAACTCGAGCGCAAGATCGGCGCGACCTGGATGGTGGCCTACACCTTGTCGAACCTGTCGGACAGCTACCTGAAGGCGCATGATTATCCGAAAGCCCTGCGCTACGCCCAGCAGGTGATCAACGAAGCGCGCGCCATCGGCGACCTGCGCCTCGAGGCGGTGGCGCGCGCCAACGTGGGCCAGGCCTATATCGGCATGGGCCGCCTGCATGACGGCAAGCGCAGTTTCGAGGAAGGCCTGGCGAGTTTCGAAAAGTCCGGCAACAAGCCCGACCTGCAGGAAGCGCTGGCCGAATATGGCCTGGCGCTCGAACGCGCGGGCGACCTGGAAGGCGCCGTCGAGGCGTACCATCGCGAGCGCAAGCTGTCGAACGAGCTGTTCGAACGGCGCCGCCAGAAGGCGATGATGGAACTGCAGGCCAAGTACGAAGGCGACCGGAAGGAACGCCAGATCGAACTGCTGCGCCGCGAGAACCAGGTCAAAAGCACGGAACTGGACAACCGCAACCTGCAGCAGCGCATCTGGTGGCTGTTGGCCGCGGTGTTCGGCATGGGCGCGGCTATCGTCGGCATCCTGTACCAGAAGGTCCGCCACGCCAACGCCCAGTTGCAGGTCAAGAACCTGGAACTGAAGCAGCAGAGCGTGCGCGATCCGCTGACCGGCTTGTACAACCGGCGCCACTTCCAGGATTTCATGCGCGCCTTCCAGCCAGCGGAAAAACGCGGCGCCGGCACGTCGGGAGAGGAGATCGTCGGCGCCCTGTTCCTGCTCGATATCGACCACTTCAAACAGGTCAACGACGGCCACGGCCACGCTGCCGGCGACGCCGTGCTGAAGATGATCGCGCATGCGCTGGGCGAGATCCTGCGCGAGACCGACATGATCGTGCGCTGGGGCGGAGAAGAATTCCTCGCGTTCCTGCCTGCCATTCCGAGGAGCGGCCTGGAAGAAATCGCGCGCCGGGTCCTGACCGGTATCGCCGGGCGCTGCGTCGAGTACCAGGGCCAGTCGCTGTCGGTCAACGTGTCGATCGGATTTTCCCCCTTCCCGCTGGCCCCAGGCGGCGAACCGCTGCCCTGGGAACGCGCGGTGAACCTGGTCGACATGGCCCTGTACCTGGCCAAGTCGCACGGACGCAACCGGGCCTATGGCGTGAACGGGTTCGCCAATTTCGAGAAGACGTCGATGGAAGACATCGAGGAAAACCTCGAGCAGGCGTGGCGCGCGGGGTTTGTGGATCTGTCGGTGGTGCTGGGGGGATGGCCTGAACTGCGGGCGGCGAACGGGGCCTGAGGGTTCAGCCACTTTACTTCGGTAGCGCCAAGGAAGTGAGCTTCTTCAGCTTCCACCGCCCCAAAAGCGGTCATCCCGACGCACGTCGGGACCCATGGCACCGATGCGCCGTCACGGCATCCGCAACGTCGGTGGCGCAGCATGGATCCCGGCTTTCGCCGGGACGACGTGCTCAAGCTGCAGAGAGCAAAAATAGCCGCGCGGTTCTCACGACGTGGAGAGCACGCATGCCAACCTAGTTCGCCGACTTCTGCATTTTCTCTCCCACCTGTTCCACCTTCTTGCCCACTTCGACAGTCGCCTTGTCTAGGCCCTGCTTCGCGTCGTCCGTCGCCGCTTCGATCTGCTGGCGGGCCTGTTCGCCCGCTGCGGCCATCTTGCGCTTGGCCTCTTCCGCCTTGTCGATCGGCGCGTGCAGCGATTTGGCGACTTGGGCGCCGGCGTCGTCGACCGCCTTGCCGGCCTGCTGGGCCGGGCCGATGGCGCCGTTGTCGTGCTTTGGCTGGCATCCCGCCAGGGCGGCCAGCGCCAGCAGCGCGGCCATCAGGGTCGTCGTATTGCGCATGCTTCTCTCCTTCGGTTATGTTGCTGACAAGCATACACCGACTGCCGCGGCAGAGGTGTGTCGATCTGTTACAAACCCTTGTAAAGCCGCTCTGCCCTGGCCTTGACGGCCATGCAGTCGCGGTTGCCGGCATCGACCATGCCCACGCAGGTATCCATCTTGTCGATCGCACCCCGGTAGTTGCCGCGGCTGATGTCGCGTTCCGCTTCAGCCATCAGGTTGCGCGCCGACTCGTGGGCCGATTCACGGGAGGTCGATTCACGGGAGGTCGATTCACGCGACGGCGCCGCCGGTGGCGCCTGCTCACGCTTCGCCGCATCGATGCGCGCCCGCGCAGCCGCTGTTTCCTCGTCTTCGCCCCAGCGGCGCGTGAATGCGCCGAGGCGCGTGCGCGCCTTTTCCGGCGCCGACGCGGCCAGCGCCGCATCGATGGCAGTACGCGCATCGGCCCAGGCCTTGTCGTGCGCGCGCTTGCGGTCGCAGGCGGTCGATGCGGCGTTCAGCGCCGTCTGCAAGCGCTGCAACTGGGCCGGCGTGGCGCGCGTGGCGCGCAGCGCGATCAATTCCGACTGCGCCTGTTTGCCCTTGCATTCCTGCGCCATCACGATGGCCGCATCGATGCGCGCATCGAGCTTGTGGGCGGCCGGGCGCGCCGTGATCCAGGCCAGCCACAGCAGGCCCAGGCCCACCAGCCACCAGATCCAGTGCAGTGGCTGGCGCTGCGGCGGGACGGCTGGGATGGCGGTCGGGATGGCGGCCTTGCCCGCGGGCCGGGACGGTTCCGCAGCTTGCGGCGCAGGCGGCAAGGCCGGCGCGACGGGCGGGATTGGCGCGCGCGGCTCGGCCACGCTCGCGATGGCGGGCGCGGGCTTGGCCAACGTCACGCCGGCTGGTGCCGGCGGCTGGATCGGCGGTGTAGGCCGCACCACGCCGGCATGCTGCGGCGTGCCGCAATACGGACAGAAATTCACCCGTCGCGGCAAAGCGTGGCCGCAGGCGGGGTTGAGACACTGGTCAGTCATTTGCGCTTGCTCTTGCACTGTCGGGCTTTCTTAATCCGGGTCCGGGATGGCGTCGTCAGGGTCGGGAATGGGCGCGTCGAACAGGCCGGCCAGGGCCGGCATGTCGCCGGCGCTCTGCCACTTGCCGGTCTTTGGATCCCAGCGCATGTCCCAGATGCGCGTGCCGCCATCGATCTCGCCCCGTGCCGCCTGCGCGGCCAGCTCGGCCACCGTGAACGGTCCGCGCTGGGCGCCGCCGACAAAGGTCTTGAAGCGCTGCACGGCCGGCGCTGTTGCGACCGCGGCCGGTACAGCGCGCCGTTCCAGCACCTCGGCGGCCCGCGCATCGCTGGCGAGAAAATCCGGCCGCAGCACGCGCTTGTCGACGGTCCGCTCGACTTCCCAGTGGTAGGCGTCGTTGGACGAATCCGGCACGGCGTCGGTCCACTGCGCCAGGTTGGCCAGCGCCGCGTCAACCTGCGGTGCACCGAGTTCCGGCGACAGCATCGCGGCGCGGCGCGCCCATTCCTCGTACATGCGCCGCGCCGTGATGTTCGGCAGCGAGGGCGACGGCAGCTGCGCCCCCGTTTCATCGGCCTCCAGGCGGGGCTCGTAGACGCGCAGCTGGTAGTGGCGCATCAGCGCGGCCAGCAACAGCAGCTGGTTCGGGCCGATCGTGGCCAGGCGCTGGCGCACAGCGCCAATCACCTGGTCGCGGTAATACGGCGGCAGGCCGTTCGAGCGGATGGCGTACTCGTTCCCGATCTGCAGCCACTCGCCCGAGCCCGGCTCGACCTCGAACAGGTACTGGCCGCGCGGCTGGAAGCTGGCCTCGCGGTCGCCGAGATCGGGCCGGCGCCGGATCACGCCCAGCGCAACGGCCTGCAAGAACCATTCGTAGTCGTCGGCCAGGCGATTGAGCTCGTCCATCGAAGGAGAGATCGGATGGCGAAACCGCGTCGCGTCGAAGTGCAGGTGGGTCGGGATGCGCGGATTCTCGATCTGGTACGAGGTGCGCCACGTGGGCAGGCCACGCAGCACCGTCATCGGGAAGCCGGACAATTCGATGTAGCACACCGCCCGTCCCGCGACACCGGTGTTGACGATCGAGACCTGGTCGCCATGGAACGAACCGGTGGGTGCGGCCGCGCGCAGTTCCGCCCCCAGGCGGCGCCAGGCCTGCACGTCGCCCACGCCGATAAAACATTTGAACTGGTCGGCGCGCGGCGTGAACTCGGCCGAGAAGCGCGCATTCACCCATGGCATGGCGCTCTTGATCCACTCCGCAAACACGCGCTGGCGCTCGGGCGCGGCCATGTTCGACAGCACGTCCAGCAGCGGATCGACGGGTTCGGCCAATTCGTCGCTTGATAACTGCGTCTGCGCGCGGCGGAACAATTTGAGCAGCAGATCACTCCTCAGGCGCTCGTCGGCCAATTGCGGGAACAGCCGCGCCGAGCCGCCGAATTCGAGCAGCACTTCTTCGCTCCAGGCGCTGACGTCGCCGCTCAGGCGCGGCGGCGCAGGCAGCACGTCGCTGGCCAGCTTGATGTAGGTGGCGTGCTCATGGCGCGCTTCGGCGCGCAGCTGGCCGATGCGCGTGTCGACCGCGCCGAGCATCGCCTGAACAAAGCGGCGGCCTTCCTGGAATTCGCCGGCCACCCCGCTCCACTGGGCGTTGCCGTATTCGTCAGTCGATTCGGGGTCGCCCAGCCAGGCCGACATGGTGCGCATCACCTCGACCGACTGCCCGGCCGCCACGGCCAGCAGGTGAAAGCGCAGGTAGTCGGCGATGTCGCGCTTCAGGTGGCCCATCACTTCCCTCGCTTGCGCGTCCTTGCCGAACAGGCGGTTCGCGGCCTGCCCCAGGTTGCCCAGCGATTCCTCGACCTGGCGAGTGCGCAGCGCATCGCGGATGTCCCGATAGCGCTTGCTGTTGCGTTCCGCGTGCACCAGGTCGCGCTGCTGCAGGCGTGCCTTGACCTGCTCCAGCAGGGACAGCACGAATTCCAGGCCGCCCTGCTTGCGGTCGTCCAGCAACGCGAACAGGCGCGCGCGCAACGTGGTTTTCAGGCGCGCCGTGAGTTCGACGGTGTGGCGCTTGATGCGGTCTTCGCTGGTCTCGGCCACGGCGCCGGCTTCGCGGATGGCGTCGCGTTCCAGTTGCGGCAGCAGTTCCGCGACCTTTTCGCGCCAGACCTTGATGTCGTAGGCGCCCATGATGCGGTCCATCTCCAGCTGCACCTTGCTTTCGACGCGCTCGAGCAGCGAGCGGCTGTCCTTGTCCAGCAGCAGCTGGTCGGTCAGCGCGAATTCCTGGAACGGCGTGACATCCACCGTCCCCTTGCGGAAGTCGGGGAAGGCATCGAAGGGGTGCTCGGAGAGCGCCATCTGGTCGCGCATGAACGCATCGCGTTCGCCGTCGCCGGCGCGGCGCGCGGCGGTGCCGTCGGCGCCCACCAGGCCGAAGAACGCCTTCACCATCAGCGCGGCGAGCTCATACGCGCGGATATCGTCGCGCAGGCTTTGCTGGGTGTCGAGCACCGACTGGCCAAAGGCCGAGTAGACCTTCGAATACGAGAGGCGCATGTCGCCGAAGCGCTGCTCCGGCACCTTCGGGTTGTACGGTCCCAGCTTGTGCTGCTGCTGGTTGACCGCCACCGAGCGCTTGCGGTTGGCGAAATCGGCCGAGGCGAAGTCTTCGAACAGCGTGTCGGCCACCATCTGGTAGATGTCCTTGACGTCCTGGGTCGCCTTGTTGGCCAGGTTGGCGTTGTCGACGAAGTACACGTCGTCGAACGGCGAGCCCTTGCCGATGACGCTGTCCGGGTCCATCCAGCGCACCTGTGCGTTCATGTCGCGCATGGCTGTTTCCAGTTCCATCAGCGTGGCGTAGGCATTCGCTTCGGTACGCTCCTTATTGGCCTTGGCAAAGCCCGACGGCAGGAACAGCATCAGGTCGACCTGGCTGTCCGACACTTCCTGGCGCGCGATCGCCTTGGCGATCCAGCCCAGGTCGAGCGCCGTGCCGGCGCCGGTGCCGCCGGCGCAGGACGCGATAACGACGATGCGGTATTTCGATGTATCGACCTGCAGGCCCAGACGCTGGTAATTTTCCTTGCGCTCGATGCCGGCGTTGCTGCCCAGCGCGTTCAGCGCGCCCTTGATGCGCCCGCGCAGTTTGGGGTATTTGTCGAACAGGTACAGGCGCGCCAGCGCGCGGATCTGGCCGGCGCCCTTGGACGGATCGATGCCAAGCGAGCGCAGTTTCTTGGGCCGCAGCGGCATCCATTTTTCGATCAGCGGGAAGCGCGCCAGGCTGTCGTCGGACTCGTGGTACTGCGGTAAATCGAGCGGCTCGACCAGGCGCTCTTCATCGGTGAGCCGGACCAGTTCGTACCACGGATCGGTCTTTTGCGATTTACCCTCGTCGATGATGGCGTGGCTGTCGAGGTCGAAGTGCAAAAAGCGCGCGACCGGGAAGTCGGCCAGCGATTCGACCCTGGTGGGATGGTGCCGGTTCCACACGGCCGACAGGATGCGCCGGCGGATGCGCAGCATGACTTCCATGCCGGTTCCGCCGGCGCCGATGAACAGCGTCGGGCGCAGGTCGACCTTGAGTTCGGCCTGAGCGCCGCTCTTGGCATTCAGGCTTGCCGGATTGGGAAAATCTGCCATGGGATACTTTCTTGAATTAACGGCGGCCGATGAACAGCGCGGCAATGAGGGCGATCAGGCCGACCGCGACCAGCGGGCCGGCCACGGCAAAGCTCAGGAATTTGCTGGCATTGATCAGCGCCAGCACGGCGGCAGCCGATAAAAACCCCAGGCCGAGGAACAGGAGCCAACCGGCGCTGCCGGCCGACGACGGCGCCACGCGGCGTACCACGAGGTGGTGCACGTACGCGTTACGAACAAAGAAATACACGATCAGCAGCACCAGGAATACCGCGCCGCCGATGGCCAGGTCGCGCGAGGACGTGTCGGTGACCGGCGCGCCGGCGACCGGTGCGATTTCCACCGGCTCGGCGGCAGTCGGGGGCGTCGTCTTGGGCAGCGTATCCTGCGGCACCCCCGGTGCGTCGGCCGGCAGCTTGAAGCCGGGGTCGCCGGTCGGTGGCGTTGGGGCGGTCTGGGTGGCTTGCATGGTCTTCCTTTGTGATGTGAATGCCGGTCAGCGGCCCAGGCGCACTTGCGCACCCTCGCGCAAGTCGACCAGTTGATGCCCGAACAGGGTGGTTTTCAGCTGGGCGACCTGCAGGCCCGCCTTGTCGTAGATCGGCTGGGTGCTGCCGGGCCGTCCCAGCATCGTGCGCAGCTCGTCTTCGACGGTAAGCAACGCCTTGCGCGGGCGGCCGTACGCCGTCGCGGCAACGGCCGCGGCGCCCAGCAGCGCCAGCGCGGCAGCGCCCAGCGCCAGCAGCGGCGCCATGCCGTAATGGACGCGCACTTCCAGCGGCAACACCGCGTGCGACGCCTGGATCTGCGCCGGCGGCGTAAAAATCTCCGGCAGCGGGTCGCCCGGGAACAGGTCGGCCATGCGCTGGCGGAACGCTTGCGACAGTTCCAGCTTTTGGCCGCTCAGTTGCAGGTCGATCCGGCCGGGCAGCACGTACGCCGAGCCTGCCGACTTCAATGCAGCCATCGACCAGTTCCCGGGCAGTTCCTTCACCGGCAGCTGCATGGTCGAGGCGAGCGGCGCGGGTTTGCCCGGCGCGAGGCCATTCACCTGGCTGGACCCGAGTGTGATCGGCCGGTCTTCGCCGCCAACGTGCGAGCGCGCGCCAAGCACGGCGCTGCTGATCGTGTACGGATAGATGCGGTTCTCGAGGTGCCAGTCAATGCGCGCGGTGGGCGCGCGGGTGCTGGCGTCGACATCGGCATGCAGCACGCCGCCAGGCGCCATGGAAAACGTCACGCCCGGTGCGCCTTCGACCTTGCGCGGCACCAGCCGCACGGTATCGCGGTCGATGGGTTTCAGGCGCGCCGGCGGCTCGGTAATCACCTTCTGCACGCGTCCCGCAGCCAGCAGGCGATCGAGCTCGCGGGCACCGTCCGCCCCCACCGCAAACGCATACACCATCAGTCCGTTGGCGCGGTAGTGCGCGCCCTGCACCGGCATTTTCAACGGAAACGCCAGGGCCTTGTCGATGGCGCCGCCCTGGTGGATCAGCGTATAGAACTCGCGGTTGCGCGTGGCCGTGGCCTGGTCGTTGTTGGGGCTGTTGCGGTTGTTCGTGAACAGCCAGACGATGCCGGGTTTGCCGGCCAGCGCGGTGACGATGGCGGCGTTCACCGCTTCGCCCAGGTCGGTATCGGCCAGTGCCGCGCTGTGCGGTCTGTGGGCGACTTCCAGGCCGGCCAGCGCCGCCGCCGTGCGCGTCCTGACGGACGTCGCATCGGCCTTGAACGACAGCAGCGCCTTTGGCGACGGCGCGCCGGGCAAGCTCTGGTTGAAAGCCGCCAGCACGACGGGGTCGCCGGGACTGACGACCGCGTCGACCAGTTCCGTGACGAGCGGCTTGAAACGGGACGCCGTATCCGCATAAAAAGGTTCCATCCAGCCCGAGTTCTGCACCAGGAAGACCTGCGGCAGCGCGTGCGCCAGCGGCGCGCTTGACGCGAGCGCCGCGCCAGCGATGAGATGGAGCAGGCGCTGCTTCACGAAGCGGCTTCCAGGCGCCAGCCACGAATGCGGTTCCAGTCCGGATGGTGCAGCCAGAGCGCGCCATCGTGGACAAACGCACTGCATTCGCCCGGCCGCACCAGGCGCGCGAGGTCGTCCAGAATGACGTTGCGCCGGCCGATCCATTCGACGGTGGCGCGGGCGATCACCCGCGTGGCCAGCGCATCTTCGGCGCGGCCCGTGTACTGGTGCAGGCGCAGCACCAGACCGCCCGGCTGGCTGCGATGGTCGTTCAGCACGCGCAGCAGGGGCAGCACCAGCGAATCGTCTTCGTGCGGATCGTCGACCTGGGCATCCGACCAGGGTTCATCGACCACCGCATGGCCGCGCCGGAACAGCAGGCTGGCAAAGCCGAGCCGGGCGCCGTCGATGGCTTCCTGCTGCGGCGCGGCCGATCCCAGCTCGAGGAAGGAATACGCCTGGCCGTCATGGCCGATCTGCCACAGGCGGCCGTCGCGGCTCTGGGTGGGGCCGCCCAGCTCCAGGCGCGCCTGCCAGGGCGCGGGCCAGCGCAGATAGTGCGGCGCCTGGCCCGGTTGCCAGATCAGCTGGCCGTCGGCGTGCAGCCAGTACACGCGGCCATCATAAGTGACCGGCCGTGCCCAGCCGGCCGCCGGCGCGCCCGGGCAGGCATCCTCGCGCGCATTGCCAGAATCGGCGTCGGTACTCCACAAATGCGTGACCCCATCGCTGCTCGCGAACAGCACGCCGACATGGCGCCGCAGTGCCCCGGGGGCGCTGACAAGAGGGGCGTCAAGCAGCGTCTCGGTACGGAAGGTTTCGTTCACCGGATTGATGAACAGGCGGCGCAGGCCGCGCGCGGTGGGCACGATGGCCACTTCGCCGCGGCGCGGGTGCAGCGCCGGCAGCCACGCGTAATCGGACACGCCGAAGTCGAGGCTGGACGCGGAATCTTCCGCCACGAGAACGTGCCACAGCTGCGCCGGGCGGTCGAAATACTGCAGCACGCCGCGGCGGGGCGCCAGCGCGATCAGGCGCTGTTCGGCAAACCCGAACGTGGCGGCGGCGAACACGCAGTGCGCATTCGGCGGCGGTGCCATCGACAGTTCGGCCCGGCCCACTTCCGGTGCCGCCGGGCGCTGTTCCAGGCTATCGCCCAGCGCCAGCTTCGTGACCGGCAAGCCATGCGGCAGGTGGCGCGGCAGGAAGGGATCGGCGGCGGCGCCCCACCAGTCGGCGTGCATTGGCGCGGCGGGATCGGGCTGCTGCAAGGGCTTGCCGCAATCGGGGCAGAAGGCAAAACCTTCAGGGTAGATGGCCGCACAGTGACAGGCGCCCGGCAAGGAAGCGCCCAGCAGGCCGGCGACGTCCTGCACGCGCGCCCGTGCCGGCCCCTGCCAGTCGATGCGGCCCAGGCCCGCGCTCTCTACCAGCGCGAATTGCCCCTTGTCGTCTTCGAGCCAGCTGCTGGCCGCCGTGTCCCATCTGTATGCCATTGCGCTCGCCGTGTGGTGTGTCGTCTGTATCGATATATGTATGTGACGTGCACTTTTTCTGGCCCGTCACATTGTTGCAAGTCAAATCATAGCGCCCCGGCAGTGTCAACGTCGCGCTGATTGACATGGTAGCGCCTGGCAAGCCGCGCAGGACTGCCAGGCGCGCCGATCCAGTGATCACTGTGCGACGGCGCGCGGCGCCGCGTTTGCGCGCCCTTAAACGAACAAACACTGCGCTGGCGCATGCTTGCCGGCACGTATAATTGTGCCCTTCCCGCACGTTTCCCCGAACACTTCCACCACATCATGTCCAGCCCTGCAGACGACCTTCCCCAGCACGCCATCGACAGCGCCACGGCGCACCTGCGCGATGTGCTGGCCATCGCCATCGAACACGGCCCGGCGCAGCGCGCGCTGCTGGTCTACGACGCGCGCACCGGCTTGTCGCGCGCATTGACGCAGGCTTACCGCAACAACCTGGCGGACGCGCACTGCATCGATTTCGACGCGGTGGCGCCCGACGACGTGCTGGCGGCGTTCCGGTCGATGGCGCCGGGCGACCTGGTGGTGCTGGTCCAGTCGACCAACTTCCGCCTGGAAGCGTTCCGCATCCGCGTCGAATTGTTCAAGCTGGGCCTGAAGGTGATCGAGCACGTGCACCTGTCGCGCATGCCGGGCGTCCAGGGCGAGCACTATATCCAGGCGCTGGCATACGATCCGGCCTATTACCGTGGCGTCGGGCAAGCCCTCAAGGCGCGCATCGATGCGGCCGGCGGCGCCGTGGTGCGGGGTGGCGGCGAGGAGCTGGTGTTCGGCTCGCCGCTGGAATCGGCCAAGCTCAATATCGGCGACTACAGCGCGATGAACAATGTCGGCGGCCAGTTTCCGATCGGCGAAGTGTTCACCGAGGCCTGCGACCTGGAGGCGGTGAACGGGCGCGTGCAGGTGCACGTGTTCGGCGACACATCCTATCTCGTGAACCGGCCCGAGCAGCCAATCACGCTGGTCGTCGCGCGCGGCCGCGTGGTCGACGCCATCGGCAGCACGCCGGCGTTCGACCAGGTGCTGGCGAATATCCGCGCGGAAGAAGGCGAAGTGTGGCTGCGCGAGCTGGGCTTCGGCATGAACCGCGCCTTTACGCGCGAACGGCGTGTCGACGATATCGGCACGTACGAGCGCATGTGCGGCATCCACCTGTCGCTGGGCGCGAAGCACGGCGTGTACCAGAAGCCCGGTTTCAAGCGCAAGGATGCGCGCTTTCACATCGACGTGTTTGCCGTGACAGATGCGGTCTACCTCGATGGCGATTGCGTGTATGCGGACGGCGCCTGGACGGTCTGAGCGTTATTCTTCGAAGGCGCCACCACCGGCGCGCCCGGCATCGACAGCATCAGCCGCACCAGGAACGCATGCATGGTGGGGTTCCAGATATCGCTGTGGCCACGCATCACGTCGCCCGTGGTGCGGATGTTCCAGATCGGCATATTGGGTGGCGCCTGCAGGCTGTGCTGCCCCGCCACTGCCGTGCAGTCGCCGGCGCGGTCGCAGCGTGTCAGCAGCACCGGCACATCCTGCGCACCGGCGCGTTCGCGCGGGGCGCCATAGCACTTGACTTGGCGGTTGACCACGGCGCCGGCATCGACATTGGCAAGCGGGGCCATCGGCTCCTGCCGGTACGGCGTGCAGCTCTGCACGGCGGCGAGCTGGTGCGTGACATACGGTAGATAGTGCCCGACCGCGCTGCGGTACTGGCTTGCCGAGGTAGCGTCGGCATACTTGTTGAAGATCGAGCGGAAATACCGCCCGGCGGGAAATGCCATGCCCGTGGCCCAGTCAGCCTGCGTGGTGATCAGGATCAGGTGCGGCAACTGGGCCGGGATGAAGGTGCGCGCACCGGCCAGTTCGAAGTGGGGCCGCAGCTGCATGGCCTCGAATGCCGGATTGACCAGCACGACCATGTCCCAGCGCTTGGCGGCATCGGGGCCGGCTCTTGCGGCCTCGCTGGCGTCCAGCGGATCGTCGATCAGCTGGCTCGTGATCGAATGGAAGACCGACGCATACAGGACGGCGGCACCGAAGCTGTGGCCGATCAGCACCAGGCGCGACGCGCGATGCCGTTCGCGCTCGTTGGCAAGGGTGCGCAGCAGCTCGAACACGGCGCCGTCGCCGATGGCCTGGGCCGTGGTCTTGCGTTCCCAGAAGGTGGCCTTGCTGAGGCCGGGAACCAGCAGCGACTTGCCGCGCCACCCCACGTAAATGCCGAGCACCTCGTGGCGGCTGAGCGCCTGCGCGTTTTCCATGGCGCCCTGGAATGCTGCCAGGTCGCTGTCGCTGCTGCCCGCGTTGTGCTCCCATCCATGCACGTACACCACGATGATGCCGTTGCGCTGCGCGACCGCCCGCGCCGCGACCAGCGTTTCATCGAGCTGGGCGCGCTTGAAGACATTGCCGAAATCGTCGTACTCGACGAAGCGCACGCATGCCGGATGGTCGCGCGCCGCGGCGTGATAGCAGGGCGACGGGCCATTGTGGCTGATTTGATACGGCTTCGAACCCGCGCAGGCGCCCAGCAGCAAGGCCAGCACCAGGATGCCGATGAAGCGGCATACGCCATCCATGTTCATGCTCCTCCCTGTGCACCAGTGATTTCTCTGCCGTTCAAGATTGGAGTGCGGCGGGCACGAAAAGTTTCAGGGTTCGGCAAGCAGTTAGCGCAGTCGCATACAATCGTTCCCTCTTCCCGTTAGCAAACGAATGCCATGCTCACACCTGATCAACGCGCCGCCTGGCAGCGCGACGGTTTCATCGTCCTCCCCGATTTCAAGAGCGCCGCCGAGATCGCGCAGCTGCGGGCCCGCGCCGAACAGATCGTCGACGACTTCGATCCCGGCCAGAGCCGGTCGATCTTCACGACCCGCGACCAGCAAACTGCAGCGGACGCGTACTTCCTCGCGTCCGACAAGACCGTGCGCTGTTTTTTCGAAGAGGAAGCATTCGGTCCGGACGGCCAGCTGCGCCAGCCCAAGGCCCTGTCGATCAACAAGATCGGCCATGCGATGCACGACCTCGACCCGGTGTTCTCCCGTTTTACCCGCGACCCAAAACTGGCCGCACTGGCCGGCGACCTGGGCCTGCACGACCCGCAAGTATTCCAGTCGATGTACATTTTCAAGCAGCCCGGCATCGGCGGTGAAGTGCGCTGGCACCAGGATGCGACCTTTTTCGATTCGACGCCGATCAGCGTGACCACGTTCTGGTTTGCGCTGGAAGATGCGACGGTCGAAAACGGCTGCCTGTGGGCCGAGCCGGGCGGTCATCGGGGCCCCTTGCGCGAACGCTTCCTGCGCGACGGCGACGCGATCACGATGGAAAAACTGGATGCGACGCCGTGGCCGGATGACAGCGTCGCGATGCCGCTCGAAGCCAAAGCCGGGACGCTGATCTGCTTTCACGGCTTGCTGCCCCATTACAGCGCGCCGAACCGCTCACCCGTGTCGCGCCATGCCTTTACTCTGCATGCGACCGATGGCGCATCGCTGTATTCGCCCAGGAACTGGATCCAGCGCGACGCCACGCTGCCCGTACGCGGATTCGTTTGACCGGCATTCCATGCACAGGGGCATCGATACCGCGATGCGGACACGATCAATTTCCTGTCGGAATTCTTTACAGTTTATTTATTTAGTGAAATATTAAATTGCTAAGTTGTTGATTTTAATCAAACTTGCCAAGGTGGCACGGTAGTTGCTAAATGGATACCTATACTCACTATAAACAGGGATTCCTCATGAAACTGATCAACCGCTCCATCTTGGCCGCATGCCTGTTCGCTGCCGCCGGCGCCGCTTCCGCCACGGCATTTTCCGTGACCGATGCCGTCTTCAAGCAAGGATCCGGCTATGGTGTCGATGCCACCGAGAACAGCAGCACAGCAACCTTGCTGGACGTGCTTTTCCTTAATTCCAACTTCAAGGCATCAGGTTCGACCCTGACCGCCGTCGGTTCCTATTTTGATTTCGTTGTCGGCAGCGTCAACTTCCGCGAGTCAAATAATCTGGGCGCGATCGTAGCTGCGGAACGCGACAACCTCGACGTCTCGCTGGCGCTGAGTTTTTCGGCTCCAGGCAATGTCACTGAAACCGTCCTGGCCACCGGCAACGCCGTCGCCGGCAGCATCCAGGACTCGAACGTCGACTACACGCTGACCTGGTCGCCAATCACCCGCACCTTCGGTACCACCGGCCAGTACACGATCTCGCTGAATAACTTGTCCTTCGCTAACACCACCGGTGGCGCGCAGAACGTCGTTGCCCGCGTGACCCTGACCGCCGCCGATACCGCTGCCGCTGCCGTTCCCGAGCCAGGCAGCGTCGCGCTGCTGGCCATCGGCCTGCTCGGCGCCGGCGTCCTGCGCCGCCGCGCCGCGCAGTAAGCGCCACTGCAGCGCAACGCAACGTAACGTAACGTAACAACGTAACTTAACGTAATGCGGATAAGCCCCCGCTGTGGCACGCCGCAGCGGGGGCTTTTTTATCGTTTAACCGGCTCAGCGCACCATGTGGCGCCGCTCGCCAAACGGCAGCGGGTCGGGCGCTTCCTGCCTTTCATACACGCCGGCGGCGATGGTCCTGAATTCGTTTTCGACGACCAGCAGCGCGTCGACGATATCCGGATCGAAATGTTCGCCGCTGCCCTGGCGGATCAGTTCGATCGCGGTTTCATGCGTGAAAGTAGGCTTGTAGACACGCGGCGAAATCAGCGCGTCATACACGTCGGCCACTGCCATCAGCCGCGCCGACAGCGGGATGGCGGTTTCCTTCAGGCCCTCGGGATAACCGCTGCCGTTCCATTTTTCCTGGTGCGACCCGGCAATTTCATGGGCGTAGCGCAGGAAGCGCGTGTCGCCCCCCACCGCCGTGGCGACCAGCGAAATGGCGTCGCGCCCGAACACCGTGTGCTGCTTCATGATCTCGAATTCTTCCGGCGTCAGGCGGCCCGGCTTGTTCAGGATGGCGTCGGGCACGCGCAGTTTGCCGATATCGTGCAGCGGCACGGCCTGGGCCATCAGCGCGATGTCGACATCGCCCAACTCCGCGCGGTAATTGCCGTGAAACCGCATCTCGCGCGCCAGGGCCGTGAAATATTTCTGGGTACGGCGCACGTGGTGCGCGGTATTGGCGTCGCCCGCTTCGGCGAGGCAGGCAATGGCCATGATGGCGGCATCGCGCACCTCGACCACCTGCTTCGTTCTTTCCGCAACAAGCCGGTTCACGCGGCCCAGTTCATCCTTGCCAGCGTTGCGTAAACGCCTCAGTTCGATGTGCGTGCTGACGCGTGCGAGCAACAGCTCCGGCAAAACTGGTTTACGCAGCACATCGACCGCGCCCTCTTCCAGCGCCCGCCGTCCACCGTAGGCGTCGGCCGAACCGCTCAGGATCAGCACGGGAATGTCGGCCGTCAGAAAGCTGGCGCGCAGTTCGTGCAGCACGGCGTAGCCATCCATGTCCGCCAGCGACTCGTCGAGCAGGATCAGCTCCGGGCGCGGCAGCTCGTCCACCTTTTGGAAAGCACCTTCGCCGCTGGCCGCCATGCGCACCGTGTAGCGCTCGCGCAGCACGGATTTCATGGCCATCAAGTTTTCGGACGCACTGTCCACGATCAGAATAGTTGGCTTAATGTTCATGCCGGAAACAGCTCTTATTTGCTTATGGGAACGAACATCATCATAACGTGCCGTGCATGTTTCAGGTTTTTTACAATCCCAGAAAACAATTGCATATGTACAAGCATTAGAATAGTTTCTCGACAACAGCACGTTCAGAATGGGAAAAGATGATTCGCTTGATAATCCGCGCCACCTTCAGTCTTGCCACCTTGGGCCTGTCGCTTTCCGCGCTCGCGGCCGATCCGCCGTACGCGGGCTTCGACGACAAATTCCGCCAGCTCGAAGAAATCCTGCCGACGCCGACCACGATCCGCACCGCGTCCGGGGCACCGGGCGCCGCCTACTGGCAGCAACGCGCCGATTACAGCATCCGCGCCACGCTCGACGAGAACCGCCGCGTCCTGACTGGCGCCGAGACCATCACCTATCACAACAATTCCCCGGATGCGCTGTCGTACCTGTGGGTCCAGCTGGACCAGAACATCTACAAGCCGAACTCCGATGCGCGCACCACCGCCACGGTGCCATCGCGCGACGCCTGGGCCAATGCCAAGGATGCCGACGCGGGCCTGAAATTCGACGGCCTGCGGGCCACGCTCGAAGGCAACACGTTCGAGGGCGGTTTCAATATCGGTGCCGTGAAAGACGCCAGCGGCCGCCCGCTCCACTACGTCATCAACCGCACGATGATGCGCATCGACCTGCCGCAGCCCTTGAAAGCCGGCGCGCGCGTCGCGTTCTCCATCGAGTGGAACTACAAGATCAATGAACAGAAGGTGCTCGGCGGCCGTTCGGGTTACGAGCGGTTCGACGAAGACAAGAACGACCTGTTCGAGATCGCCCAGTGGTTCCCGCGCATGGCCGCGTACTACGACACCTACGGCTGGCAGCACAAGCAGTTCCTCGGCGCCGGCGAATTCACGCTTGAATTCGGCGACTACGATGTCCAGCTGACGGTCCCGGCCGACCATATCGTCGCCTCCACGGGCGAGCTGCAAAACCCGGAAGCGGTGCTGACCGCGACCCAGCGCGAGCGCCTGCGCCAGGCAAAGACGGCCAAGCAGCCGGTGATCATCGTCACCCAGGCCGAAGCCACCGCCGCGGAGAAGGTGCACTCCACCGCGTCCAAGACCTGGCACTTCAAGGCGAAAAACGTGCGCGATTTCGCGTTCGCGTCGAGCCGTAAATTCATCTGGGATGCGCAGGGCTTCAAGAAGGACGCCACCGACGTGATGGCCATGTCGTACTATCCGAAGGAAGGCAATCCACTCTGGGAAAAGTATTCGACCCAGGCGATCATCCACACCATCGACCAGTACAACAAGTATTCCTTCGACTACCCGTACCCGACCGCGATTTCGGTCAACGGCCCGGTGGGCGGCATGGAATACCCGATGATTTCGTTTAACGGCCCGCGCCCGGTCAAGGACAAGAAGACCGGCGAGATCACCTATTCGAAGCGGTCGAAATATGGCCTGATCGGCGTGGTGATCCATGAAGTGGGCCACAATTATTTCCCGATGATCGTCAACTCGGACGAACGCCAGTGGACCTGGATGGACGAAGGCCTGAACAGTTTTGTCCAGTACCTGGCCGAGCAGGCCTGGGAAGAGCACTTCCCGCAATCGCGCGGCGAACCGCGCGCCATCGTCGGCTACATGCGCAGCAAGAACCAGGTGCCGATCATGACCAACTCGGAATCGGCCATCCAGCTGGGCTTCAATGCCTACGCCAAGCCGACCGCCGCGCTGATCGTGCTGCGTGAAACGGTGCTGGGCCGCGAGCTGTTCGACTTCGCCTTCCGCGAATACGCCCAGCGCTGGAAATTCAAGCGCCCGACCCCGGCCGACTTCTTCCGCACGATGGAAGACGCTTCCGGCACGGACCTCGACTGGTTCTGGCGCGGCTGGTTCTACACGATCGACAACGTCGACGTCAGCATCGACGGCATCACCGAGATGAACATCAGCAGCAAGAACCCGGAAGTGGAGCAGGCGTGGAAAAAAGCCCGCCACGACGAAGAGCCGGTGTCGATCACCGACCAGCGCAACAAGGGCACGCTGGCGCGCCGCGTCGATGCCCACCCCGAGCTGAAAGACTTCTACAACGAGCACGACGACTTCACGGTCACCAACAAGGACCGCAACAAGTACAACGAGTCGGTGGGCGAACTGGAAGACTGGCAGAAGGCGTTGCTGGCGCAGGGCAAGCACCTGTACCTGGTCGACTTCTCGAACATCGGCGGGCTGGTGACGCCGCTGGTCCTGGAAATCCAGCTGGCGAGCGGCAAAAAGTATATCGAGCGCGTGCCGGCCGAAATCTGGCGCACGTCGTCGAAGAAGATCACGAAGCTGATCGTGACCGACGAGCCGATGGTCGGCCTGACGCAGGACCCGTACTGGGAAACCGCCGACACCGACACCAGCAACAACAGCTGGCCGCGCAAGGCGACGCCATCGCGCGTGGAACTGTACAAGAGCCGTCCAGCCGGCGGCGACGACATGATGAGCGACTTCAATACCAAGCTGAAACCGGCTGGCGAGAAGCCGGCTGAAAAGCCTGCTGAGTAAGCGTTGTGATTGATTGACCCTGCCGGCAGCCGCGCTTCAAAAAAGCGTCGCTGCCGGTTCTTCATTTGATGGACCAATGATGAAATTGACCAGATTTGCCGCCCTGTGCCTGGCCGTGTTTGCGACCAGCGCCAGCGCCGACGATAAATTCCGCCAGCTCGAAGAACTGCTGCCGACACCCACCACCATCCGCACCGCCTCGGGCGCCCCCGGCGCAGCCTACTGGCAGCAGCGCGCCGACTACCGTATCAAAGCCACGCTCGACGAGGCGACGCGCTCCCTCTCCGGTTCCGGTACGGTCACGTACCACAACAACTCGCCCGACACCCTCTCCTACCTGTGGGTGCAGCTCGACCAGAACATGTTCCGCGCCGACTCCGACAACCGCGCTGCCACCACGCAGCCATCGCGCGACGCCTGGGCCAAGGCCAAGGGCGAAGCCGACGGCCTGAAATTCGAGGCGCTGCGCTTCATGCTCGAGACGCGCACGTTCGACGGCGGCATCACCATCGACAGCCTCACGTCCGGCGGCCGCGCACTGAAGCACACGGTCAACCGCACGATGATGCGCATCGACCTCGACCAGCCGCTCAAACCCGGCCAGCGTTTTTCGTTCGACGTATCCTGGCACTTCAAGGTGCCGGAAACGACGGTGCTGGGCCGCAGGATGGGTTTCGAGCGCTTCAAGGACGGCAACGACATCTTCGAAATCGCCCAGTGGTTCCCGCGCATGGCGGCCTATTACGATGCGACCGGCTGGCAGAACAAGCAATACCTGGGCAACGGCGAATTCACGCTGGAGTTCGGCAACTACGACGTCGAACTGACGGTGCCAAGCGACCATATCGTCGCCGCCACCGGCGAACTGCAGAACGCCGGCGCGGTGCTGACTTCGGCCCAGGCCGACCGGCTCGCGCGCGCACGCAAGGCCACGGCACCGGTGCTGGTGGTCACGCAGGCCGAAGCCGAAGCGGCGGAAAAAAGCCGTTCAACCGCCACCAAGACCTGGCACTTCAAAGCCGCCAACGTGCGCGATTTTGCGTTTGCCTCGAGCCGCAAATTCATCTGGGACGCGCAGGGCTACAAGAAGGACAGCAGCAACCTGATCGCGATGTCGTACTACCCGAAGGAAGCCAATCCGCTGTGGGGCCGGTATTCGACGCAGGCCGTGATTCACACCGTCGACCAGTACAACAAGTACGCGCTCGACTACCCGTACCCGGTGGCCATTTCCGTCAACGGCCCGGTGGGCGGCATGGAATACCCGATGCTGTCGTTTAATGGCCGGCGGCCGACGAAAGATGAAAAGACCGGCGCGCTGACCTACTCGAAGGCCACCAAATACGGCCTGATCAGCGTGATCATCCATGAAGTCGGCCATAACTATTTTCCGATGATCGTCAACTCGGACGAACGCCAGTGGACGTGGATGGATGAAGGGATCAACAGCTTCCTGCAGTACCTGGCCGAGCAGGCGTGGGAAGAACATTACCCCTCGAGCCGCGGCGTGCCCCAGAACATCACGGCCTATATGCGCTCCTCCGGCCAGCAGCCGATCATGACCAATGGCGAATCGGTCACCCAGGTGGGCAGCAACGCCTACGGCAAGCCGGCCACGGCGCTGAACATCCTGCGCGAAACCGTGCTGGGACGCGAGCTGTTCGACTTCGCCTTCCGCGAGTACGCACAGCGCTGGAAGTTCAAGCGCCCCACGCCCGCCGATCTGTTCCGCACGATGGAAGACGCCTCGGGCACGGACCTCGACTGGTTCTGGCGCGGCTGGTTCTATACCACCGACGCGGTCGACATCAGCATCGACGGCATCACCGAGATGAGCATCGGTTCGAAGGACCCGGAAGCCGAGCAGGCCTGGAAGAAGGGGCAGCTCGACCTGGAGCCGGAGTCGGTCACCGACCGGCGCAACAAGGGCACTTTGGCGCGGCGCGTCGAGTCGCACCCGGAGCTGAAGGACTTCTACAACGAACACGACGACTTCACGGTGACGAACAAGGCCCGCAACAAGGCGGCCGAAGACGTGGCGGGACTCGAAGACTGGCAAAAGGAGTTGCTCAGGCAGGGCAAGCACTTGTACCTGGTCGATTTTTCGAATCTCGGCGGCCTGGTATCGCCGCTGATCCTGCAGATCCAGCTGGCCAGCGGCAAAAAGTATATCGAACGCATTCCGGCCGAGATCTGGCGCCGTCCCGGCAAGCAGATCACCAAGCTGCTGGTGCTGGACGAGCCGATGACCGGCCTGACCCAGGACCCGTTCCTGGAAACCGCCGACATCGACACCAGCAACAACAGCTGGCCGCGCAAGCTGGCGCCATCGCGGGTCGAACTGTATAAAATGCGCGACGCGGGCCAGGACATGATGAAAGACTTCGCCACGCCCCTGAAACCGCCGGCTGCAAAGGAAGGCAAATGAGTTTGCGTGCGACACTGTTTGCCGCCATGTTGGTATGTGCTGGGCCGGCATGGGCCCACAGCTTCCATGCCGGCATCGCCGAAATCAGCTTCAACGAGCGCACCGGCAGCACGGAGGTGGTCCACACGTATATGTCGCACGATGTGGAGGCGCTGCTGTCGAACCTGTACCAGCGCCAGTTCGACATGGGCGAGCCGGAAGACCAGGCGGTGTTCCGCCAGTACCTGGAACGCCAGTTCTGGATCAACGGCGCCAGCGGCCGCCTGCCCCTCAAATGGGTGGGCATGACGGCTGACACGGAAAACATCACGGTGTTCCAGGAAGCGCCGGCCACCCCGCTCGCGCAGGCCAGCAGCATCCATAACGCCGTCATGAGCGATTTTCTGGCCGACCAGATCAACACCGTCAACATCAAGGAAGGCGCCGGTGCGCGCACCCTGAGTTTCGACCGCGCCCATCCCGACCACCCGTTCCGCTAAGCCGCACCCATGTTCAAGCTGCACCCGATCGCCCTCGCCGTCCTGTTTTTCACCACCGCCGCCCATGCCGACGATGACCTGATCCAGCGCGTGCTGGTCGAAGGCTCGCGCGGCAGCCAGATCGGCCTGGTCGATTCTGCCAGTGCCGGCAGCATCGACCAGAAAGCCCTGGCCGCGCGCACCACCTACCGCCCCGGCGAGGTGCTCGAAGCCGTGCCCGGACTGGTGGTCAGCCAGCACAGCGGCGAAGGCAAGGCCAACCAGTTCTACCTGCGCGGCTTCAATCTCGACCACGGCACCGACCTGGCCACGTTCGTCGACGACATGCCGGTCAACCAGCGCAGCCATGCGCACGGCCAGGGCTGGACCGATCTGAACTTCCTGATGCCGGAACTGGTGGCGCGCCTGGACTATCAAAAAGGCCCGTATTCGGCGCGCACCGGCGACTTCGCCTCGGCCGGCGCCGCCGAAGTGGGCTATGTCAACCGGCTGGTGCGCGATGTGTTGTCGGTCACCGCCGGCCAGGATGGCTACGCACGCGTCGCGGTGGCCGGCTCGCCGCAGCCAGGCAGCGGCAATCTGCTGTACGCGTTCGAGGTGCTGCACAACGATGGCCCGTTCACCAACGCGATGGACTACCACAAGGCGAACGCCGTGCTGCGCTACAGCGAAGGCTACGCCAACAACGGCTGGAGCGTCACCGCGATGGCTTATGCCAGCCGCTGGAATGCGACCGACCAGATTCCCGAACGGGCGGTCGACAACGGGACGCTGGGGCGCTTCGACGCGGTCGACCCGACCGATGGCGGCGCGGCGAAACGCTTCAGCCTCTCCGGCGTCTGGCGCCAAACGAATGCGGACGCAGCCTCGAAGGTCAGCGCCTACCTCATCCGCAACCAGCTGGCGCTGTACTCCAACTTCACCTATTTTCTGGACGACCCGGTCAACGGCGACCAGTTCGCCCAGCCGGACCGGCGCGTCACCAGCGGCGTGAACGCCAGCCATACCTGGCACACGCACGTCAACAACCGGACGGTCGACTGGACTGTCGGCGCGCAGGCCCAGAACGACAACATCTTCAATGGCCTGACCAGCACGCGCGCGCGTGACACGCTGGCGACAACGCGCGAAGACCATATCGTCGACACCAGCCTGGGGGTGTACGTGGAAAACCTGACGCGCTGGACCGACTGGTTCCGTACCGTCGCCGGCGTGCGCAGCAACCAGTACCGTTTCGACGTGCGGAGCAACCTGGCCGCCAATTCCGGCACCACCAGCGCCCACATGGCCAGCCCGTCGCTGAACCTGGTCCTCGGGCCGTGGAAGAACACCGAGGTGTATGCCAACATCGGCAACGGCTTTCACAGCAACGACGCGCGCGGCACCGTGACCACGGTCGACCCGAAAACCGGCGCCGCGACGCAACCGGTGCCGGGGCTGGTACGCTCGCAAGGCGTGGAGTTGGGCCTGCGCACCGAGATCATCCCGGGAATGCAGACGGCATTCTCTGTTTACCGGCTAGACTTCGACTCCGAGCTGACGTTTGTCGGCGACGCCGGTACCACCGAGGCCGGGCGCCCGAGCCGGCGCACCGGCCTCGAGTTCTCGACCTACTACAAGGCGACGAAATGGCTGTCGATCGATGTCGACGCCGCTTATGCGCGCGCCCGTTCGCGCGACGACCAGCCCATCGGGAACTTCATCCCCGGCGCGGTCGAAGGCGTGGGCCAGCTGGCGTTCACCGTCGATAAAGTGGGCCCGTGGTCGGGCGCGCTGCGGCTGCGCTACTTCGGCCCGCGCCCGCTTATCGAAGACAATTCGGTGCGCTCGCACGCCAGCCTGACCTTGAACGGGCGCATCGGCTACCGCTTGTCCCCTGACCTCCACATCGAGCTGGAAGGCTTTAATTTGACCGACCGGCGCGACCCGGCCATCGATTACTATTATGCGTCGCGCTTGAAAGGCGAGGCCGTGGCGGTCGACGATATCCATTTCCACCCGATCGAACGGCGCTCGCTGCGCCTGACGCTGGTCCGCAATTTCTGACCGTCGCCTGGCTCATCGCCCGGCAGTCTGCTAGGCTGTCGGCATGACACTTCCTGCCCTCCCCTACACGCCCGCCGCGCAGCTGGCCGAAGCGCTGCGCCGCGACGGTTACGCACTGGTGCGCCCGCAAGACGTGGCCGCGCTGGCCGGCTGCACGCTCGATCAACTGGACGCCCTGGCGCCCAGCTGGAACCGGCTCGAGCTCGACCACTATCTGAAAGACGGCGGCCGGTACCGGCGCCGGCGCCATTCGTGTTTCGTGCAGACCGGTGAACGTGTGGAACCGGCGCCGCACCGCGCGCACTGGCAGCCGCTCGAGTACAACGCGCTGCACGGCGGCATGCGGCGCATGTTCGAGCCGGTGGAAGATGACGTGGTGGCGCAGGCGGCGTGGACCCAGCTGCTGCGGTCCCTCGGCGCTATCTGCTCGCAAGTGAAGGCGGCGCCCAGCTGGTTCGTCGAGGCGCACCAGTTCCGCATCGATACCGCCGACGGCATCGGCCGGCCGACGCCGGAAGGGGCCCACCGCGACGGGGTGGACTTTGTGGCGGTACTCCTCGTTGGACGCGAGGGCATCAAGGGGGGCGAGACGCGCGTGTTCGAGGCGGATGGGCCGAACGGGCAGCGGTTTACGATGCTCGAGCCGTGGACTTTACTGCTGCTCGATGACGCGGCCGTGATTCACGAGTCGACGCCAATTCAGCCGCTGGGGGAGCATGGGCATCGGGATACGCTGGTCTTGACGTGGCGGGCTGGAGCGTTTCAGGGAGATGATTAGTTTGTGGCAAATGCCAGCGTGTTATGGGCCCCGTCGTTCGACGGGGTGACGGTTTTTAGCGCAATATCTTATTCGTTCGCCTTCGCCCGCAGTCGCCAGAACGTCATCCCGGCGCAAGCCGGAACCCATGCTGAAACCGCGTCCCCACCGACAAAAAAATGCCCGCTCAACCTGAAGGCTGGCGGGCTTGAAGTCCAATTTTTTTTGAAAACTGGAGGAGACAGGTCCAATATAAGCGGATTTATGGTGCAGTGCAATACAGTACAACTACGGTATTGCAACAGTAGTCTCCAACTGAACAGTACCGCGCTTACACCCGAAGCACGGTGAATCCCGGCCCTTTTTGCGGCAGTGCGGGAAAAAGCCGCACCAGCTGTTTGTCGCCCATCCGCAGATGCTTCTCGGCAATTTCTGCGAGCACCGAACGGAAGTCGGTCGTGACCGGCAGATCGCGCCCTTCGTTGAGCGCCGCGTCGCCAACGCCCGCCCATTCGCCCAATACCCTGCCGCCCGCAACGCCGCCGCCCAGCACCCACATCGCATTCCCGTGCCCGTGGTCGGTCCCGCCGTTGCCGTTCTCGCGCGCCGTGCGCCCGAACTCCGACATGACCACGATCGTCGTGTCGTCGAACAGCGGCCCCAGGCGCTGGGCCAGCACGGCCAGGCCCTGGGCCAGTGGGGCCAGCCGGTTGGCCAGCTGGCCGGTGGCACCGCCCTGGCTGGCGTGCGTATCCCAGCCGCCCAGCGCCACGAACGCCAGCTGGATTTTCGGATCGTTGCGCATCAGCTGCGCCAGGCGCGCGGCGTCGTCGGGAAAGCCGTTTGGCAGCGGCGCGCCATTGTCGGCCGCCTGCATCTCGCGGCTTTCCAGCGCCGACATGACTTCGCGGTGGGCGGTCTTGCCGTCGGCGTAGACGCGCGCGACGCGGCTGTCGCCCGCGTACAACTGGTCGAAGGCGGCGCCCACGTCAGGCCGGTCGAGCACAGTCGCCTTGACGCCGGACGCGCCGTTGGGCAGGTTCATGGCGGCGGCGGGACCAGACAGGATGCGCGGCATCACCGCGCCGATCGACAGCGCGCGGCTGGCGCCCGGCTCGCCCGGCAGTTGCCCCACCATGCGGTTCATCCAGCCGTCCTGCGTGTTCTTGCGGCCCGGCGTGGCCGACTCCATGTAGTCCTGCGCATCGAAGTGCGAGCGCGTCGGATCGGGCGAGCCGCTGGCATGCACGAACGCGAGCTTCTTCTGCTGCCACAGCGGCATCAAGGCGCCAAGCGCCGGGTGCAGGCCGAAGTAGCCATCCAGGTCGATCGCGCCATTGTCGGCGCCGGGCAGGCCCAGGCCGATGGTCGGGCGCAGTCGCGCGTAGTTGGCGTCGCCCACCGGCGCGACCACATTCAGCCCATCGACCGCGCCGCGCAGCATGACCACGACCAGCTTGTTTTTAGTCGGCCTGGCGTCGACGCTGGTGGCGGCCCAGGCCGAACGGCCCAGCGGCAGCACCAGCGCCGCACTGGCGCTCAAGGCATTGAGGAAGCTTCGTCGTTGCATGGTGCTGCTCCTGTCAGTACTGCATGAAGTCGGGACTGCCGAGCAGCATCGCCGTGCGCAGCGGCGCGGGATGGCTCGCGACGATGTCGCGGGTGCGGCCAGAAACCGTGCCGCCCAGGGTGGTCTCGAGCTGGCCCGGATCGGGCGGTGCGGCCAGCGGTCCCTTGCTGCTGGCCAGCGTGCTGGCAAACGCGATGCGCCGGCTCAGCGCATCGGGATTGAGCCAGGCGCTCTCGGTATTCTTGTAGCCGTCCGGCGTCTGGCAGCCATATAGAGGCATGCCAAGCTGGTTCATGGCGGCCAGCAGCGGCTGCAGGTTCGCCACCGGCGTGGCCGATGCGCGCGCAGCGGACAGCACATAGCGGTACGGCGTCTTGAACTTGGCGCGCATGGCAGACGGCGCCATGAACTCGGCGCTGTAAAACATGGTCCGCAACACCGTGCGGATGTCGCCGTGACTGTCCTGCCAGCTGCGCGCCATGCGCTCGACCAGCGCCGGCGGTGGCGCATCCTGCACAAAATACTGGGCCAGTTGATAGCTGATGTGCTGCGCTGTGGCGGGATGCACGGCGAGCACGTCGAGCGCCTGCTCGCCTTCGCGCTGGCCGTCCGGCGCCACCGCCCGCCCGAGCCAGGTCTTGGCGCCCTTGTCGTGGCGGCGCGCATCGAAGCGGAAGGTTTCGTTGTCCTGGATGAGGCGGCGCTGGTCGTAGGTCCAGCCAGTGAGCATGCGCGCCAGTTCGGTGACGTCCTGCTGGCTGTATCCGGCGTCCGCGCCGAGCGTGTGCAGTTCCATCAGCTCGCGCGCATAGTTTTCGTTCAGGCCGGCCGGCTTGCCGTTCGCCTTGATGCCGGCCGCCGACGACTGGACATTGTCGAGGTAATACAGCATGGCCGGATGCTTGGCGGTGGCGCCCAGCAGGTCGCGGAAATTGCCCATCGCATAGGGGCGGATCGCGTCGCGCTCGTAGCTGGCAATCAGCGCACGGTCGTCTCCCTTGCCGGAAAAGACATTGAAATGGTTGAACCAGAAATCGACCATGACTTCTTCGAGCTGGCGCGGACTCTCGAGCGCACGCACCAGGCACGCATTAGCGGTGTCGCGGCTGATCCGTTCATTGACCTGGCGCCGCCGCGCTTTCGCGTCCTCGGCCTCGTCGCGCACTTCCTTGCGCGCGGCCACGAACTCGCCCAGCACGGCGCCGGCCGGACGGTTGACCGTGTCGAGACCGTCCAGGCGCGCCTGCAGCGCGGCCGGCAGCGCCAGCGACGCCGGATCGAGCTGGCTGTCGATATAGCGGCGCACGCCCATGCCGGCAACGACGTCGATGTCGCCGGGACGCGGACCATAGCCAAGCCGGTTGAGCACGTGGGCAGCCTGCTGTTCCGTCGTCGCCGACGTGACGGCGAGAGCCGGACCGGCGTGCAGGAGCGCGGCGGACAGCAGCAGCGGCAGCACCAACGACGGTTTCTTCATGCGGGATCCTTCACAACATGCATCACTTATACGCCACAAATACGCCAAAAGCGGCCTGTTCACTGTTGCGCGTCGTTTCAGCTGTGAGGAAATGTAACCGAGGATCGCTTCCAACCGCGGTGAATACACGACCTTTGGTCCCGCGGGTTTGCTAAACTGTCCGCTTGCCTGCGCACGCTGTATGTACAACGCCTTCCTTTTCCTTACCCGGACCAGAACATGAATCGACCAGACTTCAAGCCCGTCCCAGCCCTGCTTGGCGCCATCGCCCTGGGCGCCGCCCTGCTGGCGGCCAGCAGCATCGGGCAGGCCGCCGACAAGGATAAGGAGAAGGCGGCGCCCACGCGCCCCGCGCTGACCGTCACCAGCGTCAAGGCGTCGTCCAGCAGCCTGCCGCTGCAGCTGGCGGCCAACGGCAACGTCTCGCCGTGGCAGGAAGCCATCATCGGCAGCGAGTCCGGCGGGCTGCGCCTGGCCGACGTGCGCGTGAATGTGGGCGACGTGGTCAAGAAAGGCGACGTGCTGGCTGTCTTTTCCAGCGACACAGTCAATGCCGACGTGGCGCAAAGCCAGGCGGCACTGGCCGAAGCGCAGGCGAATGCCGCGGAAGCCATCGCCAACGCGAAGCGCGCACGCACGCTGGGCGACTCGGGTGCGCTGAGCCAGCAGGAAATCACGCGCTACCTCACTGCCGAAGGGGCGGCCAACGCCCGCATCGCGTCGGCGAAGGCCAGCCTGACGGCGCAGCAGCTGCGCCTGAAATATACGAAAGTGGTGGCGCCCGACAGCGGCGTCATTTCGGCCCGCAGCGCCACCGTCGGCAGCGTGGTGGGCGTGGGCGCCGAACTGTTCCGCATGATCCGCCAGGGCCGCCTCGAGTGGCGCGCCGAAGTCACGGCCACGGAGCTGACCCGCATCAAGCCAGGCGCCAAGGTGCTGGTCAAGGCGGCCAATGGCAGCGAACTGACGGGCCGGGTGCGCATGATCGCACCCACCGTCGACCTGCAGACGCGCACGGCGCTGGTCTACGTCGACCTGCCCACCAGCCTGTCGGCCAGCGCGCCATTCAAGGCTGGCATGTATGCGAGCGGCCAGTTCGACATGGGCGTCTCGAATGCGGTGACCCTGCCGCAGCAGGCCGTCGTCATCCGCGACGGCTTCACCTATGTATTCCGCCTGAACGCCGACAGCCGTGTCAGCCAGGTAAAAGTCACCACCGGCCGCCGTATGGCCGACCGCATCGAAGTGGTCAAGGGATTGAACCCGGATGCGACCATCGTCGTCTCGGGCGCCGGCTTCCTCAATGATGGCGACCTGGTGCGCAATGTTGCCGCGGTTCAGCCAGCAACGCCGACCGCCGTGGCTGCCCGCTGAGCATTACCAAGGAAACAACCATGAATTTTTCCGCCCTTTCGATCAAGAACCCGATCCCAGCGATCATGCTGTTCGTGCTGCTCACGCTTGCAGGCTTGCTGGCCTACAAGATGAACGAGGTGCAGGACTTCCCCGATATCGAATTGCCGATCGTCACCGTCAGCGCCGTGCTCGACGGCGCCGCGCCGGCCCAGCTGGAAACCGAGGTGGCGCGCAAGATTGAAGATTCGGTCGCCACCTTGCAAGGCGTCAAGAACATCTATACCAAGGTGCTCGACGGCGCCGCCACCATCACGGTCGAATTCATCCTTGAAAAAGACCTGTCGGATGCCGTCAACGATGTGCGCGACGCCGTCGCGCGCGTCAAGGCCGATCTGCCGGCCGAGATGCGCGACCCGAGCGTCACCAAGGCCACCACCGCCGGGCGCGTCGTGATGACGTTTACCGCGGCTGCCGCCCCGATCAAGGCGGGCGTGCCGCTGGACGACCAGGAACTGAGCTGGTTCGTCGACAATGCCGTCTCGAAGCGCCTGCTGAGCGTGCCTGGCGTGGGCGCCGTGAAACGCGTGGGCGGCGTATCGCGCGAAGTGCGTATCGAACTCGACGATGCGCGCATGGCGGCGCTGAAAGTATCGGCGCTGGATGTGTCGCGCCAGCTGCGCAATGTGCAGCGCGAGGAACCGGGCGGACGCGGCGAC